>Ga0335069_10007821_pt1 | contig 15383 bp, 10 predicted proteins | sample Lox_Sample_11_FD_206714 | JGI IMG/M metagenome (GOLD analysis project Ga0335069, IMG submission 206714) | Soil microbial communities from Loxahatchee National Wildlife Refuge, Florida, United States - Lox_Sample_1.1 | ecosystem: Environmental > Terrestrial > Soil > Wetlands | place: USA... | reverse complement strand
CGGCCTGCACATGGCCCTCAACATCGGAGCCATGCTCATCGCATTTCTGGCGCTGATTGCGCTTCTCGACGGCATCCTGGGAGGCATTCATCGTTACGTTGGCTGGTTCCCGGCGAGCCTGGAAGGCATTCTCGGCGTCATCTTTTCTCCCGTGGCTTGGGTGATCGGCATTCCCTGGCGCGACTGCCGCGCCATCGGGAATTTGTTGGGCACGCGCATGGTGTTGAACGAACTCGTTGCATTTTCCTTACTCGGTCCCCAGAGAGCGACTCTCGATCCTCGATCTTTCACCATCGCAACCTTTGCGCTCTGCGGATTTGCGAACCTGAGCTCGATTGGCATTCAAATTGGCGGCATCGGCGCGCTTGCACCGTCTCGACGCGAGGACTTGGCGCGGTTAGGAGTACGAGCCATGCTTGCCGGCACGATGGCCAACCTGATGTCAGCCTCTATCGCCGGAATGCTGTTATAACTTCAACTTCAAATCCAATATCCCTTTGGAAGGATTGGCTCGTGAAGCGACTCTTTGCCCTGATTCTGCTCGTGGTTCTAGCAACTGTCGGCCTTGCTGCTGCGCAATCACCACAACGCGTCATCATCGATACCGATCCGGGCATCGACGACGCTATGGCAATTCTGCTGGCGCTGAACTCGCCCGAGCTAAAGGTTGAGGCCCTCACCGTGGTTCCTGGAAACGTGGACGGACGCCAGGGCCTGGAAAACGCGCTCAAGATCGTGTCTCTCGCAGGACGATGCGATGTACGCGTCGCCAGCGGCGCGCAGCATCCACTGAATCAGAAACTGATCACAGCGCAATACTGGCACGGGAAAAATGGGCTGGCTGGTGTCGAGCTGCCAACTGCGAAATGCCGGGCCGATTCACAATTCGGGCCGGACCTGATCATTGAAACAGTCCACAAGTATCCACACGAGGTGACGCTCATCCCGGTCGGGCCGCTGACAAACATCGCTCTCGCGGTCTCGAAAGATCCATCCATTGTGTCGCTCGTGAAGAACATCGTCATCATGGGAGGATCGATCACTGGCGGAAACGTGAATGGTGCGGCCGAAGCGAACATCTACGGCGATCCAGAAGCGGCGGCGATCGTATTCAACGCCGGCTGGATGGTGACCATGGTGGGCTCCGACGTGGGGGAGCGCACGCTGATTCTCCGAAAGCATATGGAGGAATTACAGTCGCAACATGGACCTGAGAGTGACTTCATCGTCAAGTTAGCCGATTTCTATCTCACGCGATCGGAGAAGAGTGGATACCAGGGTGCTGCTATGTACGATCCACTGGCGGTAGCCGTCGCGATCGATCCATCGCTCGTCACACTTAAAGACATGCATGTAGATGTCGAAACCAAAGGAGAATTTACCCGAGGCGAGACCGTTGCTAACCGGATGGGGTCGGACGAAAACAACGTGCTGCACGGAGATCACTATGAGATCGACGGCGTGATCGAACTAAAGCCGAATGCAAGAGTCTGCCTCGCTTCTGATGCAGAACGATTTCTGCAAATGTTCATCAGCCGGCTCAAAGGAAAATAAGCCGTCAGCCGTTGGCGCGGGCTACCAGCAGAATCGCCAGCCCATAAAAGACGAACATGAGCGAAAGGTAGAGCTTGCCCCGCGATCCCGCTCCGGCAAACTCTTTCCAAACGAAAATTCCCCACAGCGCTCCAACCATGGGAGCCGACTGGCCGATCGCATAGGAGATCGCGAACGCCGTCGCTTTTCCCGCGACCACATTGAACATGGTTCCTACTCCCCATATCACGCCGCCCAGCAATCCGAGCAGATGTCCCGATGCGGGCGCGCTGAAGAACCCGCTCATGTTGACCGGTTCTCCTGCCAGGGGCTTCTTCATGAAGTAAAGATTCCAGATGAAACACGACAGCAATGCGCCCAGGGTCAAGAACACGACAGAGCTATACGGTGTCAGAGCGTTGCCGCGCGTTGTGCCGTAAGTAGTGAACGGGCTCCACAGTCCCATTAATACGCCAGAGACGATGCAGATCACGATGCTCTTGCGCGAAGCCGCCCGTGCGCCCGCCAGGCTGCCAAAAGCCTTTCCATCGAAGACCACGGCCAGCAATGCGCATACAACACCTAGGACCAGGAAAAGCAGGTTTCCCTTCGGTTGCAAAATGTAGTTCAACAATGTCCCCACGACTAGCGCGATTCCAATCGAAACCGGTAGCGCCACCGCGAGTCCGGCCATATCTATCGCTGCCACAAGAAGTAGGTTCGCGAGATTGAAAATCGCCCCGCCTACCATGGTCGACAGGATGTTCTTCCCATCCGATGTCTGTACGTTGTTCAGGAAGCTCGAGGAGTCGTGGCCGATGCTGCCCATCGTCAGGGCCAGGACGAGAGAAATCAAAAAAATTCCAATCGCATAATCCCAGTAAAAGAGCTCGAAACGGTAGTTCTTTACTCCCTTGTAGGTGTTGGCCCACGATCCCCAGCACACGGCACTGGCGATCATCATCAACAGCGCGACAGTCAGGTTCGGTGGCGTGAACATTCTTGTCCCCTTGGAAAGTGTGTAACTCTACTCTTCTTTGGCGCACCCCACAAGCCTCAAAGCGCGCTCTGCTATGCTTACCCGCGTGTCTCGCACATTTCTCATCGATACCGACACGGCCTCCGATGATGCCGTCGCTCTCATCATGGCGCTGCGGGCAGAGGATGTACGTGTCGCGGCCATTACCGTGGTCGCAGGAAACGTAGATGTCCATCAGGCCACGCGGAATGCGCTCTATACCGCAGCGCTGTGCGGTTCTGATGCTCCCGTTTACAAGGGGGCGGAGAGACCACTTCTGCGGCCATACCAGAACGCCACTTGGTTTCACGGGCGAGATGGGTTCGGAGACCATGGATATCCGACCGCCAAACGGCCCGCCGAAGCGATGCACGCCGTGGACGCAATGATCGATACGGTGGACGCGAATCCAGGATTGGTGCTGGTTACGCTAGGCCCGCTTACGAATGTCGCGTTAGCCGTATCCAAGAAGCCAGAGATCGCTACAAAAGTGAGTCGTTGCGTGGTAATGGGAGGAGCTCCCGCGTGTGAGGGCAACGTGACGCCGGCTGCCGAGTACAACATCTGGGTAGATCCCGAAGCTGCGCGCATTGTCATGCGGAGCGGACTGCCAGTCGAATTGATCGGATGGCAACTTTGCCGGTTCGGAGCCGTTTTGAACCAGAGCGATATCGAAAAGGTAGAAGGGTTCGGCACAAATCTCGCGCACTTCGCGATTGAGTGCAATAGTCACGCTCGCTCCGCCCTGAAAGTGCAAACCGGCGAAGATGGAATCTGTTTGCCCGATCCAGTAGCAATGTGCCTGGCGTTGGATCCCTCGATCGGAACGGATTGGAGCGATCACTACGTCGAGGTGGAAACCGAGAGCGAGTTGACTCGTGGAATGACGATCGTTGACCGGCTCAACGTTGCCCATGACGAGCGCAATCGAGCCGTCTGGTCGACCGCACTCAGCGGCCCCAAAGCGCGTGTATGCTGGGCTATCGACAACAACAAGTGGAAAGAAGCCCTGTATGCGGCGCTACGCTGATCGTCAGTCGTGTGCTTGAGTGTAGGTAGATCGCTTCAGGAACTCGCCTTGTCCGGCACGCCCCAGGAATTTCTCCCGTTCGACAACGACGCGACCGCGGGATAGAACCACGTCTGGCATGCCGGTGACTTCGATTCCTTCAAACATCGAGTAGTCAACGCGCATGTGGTGGGTTTTCGCGCTAATCGTGTGCTTGCGTGTCGGATCGAAGATGACCAGGTCGGCATCGCTTCCTGCGGCAATCGTGCCCTTGCGCGGGTACAGTCCAAATAGCTTCGCCGGGGTGGTCGACACCAGTTCCACGAAGCGGTTCGCGCTGAATCTTCCGCCCACCACTCCGCCGGAATAAATCAGGCTCATGCGATGTTCGACTCCCGGGCCGCCATTCGGAATCTTGCTGAAATCGTCGCGCCCAAGTTCTTTTTGCTCTTTGAAACAGAATGGGCAATGGTCCGTGGAAACCACCTGGAGGTGATCGCGCTTCAAGCCGTTCCAGAGCTTCTCCTGGTGCCATTTTTCGCGGAGTGGAGGAGTGAAGACGTACTTCGCGCCCTCAAACCCTGGCGCATTGAAATTGTCGATCGACAGATAGAGATACTGTGGACACGTTTCGGCGTAGACGGGCAGCCCGCGATCCCGCGCCTCGCGCACTTTTTCCAGCGCGTCATTGCAACTCAGATGCACGATGTAAATTGGTGCTCCCGCCATCTCGGCCAGTGCGATGGCGCGCGCCGTGGCTTCAGCCTCAGCCGTCGTGGGACGGGTCAACGCATGGTACTTGGGCGCCGTTTTGCCTTCGGCCAGAGCCTGTTGCACGATGACATCGATCGCGCTTCCATTCTCGGCATGCATGCACACCATGCCGCCGTTTTTCGATGTCGTCTGCAGGGCCTTGAAGATGCTGCCGTCGTCCAGCATGAATACGCCGGGATAGGCCATGAAGAGCTTGAAGCTGGTCACTCCCTCGTGGACGAGATCGTTCATCTCCGAAAGCTGACCGCCAGAGACATCGGTCACGATGCAGTGGAACGCGTAATCGCAAACCGCTTTGCCCGATGCCTTGCTCATCCAGGTATCGAATGCCTGCCGCAAAGGCTGGCCTTTGTACTGAATGGCGAAGTCAATCAGTGTGGTCGTTCCGCCGAAGGCCGCGGCACGGGTTCCGGTTTCGAAGTCGTCCGCGCTGGTTGTGCCGCCAAAAGGCATGTCGAGGTGCGTATGGACGTCGATTCCCCCAGGCATCACAAGCCGGTTCGATGCATCAAGAACTTTCGTCGCGTTCTGCGCGCCTAGCTCCGCTCCGATCGCCGCGATTTTTCCGTTCGCGATAGCGACGTCGGCCGCATACGTATCTGTGGCGGTGACCACCGTGCCGTTCTTGATGACAATATCGAAGCCCATGCACTCCTCCGATCGAATGTGCGGATCAGAATACGGAAGGAATTCTATGCTACACTGCCGCACCTTGGCTGTTCACTTCGCTAAGGAACTCCTGCAGAGGGCGCCCATGCAATTCGGTATCACGCTGAAGCCCGACATCTCCGTGGAACGTATCGTCAGCCTGACCAGCCAGGCCGAGAAGGCTGGATTTGAATTCGGCTGGATCTTCGATTCCCACGTGCTCTGGATGGAGCCGTATCCCCTTCTGACCCTGATGGCGACGAACACAGAGCGCATGCGGCTTGGGACTTGCGTGACGAATCCTGCGACTCGCGATCTCACCGTAACTGCGAGCTTGTTTGCGACCCTGAACCTCATTTCCAGTGGTCGCATGGAACTAGGCATAGGCCGGGGAGACAGTTCCCGCCGCGTCATGGGCAAGAAGCCAGTGAGTTGGTCGCAACTCGAGAGCGCGGTGAAAGAATTCCGGGATCTGACCTCAGGCAAAGAAGTGCAGCACGACGGACAACCCACGCGCCTGACCTGGGCCAAAGAAGCGCCTCGCGTCTGGATCGCGGGATATGGTCCCAAGGTTCTTCACATGGCGGGACGAGTCGCGGATGGAATCATTCTGCAATTTGCCGATCCCGCGCTGATCGAGTGGTGCATGGGGTTCGTCAAAGAGGGCGCGAAGGCCGCCGGGCGCGACGCAAGCCAAATCGAAGTGATGGCCGCTGCCCCAGTCTGGGTTTCCAGTGATATGAGCGTCGCGCGGGAGCGCGTCCGCTGGTTTCCTGCGTTGGTCTCAAATCACGTAATGGACCTGATCCGGCAATACAAGCCCGAAGACCTACCGCCCGCTTTAACCTCTTACGTCCAGGATCGCGGGCACTACGATTATCAGCACCACTGTGAGGTCGAGAGCGATAACGCGGAATTCGTTTCCGACGAAGTCGTTGATCGCTTCTGCCTGCTTGGCCCGCCGGAGTCCCATCGCAAGAAGCTTCGTGACCTCAAAGCGGCCGGGGTGACGCAGTTCAATATCTATCTCATGTGTGGGGACGAGGAGAAAATGCTGGAGCAATACCAGCACGATGTGATGCCCGAATTTCTCAAGCGTCAGTAATCTGGAACCAACGTCAGGCGGATGCACCTGCGTTCACGAGTGATTCAGTTCGGCCCCTCATCAACAAGTAGTAACTCGTGAACGAAACCGCAAAGCCAACAAACCACGAATAATCATAAAGAACCCTGACCGCATCAATTGCCAGCCCTGAGAGCGCAATGCCCGCGCCCAGCGCCAACGCAATCACCGCTCGCCAATTGAATCCAGCGGCGTATTCGTAGAGTCCGTTGCGAAGATAAAGATCGTCGACGCGCAACACTCGCCGACGAATGACGAAATAGTCGCAGATCATGATGCCTGCGACCGGTCCAAGGAACGCCGCATAACCTCCTAGCCACCCCAGAATGAACGTCCGGTAGTCGGCAAGAAGTTTCCACGGCATCAGGGCGATCCCCATGAAGCACGTGATTACGCCACCGGTTCGAAAACTGATGCGGCGCGGCCACAAGTTGGAGAAATCGTTTGCCGGCGAGACCACGTTCGCCCCGATATTCACATTCAGAGTCGCCAGCAGAATCGCTAGCAGCGAAATGACCACCGCGATCGGAGAGTGAAATCGGCTGAGCAATTGAACTGGATCCCAGATCGCCGTCCCGTAGATCAGCACAGTCGCTGAAGTCACAACAATTCCAACGAACGCATACAGAGTCATCGTCGTAGGCAGTGCGAGCGCCTGGCCGATGATCTGATCGCGCTGATTGCGCGCGAAACGGGTGAAGTCCGGAATGTTGAGAGACACGGTTGCCCAGAATCCGACCGTCCCATTCAAAGCTGGAATCAGGAACTTCAAGAAATCGGAAAAATTTGTAAACCGCGAGGGAGCTGAAAGCATGGGCCCAAACCCACCCGCAGTGTGATAGGCCCAACCCAGCAGAAGTAGTCCAACCCCGAGAAGAATGGGCGCGCTGATTCCTTGCAGTATCCGGATGTATTCGATGCCTTTCAGCACCACGGCAAGATTGATCAGCCAGAAAAGCAAAAAGCAGATAGCCGTTCCGTGCGGCACATTTCGCCACGCTGGCGTAAGCGTCGCCAATAACGTGCTGATCGCTTCGCCTCCGATCCACGCCTGGATACCGAACCATCCGCAGGCTACAAATGCCCGCAACACTGCGGCGACATTCGCTCCCAGCACCCCGAACGAAGCTCGCGCTAGAACCGGAAATGGAATGCCGTATTTCGCTCCGGGATGCGAATTCAACAGCATCGGAGCCAGCACGATCACGTTGCCGATAAAAATAGTCGCCAGCGCCTGCTTCCAGTTCATTCCGCCCTGGATCAGACTGGCGGCAAGCATGTAGGTGAGGATGTTCACCGACATCGAGATCCAGAGCGCCGCGAAGTTGTACGTTCCCCAATGTCTCTGTGAGGCCGTGGCAGGAGCGAGGTCGTGGTTGTAAAGCGGGCTCGACTCGATCTGTCCTTCGCGATCTGAAACTTGCGACGCGGTCATAGATCAGTCCGCGGCCGCCGAAGACACGCTCTGAGAGGTAAGTGGTCCGTAACTCTCCGGACGGCGGTCGCGGAAAAACTGCCAAACCTTTCGGACCTCCGCGATCATATCGAGATCGAGATCTGCAACAACCAGTTCGTCTTTGTCGCGACTGGCTTGTGCGATGATCTTCCCGCGTGGATTGCAGAAGTAACTTTTCCCATAAAACTCGCCGATGCTCCACGGCTTCTCGGTTCCCACGCGGTTGATGGCGCCCACGAAATATCCGTTCGCCACTGCATGTGCAGGTTGTTCCAGTTCCCACAAGTATTCGGACAATCCGGCCACCGTAGCGGAAGGATTGAACACAATCTCGGCGCCGTTGAGGCCAAGTACCCGCGCTCCTTCGGGAAAATGGCGGTCGTAGCAGATGTACACCCCAACCTTCGCGTACTTCGTTTCAAATACTGGATACCCCAGGTCTCCGGGCGTGAAGTAGAACTTCTCCCAGAATCCGGGATGGCAATGCGGGATGTGATGCTTTCGGTATTTGCCCAGGTATTTTCCATCGGCGTCGATGACCGCCGCGGTATTGAAGTAAACCCCCGGCATCTGTTCTTCATACACGGGAACCACGATGACCATGCGGTGCTTCGCTGCGATCTTCTGCATCAGCTTCGTCGTCGGCCCATCGGGAACACGTTCCGTGAGTTCATACCATCGTGCATTCTGTTCTGCGCAGAAATAGGGACCGTAGAAAAGCTCCTGAAGACAAAGAATCTGCGTTTTCTTCCGCGCGGCCTGTTCGATCAGCTTCAGGTGCTTGTCGATCATGGCCTTTCTGATCTGCGCAAGCGGACGATCGGTACTCAAAGCGTTGCTGGCTTGAATCAGGGCACAACGAACATTGCGCGGCATGCTCCCTCCATCGCTTAAGGAACGAAACTATAGCAGAAACTCCATGCCGCACTGGGCGGCCGGGAGCGTTGACAGGCTTGCCCTGGCCTGAATAGACTCGCCCTTCCTCACTTTCGGAAACCAACATGTCCAAGCGGCCTCGCATCGCGGTAGTCGGCAGTGCCAATATCGATCTCACTACCTTCGCCAGTCACTTCCCCAAGCCCGGCGAAACCATCTTCGGTCAGAAGTTCGACCTGGGCTTCGGGGGCAAGGGCGCGAATCAGGCCGTCGCAGCCCGGCTTTGCGGCGCGGAAGTTTTCATGGTGGCTCGCGTGGGCAGTGATCTGTTCGGGCCAGCTACAATCGAGAACTTTCGCAAGCAGGGAATCGATCCCACCCACGTCAGGCAAGTAGAGGGACTTTCCAGCGGCGTTGCTCCAATCTTCGTCGAGCCAAACGGACAGAACCGGATCATCGTGGTCAAAGGAGCGAACGATGCCGTCAAGCCTGCAGACGTAGACGCAGCCGGGGAGACCCTGAAAACTGCCGACTGCATTGTGCTGCAGTTCGAAATCCCGCTCGAAACCGTTTACTACACGGTCGAGTTCGCCAGAAAGCACCAAATCCGCTGCATCGTCAATCCAGCGCCGGCGCAGCCGGTTGACCTGGCGCGGCTCAAGGATCTCGACTACTTCGTCCCCAATGAAAGCGAGGCCGAGACCATCTCAGGCGCGCCCGTGCGCAATGTCGAGGATGCGAAAAAGTGCGCGGATAAATTTCTGGCGCAGGGCGTTCGCCGCGTGATCATCACCCTGGGGGCGAATGGATCGCTATTGGCCACCCATGAAGGCCATCACCATGTCGCGCCATTCCCCGTGAACAGCGTGGATAGCACCGGCGCCGGAGACGCATTTATCGGCAGTTTCGCGGTTTTCCTCGGGGAGGGGCTCCCCGAGAAAGAAGCGCTGCGGCGGGCAAATCTTTACGCCGGATTGTCCACAACCGGCATCGGAACCCAAAAATCGTTTTACGACCGCGCTCGCTTCGACCAGGAGTGGGCCGCACGTAGCTGATGAGATGGTTGTAGCTCCCGTTTTATTGATCGCTGCGTTTCAAAAAACGCGGATCATTCCGGGTTTTCCACCGCGAAACTTCTTGACTTCGCAGCAAGTTGCAATTTATAAGCCCAGTCTGCGGTCTGCAACACCTCCTCGCTTCGCGGGAAGAAGGAGGGTCTTTTTCTTTGGGGCAACAGGCCGCTGAAAGGTCCAATCAAAATGTCGAGGAAGCAGACGCTTTCTGTCGTATTTGTTTGTCTATTGATCTGTTGCAGTCCCTATCTGCTTGGGCAAGCGACAGGTAGCTTTTCGGGCACCGTGTCGGACAACTCCGGTGCCGTAGTCTCCGGCGCCAAGGTAACGGTCACCGCGCAGTCGACGAACATCTCGCGCGAGGCCGCCACCGACGACAGCGGACACTATCTGGTTCCGCTGCTAGGCGCGGCCGAGTACTCGATCAAAGTCGAGGCCCCTGGTTTCAAACTGGCGGAGACAAAGGACCAGCGGCTGCAGGTTGATGAGCACCGCGAACTCGATTTCAAGTTGATTCCGGCTTCTGTGGCCACCAACGTAGAGGTCAATGCCACAGCTGTTGCCATCGAAGCAACCACCCCAACTCTAGGACAAGTCATCACTTCCGAGCAGGTGGCAGAATTACCGCTGAATGGACGCGACTTCGTGCAGCTTGCCACCCTCACGCCCGGAACCACCCAGGAGACAAACCCAAATAGCTTCTTCAACGGAGGCCCTAGCAGCGAGGTTTCGACCCGCGGAACGTATTCGCTGTCCGTAGGTGGGTCGCGTGCACAAAGCACGGATTGGCTGCTTGATGGTAATGACAACAATGAGCTCACGGCGGGTGGCATCGCAATCCTGCCCTCGATCGACGCCATCCAGGAGTTCAAGGTTCTCACTTACAACTACTCGGCAGAGTGGGGCACCAGGGCAGGTCCGACCGTCCTCGTAACCACGAAGTCCGGGTCAAATAAGTGGCATGGTTCTCTGTTCGAATTTTTCCGGAACACCAAATTGGATGCTCATACGTACTCTTTTGGTCAAAAAACCCCGAAAGAGCAGTTCAACTTAAACCAGTTTGGCGGTGCTTTTGGCGGAGCGATCCAGAAAGATAAGACTTTCTTCTTCGTTGACTACCAGGCAAAACGGCAACGCCACGGTATTCCATTCCACGGAGTGGTGCCGAGCGCAGCAATGTTGAACGGCGACTTCAGTGCCGATCCCTTCGGGGTAGCTCGCCCGGGCACATTTGATGGTTCCGTGAACGCTGATGGGTTCGGCGATCTTGCAAATCCATTCACTTTCACTCCGTTCCAATGTGACAATCTCGGCAATCCCCTGCCAACTGCCGACGGCACCCAGGCTGCAGGCACGGACTGCAATAAGATTCCGATCGCGGTACAAGGCAGTGGGGGAATGGCAGATCCGACCGGCCTTGCCATGCTCGGACTTTATCCGGCTAGTAATGTCACCCCTAATGCCCAGCTTGGCTACAACTACTCCAACCAGCCTGTCCGCAAGTTGAACGAGGGTGAATTCGACATCCGGCTGGACCACAATTTTTCAGCCAAAGACTCTGCTTTTGGTCGTTTCAGTTACGATCAAGCCTATTCGTTCGTACCAGGCGGAGCGCCGGGGCTTGCCGAAGCCAATGCTTTCGGCAGTTCGCAGAACATCACGAACCATGGCCGCAACATTGCCGTTTCAGAAACCCACATCTTCTCAGACCGACTCATCAATCAGTTCAATGCCGGATTTAACCGGATCTTCAATCACATTCTCTCGATCGGCAATGGCACTTGCATCGCGGCGACTCTCGGAATCCAGGGCGCAAACCTCGACAGCAAGTGTCCGAATGCCCCTCCGGGATTGTCGCAATCGACAAAGGACTGTATCAGTTGCGGGATGACATCCGTACTGATGGGAAATTACTGGTCCTTAGGGGATCGTGGATTCGCACCGTTCCAGGGCGGAACTAACGTGTACTCCGTTTCCGACACCCTCGACATGATTCGAGGCAAGCACAATGTGCGATTGGGAATCGGTTTCCGCGCCCAGCAGATGAACGTGGAAACAAATGCCTTTCAAGACGGCTTCATGATCCCGTTCTCCTACTCGGGTGACAACGTGGCGGATGTCTTGCTGGGTCAAATCGGCTTGGGCATTCACGATCAAACCTTCCAGGGCGCTACAACCGGGCGTCGTTGGAAATTATTCAGACCATTCGTGCAAGATGACTGGCGAGTTACCAGCAATCTCACGGTCAACATAGGATTAGCGTGGGCGTTTGTCACACCCATCTCAGAGGCGGCTAACCGTCAGGCCAATTTCGACTTCGCTACCGGGAAGTTGCTGGTCGCAGGTGGCGCGCCCAGCGGCTGCGCAATCTGTGTCGCCTCCGATAAGCGAGTGGGTATACAGCTCGATAAAACGGCGCTGGAACCACGAATCGGGTTTTCGTGGAAGCCTTTCGGCAGCCAAAATACTGTTCTTCGCGGCGGATACGCTATCTTCCACGACTCTTCATGGAACCAGGGAGCGCAAGGGCTCTGGGAGAACCCGCCGTATTTTGCCGAATCCGATAACTTCAATGGATTTTCGATTTGCCCCTACGCAAATTCGACAGCTACCGACCCTGTGAACTGCGGAACTCAGCGAGTGTTTCTGCCGATCATCACTTCTCCGCCAGATCCCTCGACATTCCCGGGAACTGTCTACTCTCAGAATCTGGATTTCAAGCAGGGCAGAGTGCAGCAGTTCAATATGAATCTTGAGAGACAGATTCCGGGTAATATCGTGCTCACTGCCGGTTACGCAGGCAGCAGGAGTTCGCACATCCTGGTTGACGGGCTGAACCTGAATATTACGTCGCCTTCGGCTTGTCCTGGAGGGGCCAATGAGCAGCCTGGGTACACGCTCGGGTGCGGACTCAGTACAATAGCGCCTCCGTATCAGTTCGGAATCATCTCGAATCAGAATGACGTTGGTCAGGCTACGTATAACTCTTTCCAGGTCAAGGCTGAAACCAAGAGCGCAAGACATGGGATTTACGCCCTGATCGGGTACACCTTCTCACATACGTATGACTCTGGATTGGCGGACGGCTTGGGAACCTTCCCGGGCGCAACGTACTGGCCACTTCCCGGAACACACAACGCAGACTGGAGTCTCTCCCAACTCAATGTGGACCACCAGTTCACCGCTAGTGTCACATACGAATTGCCGTTCGGAAAAGGCAAGCGCTTCGGCTCCGGTTGGAGCGCACCTGCGAATGCAATTGCGGGTAACTGGGAGGTGGATGTAATCGAGCGCGCCATTTCCGGATTCCCGCTGTTCGTCGTGGACAGCAAGAACAACTCTGGCGTTAACTTCCAATGGAACGGAAATGGGTTGAACCGCCCGGACATGACTTGTAATCCAAAAAAGAGTCATCCGACACTTGATCAATGGTTCAATACTTCATGTTTCACGCCAGCAGCGCCTGGCGAGCTCGGCGACGCACCCCGAGCACCTGTGTCCGGTCCGCGCTTCGTGAACACGGACATGTCATTCATCAAGCATTTCCCATTACCTTACGAAAACATGAGGCTTGATTTCCGAGCTGAGTTCTTTAACATCTGGAATCACGCTCACTTTTATCTGCCGGGCGGAGGTAGTGGAATGCAAGACATTCAGGCTCCTTCGAGTTTCGGCGTCGTGAATGCCACGCTCAACGATCCGCGCTTGATCCAGTTCGCTCTCAAACTGAACTTCTAGCGGTTTGAGAGAGAACTACACTCGGGCAGGCGGGCATAGCCCGCTCTGCCCTTTAATTTTGCTGTGCAGTATCTCGGGAGGATGAATGCAGCTTCGAAGAAGCTGTTTGCTCGCACTAGCCGCACTTCTCGCGTTTTCGCTTTCTGCTTCCGCCCAGAAGATCAAAGTCATCGTCGACCAGGACGCCCGCGGTCCCGGAACCAGCGATCAGCAGGCGATCCTCGTTTTCTTGCAATCCGAGAAGTTCGACGTGCTCGGCATTACCACCGTCAGCGGCGATCAGTGGGTGAAGGAAGAAACGCAGCACGTCTTGCGCATGCTGGAGATTGCCGGTCGCACCGATGTCCCCGTCTATCAGGGCGCGGAGTTTCCGCTCATCAACTCCAAAGAAGAATCTGAGCGCTGGGAAGTCATGTACGGCAAGTTCGAATACAAGGGCGCGTGGACCGACAAGTTCAAGGCCAATCGCTCGATCGTTTACGAGATGCCTTACCACGAGCCCGACGTGGTGCCTCCGCTTCCCGAGGGCGAGCCGCGCATCCATGCGCAGCCCGGCACAGCCGCCGAATTCATCATCCAGATGGTGCATAAGTATCCCGGAGAGGTCGTGCTCTGGGCCGGAGGTCCGCTCACCAACTACGCTCTTGCGCTCAAACTCGACCCCTCGGTAGCCACGCTGGCCAAGGAATTTGTATTGATGGGCGGCGGGCTCTATGCCGACAAAGGTGCCATCGACAAGGGCGCCCTTGATGCCCGTCGCGAATTCAACTGGTGGTTCGATCCCGAGGCCGCACGCATCGTGCTCCGGGCCCCGTGGAAGAAAATGACCATCACGCCCATCGACATCTCGGTCAAGACACGCTACACGCAGGAGATGAAAGCGCAGACCGCCAAAGCGAACACACCCATCACGCAGTATCTGGACAAGTACTCTTTACCCGGTTACATGTGGGACGAGATCGCTGGAGTCGCCCTGATCGATCCGTCGATCATCACCGGCCAGAAACAGCTGTATATGGACATCGACATCGACCACGGTGCCAGCTATGGAAAGACGCTGTTCTGGAGCGATTCGAGCCAGGTTCCCCCTTATGAGCGCCTGGCGACCGTGCAGTTCGATATTGATGCCGAGAAGTTCTACAAAATCTACATGGACCTGATGACGAGGCCTCCGGGAAAGAAATAATCAATCCCTATGCGCAGCCTGAAATTCTCTTTAGTTACATGCCTTATCGGCGCGAGCCTCCTGTCCTGGGGAGAGTCTCGCCGCAAAATCATCATCAACGAAGACTGCTCAGGGCCCGGCGGCAGCAATATGCAAACACTGGCGCTGCTGATTCAATCGCCTCAGGTGGAGGTTCTCGGCATCACAATCGTGAGCGGCGACCAGTGGCGTGACGAAGAAGTCGCGCACACGCTGCGCCTGCTGGAGATCATGGGGCGCACCGACATTCCGGTAGTTCCCGGCGCTGAATATCCTCTCGTTCGCACCCGCCACGAGGCGCAGGTCTGGCAGCAGCAATACGGCAAAGTCGCCTACGCCGGCGCCTGGGATGATCGCTGGTTCCACGAAGCCTCGGTGGTACCGCCCATGGCCGAAGGCCAGCCCACCACAAAGCCACTAGCCGAAGATGCCGCGCATTTTCTCATTCGCATGGTCCGCAAGTATCCGTACGAAGTCACGATTTACGAAGGCGGACCCATGACGAATCTTGCGCTTGCCATTTCTCTCGATCCCGAATTCCCCGAACTGGCGCAGGGCTTGATTTTCATGGGTGGCAGTCTGAGTCCGCAGACGGACAATCCCGAATTCCTGAACAATCCGCGCCACGAATTCAATTTCTGGTTCGATCCCGAGGCGGCTGCGGTGGTGCTTCGTGCCCCCTGGAAAAAGATCGTGTGCACTCCCACCGACGTTTCGGTCAAGACGCATGTCACGCCGGGGTTGATGAAACAAATCGAAGCAAGTGGAACGCCCTTGGCGAAATATGTCTCCCAGTTTGCGATGTACATGCCCGGAGCCGACATCATGTGGGACGAGATAACGGCCGCTGCCTGGCTCGACCCGTCCATCATCACAAAAAGCGAGACTCGCTATATGAGCGTCGACCTCGACCATGGTGCCAGCTACGGCA
>Ga0335069_10007820_pt1 | contig 15385 bp, 19 predicted proteins | sample Lox_Sample_11_FD_206714 | JGI IMG/M metagenome (GOLD analysis project Ga0335069, IMG submission 206714) | Soil microbial communities from Loxahatchee National Wildlife Refuge, Florida, United States - Lox_Sample_1.1 | ecosystem: Environmental > Terrestrial > Soil > Wetlands | place: USA... | reverse complement strand
GAGTCACTGTGCATTCAGTGCCCGCGGAGCGCTGTCTGGTTCTAATGCTCAGTGCTCAATCCAGTCACACAACATATGCCCGCACAGAATGTGGGCTTCCTGAATACGGGGAGTTTCCTGGGAGGGTACACGCAACGTAAGATCGGCAATTTCCGATGCGGTCCCGCCCCCCTGCCCGGTGAAGGCAACCGTGAACGCTCCCAAATCCCGTGCGGCCTGGAGTGCCAGGCAGACGTTGCGGCTGTTGCCGGATGTGGAGATCCCGACAAGAACATCTCCCGCAACGCAAAGCGCCTCCACCTGGCGCCGGAACGTATGTTCATAGCCGTAGTCATTGCCGATCGCCGTCAGAATTGATGTGTTCGTCGTTAATGCCATGGAAGGTAAACCACGGCGCTCGCGACGGAAGCGCCCAACCAACTCGGCCGCAAGGTGCTGCGCGTCTGCGGCGCTGCCGCCATTTCCGCACCAAAGGATCTTTTTGCCGGCTGTGATGGCCGCAGACATGGCTTCGGCGATTTGCTCCAGCAGAGATTGCTGGGTCGATAACATGCGGATCACCGACAGGTGCTCGGCGATGGCCTGTTCAAACATTTGGGAAACGCTCGAATGATCCATTGGGTCGTGTTGGCATCCGTTTCGAGGGGAACGCGGAACTTAGCCAAGTCATCAAACCGGTCCGAAGCGTATGTTTCGAAACCCGGAATCAGTCTAGGCCGGCCGTCTGATGCCCTGAGGCTTCCCGTAGTAGTAATCGTAGCCGTCAATGGAGCTCTTCGAAGAGTTCAGCAGTGCGCCAATCACCTTATGAGTGTCCAGTGCTTCCAAACCCTTCTGCAGTTTCCGCTTCCTCGTTGTTCCGCCACGAGCTACGAGAAGAATTCCGTCTGCCAGCCGCGCCCATATACTTGTGTCAATCAGCGGCAGCACCGGAGGTGAATCGATCACGATCCAGTCAAACCAGGCTTTCAGTGTCGTCATCAAAGCGGGCAGTTGCGGAGACTGAATAAGTTCCCTGAAACCGCCCTGGTTATCACCGGCTGGCAGGATCCAGATGCCCGCTTGCGGAAGATGGTAGAGGCTGGCATTCAGGTTGCGCTTGCCCAGCAGGAAGTTGCATAGCCCCGGGACTTGAGCGAGTCCGAAGATCTCCGACTGCATGGGGCGCCTTACATCGCCCTCCAGGAGCAAGACCTTCTGCCTCGCTCCGGAGCCGAGCGTACAGGCGAGATTGGCAGTCACTAGGCTCTTGCCTTCCTGCGGAATTGTGCTCGTGATCAGCAGGCTTTTCAACTCACGCTCTCTGCGCAGATCGCGCAGCCGCACGCCAAGTAGATGGAATGCCTCCGTTGCCGGGCTATCGCTTTCGCCCAGGCAAACCAGCCTGCTCTGCACGGATTGCGTGACTTGCAGAGCCTGGAACTGGCTAAAGAACTCCTGCCGCTCCTCATCCCGGAGTGCATTCGTGATTGCACTCAGATCCGCCTCTCTCGCGCCTACCCCAAAGCTTTCGTCGCTAAACAGCGGACCATGATGCTCTGTCTCGGCCTTTGCGGGCTGATCCTGCGGGGCCTCAGAACTGCATTGAGCTGTGGCTTGGCGCTCAGCACGCTCCAGCAGCTCTATAGCTGCCAGGGACCCCTGCTCATTGGATTTGACGCGCTCTGCCTGCGAGCGCTGCAAAGCGTCAAATATGTAGCTCATGTTGACCCTGTTCTGTGGCCACGGCAGATTCGGAGCTCGGACTGCTTGCGGCGGGTTTCCGCAGGCTGCCGAAGAGATCCAGCATGGTACTCGCGGCCTGGTGGAGATCGGCTTCGCTGCTTATTCCGACTCCCTCGTCATCACGCAACGGCGTCGCATCCAGCCGGAATTCCTTCGCGACATCGTTGATGATCTCCAGAGTCACCGAACGGCATTGCCGGGCATAGGCCGCAATCAGCGCGTTCTCACAGATCGTGTTGATAAGCCGCGGCAGGCCATGCGAGTGCTGGTACACCGCAGCCGCCGTTTCTGCAGGAAATATGCGGTCGCCCTGGAGGTCTGCTCCGGCAATCTGCAGCCGCTTCTCGATGTATTCCGCTGTTTCGTTGCTGTCCAGCGGCGCCAGTTGTGCGCGCAGCGCGATTCTCTGCTTCAACTGCCGCAAACCGAGAGAATCGAGTTTATCGTCGAGTTCCGGTTGCCCTACCAGCACGATCTGCAGCAGCTTGTCGTCGGGCGACTCCAGATTCGAGAGCAGACGGATCTCTTCGAGTATGTCTTCGGAGAGAAGGTGGGCCTCATCGATGATCAGCACCGTAGTCAGTTTCTTCGATCCTCGCGAAACCAGGAACTGGCCCAGCTCGAGCAGCAGCTCGCTCTTGTTCTTGCCGGAGGCCTGCAGACCAAGATCGCTGAGAATGTACTGGAGGAACTCTGTGGGTGAGAGCCGGCCATTGAACACGTAGGCGTACGCAACGTCCTTGCTTTCCTTTAGCAGCCTTAGCAGGCAGCGGAGCAAAAGCGTCTTTCCCGTGCCCACTTCTCCCGTGACCACGACAAAGCCTTTATGCCAGCGAACCCCGTAGTACAGCGCGGCCAGCGCTTCGTTGTGCCTTCTCGTCGACACAAAGCAGTGTGGGTCCGGGGTCAGGTCGAATGGGTTGCGAACGAGATGGAAGAATGATTTGTACATCGCGGCCAGAGCTCTAAGAATGCAGGTAACTGTATGCTGAACCAGAAAGAATGACGCTTACTACGAGGACGGCCATGGCCCAGCCCAGAGCCGCTCTGATTTTTTTGCGCCTTGCGTCTGACGGGTCAGTAATTTCCGGAATCTCACAGATCACCGGTGCGGAAATCAACTTTTTGATTTCCCCGTCGCTGTTCAAGCGGTCGTCCAGGAATTCGAGCAACGCCACCACCAGAACCCCGAGCGCCAGACCCGCGCCCAATCCCGCTTCGCACATCTTCAGGCGATTGGGGAAATCGGGCCGCAGCGGCAGGCTCGGAGGATCGATCATCCTGAACCGCTCGCCCTGCTGCATCTGCTCCATACTGGTGGCCATCTTCGAATCGCTTTCTTTCTTCAGAAGGTCGTCATAGTTTTTCTGGGATTGTTCATAGCCCCGCGTCAGATCTGCCAGCTGCTGCCCGACCGCAGGTCCCCCACTCAGCCGTGCCTGATATAGGTTGATCCTGGATTTGAGGTTGTCGATCGCGGTTTGACGGTTTGCAATCTCAGCCTCGTCGGCCCGAAGCTGGCTTTGGAGCTGCATGAACGGTGCATTCTGCGCCGGGTCTTCGACCGCTTGTGCCGGGGCCTCGGCATCATGTTCCTTTGCCGCCGATGATTTCTTCAGACTGGCGATCAGCTGCTCTCTTTCCTTCTCCGTCTCGGCGATCTGGGCCTTCACCTGTTGAACTTCGGAATACCGATCCGTGTATCGGGTCTTGAGCTCCTGCAGTTTTGTCTGTAGCGTGTCGAGTTGCTGGTCAATAGCCTCCAGACCCGTAGGACCTCCACTGGTCGTCGACCGATGCCTTCCGTTCAGCGCGCGGTATTGCTCGATCAGCGATTGATGGTAAACGCTCTGCTGTCTTGCAGCATTCAAAGCGTCCTGTTCATTTTGCAGTTGCTGTTGCAATCCGCTGAGGATCTGCAAATTGGTTGCCTCCTCGGCGGGCAGCTGCCCCTCATGCGCTGCCTGGAACGCCCGAACCTTCGCATCCTGGTCGGCCAAGCTGGCGCGAGCGGTAGCCAGCTGGGACTCAATGAACTGCGTGGTGTTTTCCGATTCCTGCTCACGGACCCGAAGATTCTCGTCGATAAAGAGGTTCGTCAGTTCGCTGGTTACCTGCTGCGCGACATGGGGATTCGACGCTGAGTAATTGATTCGGAAAGCCGTGATCGCCTGATTCTGCTGGTCTCGCACCAGCTCGATGTCGATATCCTTGCGCATCAGCTCTACACGTGCGTCCGGAGTAGAAGGCTGATCTTTGCCCTGGTAAAGATGTAGCTTGTCGATAATCAGAAGAAGTCGTGTTCTGCTGAGAATCTGCTGCGTGATGCTCTGCAGCCGGTACTGCAGGTTGTCGTTCACGTTGGGTTCAACATAGTTTTTGGGCATCGCCGGTTCTTCCACCAGGATCAGCGTGCTTGACTTGTATCGTGCGGGAAGAAACCAGCTTGATCCCCATACCGCTGCCCATCCAAGCAACAGCAAGGTGAGAAAAATCACATGATAGCGGCGGACTATGTCAAGATAGCGCCCCATGTCCAGGGGTTGTGTTGAGCTTTCTTCTATGATTTCTTCGGGCATGACTATCTTCCCAGTGGACGCGCGAAATGCCAGGTAATCGAGATTGTCTCGCGATCGCTGTTCGGGTCAGCCGCTATCGCGGCGATTTCCCCGTAGCTTTGGTGGATGCGATCATAGTGGAACGCGATGCTGCATTGATTTCCCAAGCGGCGCTCCAGGGTTGCGGTCCCGGAAATGGAATGGCCGCTTTGGTCTCCGCGTATAAGGAGGGGACTGACACTTTCGTTGATGGCATAAGCTCCCGAAGCTGACGCGATCCACAGGCGCGTCATCTGCCAGCGTGCACTGGCATTGGCAGTCCTCGAGTGGTATGCTCCAACCAATCCACCGCCGCCTGTGACTGCCTGCGAGTAATTTGCCGCAAAGCTGGTGTGCGGTCCCTGCCATCCCATGCTCGTCGAAAGGGACAGCCCCCACGAAGCTATTACGGGCTCCGGTGTCTGGACGGTCCGGTAGTATTGCGGACCGGCGGACACCGAAAGGGAAAGCTTCGTCATCGGATAGAAGGTGTAAAACCCGGTGACGTTCTGTGCCTGCGTCTGTGTCGCATTGATTCCGTTTGCAGGATCCGTCAGCATATCCATGTATTGATAAAAGGCTCCGAAGTAATGGGAGCGGGAGATCCGGCGATTGTAGAAGAAGGTGCCGCCGCGCGAGCTTGAGTCATAGAGGCCGGGTGTTTGGGCCGGGTCAGGAAAGTGCAGCACCATTGACGAACCGGAACCTCCGATCATCACGTTTGGCGCAGTCTGCAGCGTGAATTCCACGCTGGCAGAATTCGTCAGCCGTTTTGCGAAGGGAGGAATAGCCCCCGGCGTGAAGGATTCCCCTCCCCCCGAGACCGAGCCGCCAGCTTGCCCAGGAATAAAGGGAGAGGAGCTGTCTTGAAAGCGATCGGCAGCGCTGAGGGTCGCATGTTGGGTCAAGCGAAAACTGTAGTTGAAGGTTACCGTGTTATCCACTTCGTTGAGCGTGCTCGATGGCTGGTAGAACGTGAATCCCGCACTATAGGAGAATCTTGTGTGCTGTCTGGCCGTGGTCGTGTCATAGGCGATCGTTGGAAGCAAAGACACAGTTGTTTCAGCCATCGCTGCATAACTGCTGCCTGCGTAGAGATTGTTGACGTAGGCCGCAGTGGTGGTCAGCCCGCCGTTCAAATAGTTGGTTCGCGCTTCGGCCCCGACTTCGGTCGGATAGGCAATTCCGCTCACCGGTGGGGGCGTCATCATCTGCGTGTCTGTTGTCGGGTAGCCGCCCGTTGCGCCCGGCGCAACCTGTGGCCAAGCCGCCGTCGTTGCCAATATCAGGATGAGCGAGACTTGTCCCCGCATCTGGGGCCTTTAAGGCACGACAATCGTGTCGTGCGGCAGGAGCCTGATGTTCTGCTCAGGATTCTTGCCTTTGATGACAGTCTTGTAATTGAAGGGAATATGCAATTCACGGCCTGCGGTGTCCTGACGCAAAACATAGATGGCCTTTTGTTTTGCGAAGTCTCGGAATCCCCCCGCCAGTGCAATGGCATCCAGAACTGTTGTGGAGCGCGTCAGGGGATAAGAGCCCGGTTTGGCGACCTGGCCCAAGATGTTAAAATTCTGGCTCTTGATCTCCTGAACGATCACGGTTACTTCTGGATCTGCGATATAGGTCCGGAGTTTGTTCGCAATGTCTTCTTCAAGCTGCAGTGGAGTTCGTCCTGCCGCCTGCAATTCCCCGGCAAGTGGCAGCGAAATCTTCCCATCCGATCGCACCGGAAGAGAGCGGGAGACATCGGGTTCTTTCCACACATTGATGGCCAAGACGTCGTCGCTCCCGATGATGAAACTTGCGTCGTGAGCATTTCCCGCTGTTGACGTTGGTGCGGGCGCCGGGGAGCTGGGATCCCCAGTCAGGCTGGGGTCATTACCGTTCGCCTTCTGCCCTGAAGCCTGTTTCGGGTTTGGAATTGAAGGTGTGGCTTGTACTTGGGCCCACAGGGAACCTGCAAGAAGGACGAATATGAATCCAGCCGTGGCTGATGAGTGGAAGTGCCTGATTTTCATGCTACTTCTACCGGTGACAACGGAGAGTCGTGGGCAAGCGTCTGTGTGATCCTACTCACCTCGTTGTGGCGTACGGCCAAGCCGCTCTGCTTTGATATGCCGTGCGAAGATGGAAGGATGCGATGCCGGGAGTCGGCACAGGTTCCACTTCCGAGGCATCAATCTCCAACCCAACTGACTGTGCCACCAGATGGACCGAAAGGACCAAACGGCAAAGATTCTTCTTCCTTACCAGGATCCCTTCGACGCCTTCCAGCGCTCCCCGCCTGACTCGCACCCGATCTCCGCATTTCAGAAATGGATGCGGTTCAATACGATACGGTCCGTTAATTGCCTTCCGAATTGCCTCTATTTCCTCTTCCGGAATGATTGCCACCTGATCCCCAGTGCACAGAATCATGTGAACGCCGGGGGTTGTCAGGACCTGCAACCGCCGAGTGATGCCTCCCCGGACAAATACATAGCCAGGGAACAGCGGCAACGAGAGCAACTTCCTTCGATCTTTCCAGCGCCGCACCGAATCGTACAAAGGCAGAAGCACCTCAAATCCCTTGGAAGTCAGCGCCTGAGCCACCACTTTCTCATGCTGATGACGCGTATAGAGCGCGCACCATGCCAACTCTCCCAGCTCTGCCCAAAGTCCGCTCGGTGCAGTGGCCACGTTGTCTTTACCTTCCTTCAGAGCATAACCGTCGGTAATCGAATAGAGCTTCGCCCTGTGGGCTACAGCCCCTCCTTTTTTTTCAATCGGATCGAACCGGTGTGTCCTGTATCCCTGGACCATCGCGTAGGATCCTGCTTCGTACAGCCACGGCGGCATTGATATGTCGCTGACTGCGGTAGTGTGCCGAGTTCACACGGGGGAAACCAACCGCCGTGGCATGATCTGCCTCGTTTTCGGTCGCCTGCTCCCTACACTGCTTTCGGCACCCTGTTGCAGATATTTGCAATCTTCGTTCCAAAGCAGGCCGGATTCGGAATTCACCCTAATCGATCACAAAACCCGCCCAAACGACTTGCAGACGTGCACGAACTCGCTCTTACCACGGTTTGACAACGGTTTTTCGGGAGGCGAATGAGGACTTGTGGAGTCCGCGCGGGTGAAAAACATTTCTCTTCCGTCCCCCTTCTTGTCCACTCAGTCCCTTCACCAGGTTCGAACCACGCTAAACAGGAGCTGCTATTGAAGCAATTTGGGCACAGTGAATACGCACATTTCCGATTGGATTTTGAAGCTGTGGTATCGAACAGCGGTGGCAGTTAAATACGGAAGATATGGAGAACCCTCACCGGTCCGTTCGGCTTGGATCATGCGCAAGCAGCGCATCTGACCACTTGCCCGGTGCGTTCCAGCTCTAGGAGCCTGTCCGAGTAATCAGCCGCGTGGCCATATATTGCGATTTCGATTTTTGCGAACCGCAACTGCTTGTGGCCAAACCCGCTGAATTTGCATTACTCAGACACTCTCCTAAGGACACCCGCAATCCCTTCGCATCCAAGTTGTACAAGTGCGAGTCGACCAATAGATCCACAAGTGGCTCCTGGGGGTTGCCGACAATCATCCGGAGCCCCTGGAAAGAGGTCTTAACGCTATGACGCGCCAGTCCCCATAAACATCGCTGCAGGTGTCTGCAGGATGATCTTAATGTCCACCCACAGCGATTGCGTCCGGGCATAATGCAGGTCCATTCGAACCATCTCATCAAACGTGGTTCGCGATCTTCCCTTCACCTGCCAAAGTCCGGTGAGACCCGGCTTGACTTCCAATACCCGTCGACGATGCCATGTGCGGTAGTGGTCAAGTTCATACGGTAGGGGCGGACGCGGTCCCACCAAGGACATGTCGCCGCGTAACACATTGAGGAATTGAGGGAGTTCGTCGAGGCTTGTTCTCCGCAGGAATCGCCCGAGGCGGGTTACCCTCGGATCGTTTGCCAGCTTGTACATTCCGTTCGGCTGCTGTACTTTCTTGGCGCCCTGAATTAACTGCGTGACGTAGTCTCGGTGTACTCCAGGGTCATTGTTCACGTACATGGATCGAAACTTGTAAAAGTCGAAGAGCTTACCATCTTGCCCGACTCTCTTCTGGCAATAGAACACCGGACCTCGCGACGTCAATTTCACGAGGATTGCAAGGGTCACGAAGATTGGAAGGAACACGAGCATCGCGAAGAGGCTTCCCGCGATATCGATCGCGCGTTTGACGACGATTTGCCCAAAACCGGAACCCTGCTTGCGATGCAAGTCGCGATAAGTATCGTCTTTCCATCCGTCAGCTTCGTTCCAGTTGCGGTGTTGCGGGAACAGCCGAACAATGAGCCTAAGCCTTTCGAACTCCTGCGGGCTCACCGCTTGCTTCATCGCACAAAAGATCTTCTGAGCCAGCAATTCGACCTTGGCCTCGTTTGCTTCACCGATTTCTGTTAGAACAATCCCCAGCGTCTTGTTTTGTTCATACCAGCCCAGCCAATCCGTCTCTCGGATCGACGCCTGAATCGCGGTCGTCAAGTCACTTAGAACTCGGGGCCCGCTCTCACCACCAAAGCCATGGCTCTGGATGAGTGCCAACACAAAAGGTCGTCCCGAGCGTTCCGTGCGCCTCACCTCCCGGTGCACAGTGTGCAGAAAGGCGCTTTCAGGCGCGATATCGCCTTCTTTGTTCCCTGAGAGAGTACCAATGTGGTTCTTTTTCGGCAACTCGGGTCTAGCGAATAGCTTGCTGATGGTGGCCATACGGTTACTGTGACCTTGCTTTTGAAGGTTCCGCCTTCGCCCCTGGCGGGATGATTTTCAGCAGTGGATGCTTCTGAGATACGAATGAACTTATTGAAGTGCGTCCATAGCGCGCGGCTGCCAGACCTTGTGGCAGCCGGGAACTTAGCGATTCTCGGATGGGTGCGCCTGGATAGTACGCGATAAAGAGTCCACCTTTTCCAACAAGTGCGCATTCTTCATAGGCGTTGGCCGATGAAGCGATGGGATGCACCACGCGGCTCGAACACCAAATCCCACTCAGGAAACTGGTTTCCCGATTCGATAGACAAAACGCAGTACATTGGAACTCGGGCGAGGTGTCAAGAGCACGAGCGGTGGCTCCATCAGTTTTCGTTAACGACGGGAGGTTCCACCTCTACATATCGAAGGACTCGGGCCGGATTTCCGGCTGTGATCGCATAATCCGGCACATCTCTCGTCACCACGCTCCCAGCACCGATGATTGCGTTTTCTCCGATGATGACGTTGGACAAGATTGTGGCGCCCGAACCGATGGACGCGCCGCGCTTAACCCAGGTCTTTTCGACCATCCAGTCCTCTTCCGTCTGCAATTCTCCGGTCTGGCTTGTTGCGCGCGGGTATGAGTCATTGATAAACGTCACATTGTGGCCAATAAAGACGTTATCTTCGATCCGAACACCTTCGCAGATGAAGCTGTGACTGGAAATCTTACAGTTAGCCCCCACAGAGGCGTTTTTTTGGATTTCAACGAACGCACCGATCTTGGTGTTCTGGCCTATTTCGCATCCATATAGGTTAATGAACCGCGAAAGCTTGACGCCCGGACCCAGCTTAACATCTGGAGAGATACTCAGATAGTCACTCATAACCTGACCTTAACCCCGCCGTGAACGTGCGAATGACTCCTCGAATTCCTTGATCATAGGTTCGCCGATAAACCCGCTATGACCATAGCAGAACCGCCTGAACTCAGCTTCTTGTAAGCCGTGCATTTTCAATCGTTTGTAAGGGCTTCATTTCTGACCCCATCTACAGCTTCGCCCCATGAGTCCCATCTGAGGGACCCCACAATTCCAGTGACAAAGCACAATCGGCAAGTCAGGGACTAATCTTCCACCGGTTTGGCGACTCCGCGTCAGCTTAGTCGGCTCTTTGCCGGGACTGCTGCAATCGTCGCTCCAAAACTGCCTGCAGATTGCTCTAGCGCAAATCTGCGCCGAATGACGCGCGCGTTGGGCGATACCGCGATCGCACCCGTCGAAATCTAGAAAATAGACCGTTGTCTGGTTCGAAATGAAGAATCGGAATACCCGGAAGGGTGAAAAGTGCTTCCACTGGGAAGTGGAAAAAGCATATGGATGTTTAGTCGAGGCAGGAGGATCTCCGGATCTCTGTACAGGCAAGTGGCAATGGCTTGGCGAATGTGTGCATGCGAGTTCGCAAAGAATGGAAGAATGCAAAAATGGCCCGGCGGACACTCGCACCACGCCGGCTTGCCGGAGAGATCCGTGTGCACGTTCATAGGTGAAAAACGATGGGCTGCATTACCTGGAGCAGGAAAGGCTCGCACAGATGGCCTCGAGTCGAGTCTTTCCCATCGGAGCCAGGTCATATGCGGCCACATCAGCGAGGAAGGACCGCTCAATCGCGTCGATCGACACCACGACCCTCGGTCCGGATTTACGACGCAGGAGGATCCCACTCAAGCCCTTCAGAGGACCCGAACAGATGGATACGCGCTGACCTGCGGTCAAATAGGGATACGGCTGGGCCGATACGCGTTTGATTCCGTCGCGGAGAGTGGGGATGACCTCGGGAGGCAAGGGTACGGGCTTGCCGGCAACGCTTACCAGATGAACGACCCCTGGGACGGTCACAATTGGAAGCCTGCGTCGCAGGCTCGTATACACGAAAAGATAACCAGGGAATAACGGCATCTGGAGGGTTACTCGCCGATCACTCCATTCCCGGACTGATTCAAAAAGGGGCAGAAAATGCTCAATTCCACGAGACTCAAACTGGGCCGCCACCAACTTTTCGCGCTGGGCACACGTGTAAACGGCAAACCAATGAGGGGCATCATAGAGGCGGTCCAATTCAGTCGATTGGCCGATGGGAATCTGAAGATCGGGGATTATTGTTGTCTGTTCCTGCGGCTGCAACACATCCATCCTCATCCTCCTGCCACCGTTCGGCTACATATATTTTGGCTGACTCCCGGCAACGGTCCGCCCGTGAGAATCGAGTCATAACCGTCACCGAGAGACGACCGCAACGGAACAATGCAACTCCAGTTCCAGTCACCACCAGACCCGGAGTCCTGGATGTTACTGAAGATCAGACTTTGGTGCATTTTTCTGGTGCTGGCTGGACTTACTGAGGGCGTGCACCGCGTTGCTTGGAAGTACAAGTCCGGCTTGGGGGAAAAGAATTTCCCCTTCGAGCGGCAAAAAACTGACACACATGAGTTGGATCGATGTGTCAGGAGCATCAGCTGTCAGTTTTTCCCTGACAGCGGTGACAAACGTTATGTTCGATCCGAACACTTTCGCAGGTGAAGTTGTGCCTGGAAATCTCACAGTTAGCACCCGCTGCTGCACTTTTTGGATTTCAACGAACACACCATTCTTGCTGTTCTGACCTATTTCGCATTTGTATAGGTTGAGGAATCGCGAGAGTGTGCAGCCTGGACCTTAACGTTCGGAGCGACACTCGAATAATCACTCATAGCTTAACCTCAACACCGCGATTCGCAACGGAATGATCGGCAGCCTCAAGAATCCTTACGACGCGTAAACCGGCGTGGCCGTCGTTGATGACGGGACAGTTGTCGAGAATGCTCCGATTGAATTGGGCGATCTCCAGCGAAAGGGCCTCCGTCTTTTCCAGTTGTGGCGCCCACATGTCCCCGGATCGGTAACTCACCAGTAGGTCGTATACGCCTTCCCTGGTGGTAAGGTCCACGCCGCGATCGTAGACACGTATCTTCTCATCCGACTCGAGGTCATTCCATATCAGCATTTTTTTGTTGCCGCCCAGCAATGTGGTGCGCACCTTGACCGGAGATAGCCAATTGACGTTTACGTGCGCGATCAGCTTGCCCGGGTAATAAATCGTGATGAATGCAACATCTTCAACGGAATTGACGTGTTTCTGTCCGGTGGCCACGACGGCTTCCGCCGGAGCGGCGAGCAGATAGTCCATGATGGCCAAATCGTGCGGCGCCAGGTCCCAAATTACATTCACATCATGCTGGAAGAGGCCCAGGTTCACCCGCATCGTGTCGTAGTAGTAAAGGTCGCCCAGCTCCTGCGCATCCACCAGTTGCTTGATCTTGCGGACCGCTCCAGTGAACAGGAAAGTATGGTCCACCATGATCTTCAAGTGCTTCCGCTCGGCTACCTCGATCAAGGCCTCGGCTTGAGCAGACGTCAGTGTAAAGGGCTTCTCCACAAAGACATGCTTCCCGTTCTGGAGCGCCGCCATCGCCAGTTCGAAGTGCGTCCACACGGGGGTCACGACCGCCACTACATCGATGCGCGGCGACCGGATCAACGCGTTCACATCATTGATCATCTCCAGGTTCGGATGTGTGCGGGCGGCCTTTGCGAGTGCGTCCGGTCTCTGATCACACACCATTTCCACGCAGGAGTGCTCCTGGGCATGGAAGTTGCGGACCACGTTTGGTCCCCAATACCCGTACCCTATGACTCCAACGCGCAGCACCTCAGAATCATGCGCCCGATTAACGTGGGCTCGCTGCCGGTGAAGGAGAGGCGGAACACCCGTGTTGAGTTCGTTTTCGAGGATTGGAATGGTCGCAGCTAACCGGCTGACCTTCGAAATCGTCTGCACCGAATCACCCATCTTCGCCTCACAAAATGATCATCTTCCGTGAGGACGTGGCAATTCAGGGGCCATTTTCCTTAGATACGGCTCGGAAAGCGCCATTCGCATTCCTTCAAAGCTCTGATGTACCGTGTCTCTACGAAACATTCAGCATCAGCGAAGCGTATCTTCCTGCTTTCGGGTGGGAAGGATTGGGCGCGGGATCGATCCCAGACGCAAGATGCTGTTCGTTATCGACGGATCCAAGGCCCTGCGCACTGCCATCAATGCCGTCTTCGGTGCCGAGCAGCCGGTACAACGCTGCCACGCCCACAAACTGCGCAACGTGCTCGGGGGTCTGCCCAAAGACCAGCAGGCACAGGTCAAGAGCGCGCTTCGCGCCGCCTGGAAACTCCCGCCCAAGGAAGGCATGGCGCGCATCCAAAACTGGCTGAATGCTGCCTGGCGACCACCAACATCATCGAAAGCCCGCACGCCGGAGTCCGTATCCAGACTCGCCGCGTTACTCACTGGGCAGAACGGCAAGATGGTGTTGCGTTGGATGGCATCGGCCTTCCTCAGAACAGAGAAGCGATTCAATCGCATCATGGGCCATCGCGATCTCTGGGCCCTGGAAGCGATCCTCAACCCTGCTGCGACCGCCAGCCAAAAGGCGGCGTAGTAACATCAACCTGACCGCCGCCCGCCACTTTCAACTACGCGCGGGACATGCTCAAGGATTGTGACGTGGAAGATTTTTACCTAAGAGAAGGGAATTTCACCGGCAGGCGGGAAATCTCGGACGGCGCTTCGGAGACCTCTGAGAGGATCCTGGAAGTCTCATGTGTGCAATATTTTGCATATCCACCCCAAAAACCTGTTAAACCGCCTAGTTTGCGGCCTTTCTCGCATGCTGGCAGCCAAAATGCTCTGGAGAAGGTTCAACGGACGTACGAACCAGAGAGTGACAGGGAATGCGGGCGATTTCATCTCTGCGACCAACAACCTATGCAGTAACCAGGAGATTCATCAAGGATCGAACCGCGCGCGTTGGCGTGATTGGACTTGGCCGCATCGGTCTGCCATTGGCGATGCGACTTTCACGGGCTGGTTTTGCCATCCACGGATTCGATTTCGACCCTGCCAGAGCGAGTAAATTGTGCCTGCGAAGGTCTTATCTCTGGCAACTTACCCCAAACGAGAAAGTGAACGGTCGAGATTACGGATTTCGCGTAAGTTGTGATTTGTCGCAGGTCTCTGAAACGGACGTCGCCATCATCTGCCTGCCTCTCATTCCCGGCGAGGCGCAGGAGCCAGATCTACGATTGATTCGGGAAACCGCCTTTGGCGTAGCTTCTAACCTGCACGCCGGTCAGTTGATCGTCATCGAAAGTCCGGCCGATCCCGGTATGACAGAAGAGATCGTGGTTCCTATCCTGGAAAGCGCGAACGATGCCCATCTTAAAGTGAGCCGTAATACAGGCGCTCCGGATGAAATCTTTGTCGGGATCTCTCCTAGATGCGCAAACGCTGGCGATTTCTCTCTCGACTCAGAAAAGGCACCGAAACTCGCAGGAGGAGTGGACACACTCAGCATGGAGCTTACGGCAGAGCTCTACTCCTCCGTTTTCTCAACGGTAATTCCGGTTTCTTGTCCATCAAGAGCAGAGATTCTCAATCTGCTCGAGACGAGTTACCGGTCTCAAAATGCTGCCGGCGCGTTTAGAGACAAGCTCGAGCAACTTTGTCATGGAAATGGCTCGGACTTTCCAGGCTCCCTCGCCGGCAGGTCCGCTCAACCTCAGCCCCGTATGCAAGACGCAGATAGCAGTGCGGCCAGCTTGAACGTGCCGATCGATCCCTTTTACCTGGCATGGAAAGAAAGCGAACTGGGCTTCCATTTCTAGTAGTCGCACAAGATACCCGAAAACGAAATGCTCTGGTAAAAGTCGAGAGCTCTACGGTTGCAGGCCCCTCAAAGGGGCCTGACCCCAACCGATGAAAAGCAAAAGCAGCGACAACGACGACAGGCGTTCGGTCCTCGAATTCACAAAGCTCGACTGCCGCCCAGGAAAGCCGGGGCATCTCCTGTTTCGTATAAGGACAAGCTTGACCAAAATGAACTTGGAAGTAATGTAAGCAGGTGATGACCAAAAGGTCATTACGCGTGTGGGTTGACATGACATCACTTCTCCCATACCATTTCATTCGCGCTTCCCAGTGCTGGATTGAAGGAACCGCATTTCTCTTTCGTGGGACAAACAACAGTCATAGTGTGACAACGGCCCCTCTCTTTGGATCGTTTTGATTTGCGGTATTCAGGCATTTGGGGGTCATGCCTCTTTGAAAGTTGCCAGTTCTCTAACGCAGGAAAGGCTTGCGGGGAAATCAGGTCGAGCTGCGTTGTTTCGAGCCCTTCCATTGTGACCTCATTACAGGTCGTCTCGAACCGCCGAAATCAGCCGTACCAAGTGCCCA
>Ga0335069_10007819_pt1 | contig 15385 bp, 14 predicted proteins | sample Lox_Sample_11_FD_206714 | JGI IMG/M metagenome (GOLD analysis project Ga0335069, IMG submission 206714) | Soil microbial communities from Loxahatchee National Wildlife Refuge, Florida, United States - Lox_Sample_1.1 | ecosystem: Environmental > Terrestrial > Soil > Wetlands | place: USA... | reverse complement strand
CCTGCTGGATGCCCACATCACATCCTTCCCTTTCCTGGTGATCAACCAGCGCATCCACGGCTGCCACCCGCACGCCAGCATTGGTGTCGTGCACCACAGCGTCCAACAAAGCACGTTGCACTTCCTCGCCGCACTGCGGCCCGCTGACCGCCTCCAAGGCCTCCAGGCGTACGCCGGGGTTAGGATCATGACGAAGCGCGTAGAGCAGCGCCTGGCGGATGTTTGGGTTCGTGGCATGAGAACGGAGGGCGTCCAGCGTGTCGCGCCGAATCCCCGGGTTGTCGTAACTCTTCACCGCATAGACCAATACCTGCTGAATCTGCGGGTCGTCCAGCGAACCTTCAAGCGTCACGCGCCGCTCGGCGTCCAAGGTGATGCGCACGCCGCCTGTTTTGGGATCCGGTGCAACCCGGCTAATACCGCTGATTCGCATGTCGCCGAGGTCAGGGTTGGTCAACCCCGCCGTGTTGACGCCGGCCGGACCTGAAACCAGCCGTTGGGCACGCGGGCGCAAACCCCAACCCAACCCAAAACCACCCAGAATCAGAACCAGTCCCAACGCTAAGCCGGAAGAAGGCTGCAAGCGCGGAAGCGGGGGCCAGTTATGCAGCAGAGCTCGCCAGCCATGTGATTCGCGCTCGATCGCATCATCCAGCGCCAGGCGCGCTTCCGCCAGCAGCGCCGCGCTCGGTTCCGGCCGTGGCCGGGCCGCGACGACACGATGAAGCTGTTCGACCTCAACGCGCGCCTTCCGGCAATCGGCGCACCCTTCGAGGTGCGCGTCCAGTGCCGCGCGCTCCGCCTCCCCCAGCTCGCCGTAGACAAGCAGTGGCAGGTCTTCTTGAAACTCATGGCAAGTCATAGTTACTTTCCTTATTGCTGTCATCCTGAGCGTAGCGAAGGACTCCCGCAGTCCGTCCTTTTCCCCTGACCCGAGCGAACTGCCGAGATCCTTCGGCTTCGTCTCAGGATGACAGTAACTCGCTTATCAGCCGCCTAAACCAAATCCCCCAACTCCACCCGCAACTTCTGCGTGGCGCGAAACAGGCAGTTCTTCACAGTCTGCTCACTGGTTCTGCACATCTCGCCGATCGTCCGCAGCTTCAAACCCTGGTAGTGCTTCAGCTCGAACACCATGCGCTCGCGCGGGTTCAATTGATTGAGCGCTTCCTGAATGCGCAGGGCAATTTCCCGGGAGTGCGTTGCCCGCTCCGGGTCCAGCGTGGGCCGGTCATCGGGCACGGTCTGGAAGTATTCAGGTTGGCCGTCTTCAGGTTCGGGAACGGCCACTTCCTTGCGCGTGTTCTTTCGCCGCAGGTAGTCCAGACAAACGTTCATGACCACCCGATAGAGCCAAGTGGAGAACCGAGCTTCCAGCCGGAATTGGCGCAGCGACCGGTACACCTTCAGGAACGCCTCCTGGTAGAGATCCCGTGCTTCCTCGGGCGACCCCACAACCTGCAAAGCCAGGCGCAGCACGTTCTGATCGTACAGGCGGATGAGCGCATCGAAGGCTGAACGGTCCCCCGCCTGCGCGCGGCGCACGAGCACGCGCTCATCGGCCTCGGCCACTTCGGGAAATTGAGCTTTGCCGGCCAGCTCCAAGCAGACGCCATCCATGACGAGCTTAGATTCCAACCTCAACACTGGGCTTAGACGCCCATGAATTCAAAAGGTAAGCGCGAAATTGCCCGAATGCAATACACAGTACCAGCCCGGATGATTCGTGGAAATGATAGTGCACGCCGGATGGCAAGAGGTTTCATACAGAGGGCACGGGGCGTTAAACCGTTGGCATCGCCGAACTCCCGGGGCACAGAGTGCACGGAGAAAGTCCCGGGAACATCTCCGTGCTCTCTGTGCCCCAACTCAGTGGCCTCTGTGTGAAAGCTTTCCCTCTCAGGGTGGGGACCTGCGGAGCCGGGGCGATGCCAATGCAAACGAGTACCCCCAAGACAGCTATGGGATCGTTAAGCAACCGTTGGACGCACGGCAATAACAGGCTGCTCTTTTGTTCAGCCGATGTGCCGGGGAGCACGTGGCAGTGCAGACAGGTCGCGAAATGCCAGGCGAGAGGGCGCACGTCCGTGCGCCCCTACCACGCAAAGGTGGGCCGAATCACGACACTACAGGCGTTCGTTGCAGGTGAGATTTCACGTAATTCCGGAAGGCCACAGCGAGTTCGCGCGTGACCGGGCCGGGGGAGGGATACTTCCAATCTGGACTGATGCTTCCGACGCCCGCCACCTCGCGAGTGGTCGAGCTGATAAAGACCTCCTGGGCCGAGCCCAGGTCGTCAGGAGTAAGATCCTGCTCCACAAGCTTATGGCCCGCGGCGGGGATGACCTCCATGAGCACCGCACGGGTGATCCCCGGCAGGCAGCCGGAGTGGAGGGGAGGTGTCAGGACCTGCCCATTGCGGATCAGGAAAATATTGGCCGACGTGCATTCCGCGAGGCATCCATGCTCATTCACCAGCAGCGCGTCATCAAAGCCCTCAGCGTGCGCCTTCTCCAGCGTGCCTGCGTTCTGCACCCAGGAAAGCATTTTTGCTCCCGCCAGGCGGCCGCCGGAAAAAACCAGGTTAGGAACCAGCTTCAGCCGGTGCGCCGTCGGCCACACCGCCACCTCCCGCGTAAACACCAGCAGGTCCGTCGCCGGATGGCTCGGGGCATCCGCCCAGAGCCCACCCTGGTTCTTGATGAAGGAAAGGCGCGCCGTTGCCTCCGGCCGGTGGTTGGCTGCCGCCAGCTTGACGACGGCATCCCGGACGGCGTCCCGTGAGTAATTCAGGGCCACACCGAGGCGACCCGCGTCGCGCGCCATCCGCTCCCAATGCCGGTCAAAAGCGAAGGGAAACCCTTCATAGATGCGAAGCGTCGTGAACACTCCCCAACCCATCAGCAGGCCCATTTGCCCAGGTGAGAGTTGAGCTTCGGCGAGCGGAATAATGCGATCGTTGTGATAAATAAGGGAATCCATATTAGTAAGCCGTTGCTGGCGCTGTGGACAGGCGATGGGATGATCGACGGGGTTCAGCAACCCCCAGAGCATCAAACAGGGGCCGGGCCTTCAACATCACTTCTTCGTACTCCGAGACGGGGTCGGAATCGTAGACAATCCCCCCACCCACATTAAACAACGCCGTTCCTTCCTCGACAAGGATGGTCCGGATCGAAACGTTAAAGTCCATTTTACAGCGGTTTGAACCGGGCACACCGCGAATTATTCCCACGGCGCCCATCGAAACCCCACGCGGCTCGCGCTCGATTTCCGAAAGGATCTCCATGGCGCGGATCTTGGGAGCGCCCGTGATAGACCCGCAGGGAAAGAGCGCGCGCAAAATATGGAGAATGCCGGTCTCGGGCCGCAGCGTGCCCTCGACGTGCGACACCAGGTGAACCAGTTGAGGAAGGACCTCGGTCTCCCATAAGCGTTCGTGGACGCTGCCGTAATGGCAGAGGCGCCCCAAATCGTTCCGCAGAAGGTCCACGATCATGACATTCTCGGCGCGGTCTTTCCGGCTGGAGAGCAGCCGCGCCTTGGACTGTTCCTGCCCCTCCGCGGTGCGCGCCGTCGTACCCTTGATGGGGCTGGCAAGAATCTGGTCGCCCATGACCCGAAAGAATCGCTCGGGAGAATTGCTGAGGATGGTGCGGTCCGGCGTCTTGACGAAGGCACGGAAAGGTGCGCTGCTCGACCGGAGGCGGAGATAGATGTTCTCCGGCGCCTCGCCCTCCAACGGAACACCAAACTGGATTGTCAGGTTCGCCTGGTAAACATCCCCCGCCGCGATGTACTCGCGGACACGTTCCACGGCACGGCAGTAACTCTCAGAACCGAAATTGGATTGAAGGGAAAGGTGGCGCGAAATAGTCGGAGGCTCTATTTCGGCGGGCGACAGACGCGCGACGGTCGGATAATAAGCAAAAGAGAAATCGGGTAAGGAACCGTTTTGAGCGAGCGGCAGAGCCTCAAAATGCCTGGCCAGCTCGTAACAGAAATAACCGATCGCAGCCCCGTCCCGGTATTTCCGCGAATGCTCGTCCAGCCACGCGGGAAGCTCTTGAAGGAGGTCGCCAGAGCCTTCGAGAACACTAACTGGGCGTGCGGCTGCCCAGCACACGTCATCTGTTTCGCTTAGCCAGTGACCTTCCAGCAATACAGGCCTGGCTTCAGCGGGCTGGCACAGGTGCCCCGCGAGATTATCTATGGACATCTTTCGAGAGAGAACGTGCCCGTTGCTTACCAGGGCACACGGAGAGTAAGCGGATAGTTCAGCCGCAACCGGCAATGCGTGTCGGGAGGCATGTTGACTTCCCGCCCGCGCCGCCACAGGCCCTCGTAGCCGATTAGAGCGGCTCCGCCCACCGGCAGAACCAGGGAAACTCCCGCCGAACTGGCACCGGCGATCTTCAGGGCCCCATAGCCGCCCAGCGCCGCAAACCCTCCCACGAAGCCCTTCCAGGAAGGAACCTTGTTCCCCTCAAGATGCCCCTCGGCATCGAGATGGAAACCGAGTCCGGCAGGGTTCTCCAAGGCCGCGAGCACCGCGGCAATGGGCTTTTCCTGACCGTCTGGAAGAGTGATCCGGTCAAATCGCAGGCCGAGCTCCGCGGGCCGGTGCAGATGTCCGGCGTTACGAATCATGGTAATTCGCCCATCGAGCAGGCTGCCGGGCGGGAGAACAATCTTTCCACTGATGTACACGGGATCGAGGACCTTCGCTAGAACAGGGTCGTCAACGCGGTTAACTTTAGTGTGAATACCCGAAAGGACCTCGACTCTGACTTCCGTCTCCGCAGGCACGGTGACGCTTTCAGGCTTGAGGGCAGCAGGGGGAGTCGCCGCGGCTGTTCCGCGGTGCGACAGCGGCGTGGCGGGGGAAACTTCCTGCGCCACGGCCGAGATCGCGAAGAACATCACAAAGACGGCAATCCGACGCAACATCGTCATTGCAACTACCTCCCCAGTATAAAACACTACAGCTTTGGATCGAGCGCCCCACGCCGCTTCCGATGCCTTTGACTGGTCAACTGACCACGGTCATGTGATCTCGGACATTGTCTCGCTTGGCCGGTGAAAAATCAAGCGATTACGAATATGAGTTGGCCCGACTTAGCCAGGCAAGAGTGCCGCCGGAACACTGGATTGCACCGGTACCGACGGCGACGCCATTTGATTCAATTGCCGAAGCGGCAAGTCGGGGGGCCGGTCAGACGCGGGAAGTCTGTCTACTCTGCGGATGGGTCGAACTGCCCTTGCAACACCTTGAAAAGAAAAGGCCCAACCACGTGGGTTGGGCCAGGAAATGCTGAAGCAGATGCCGGTTACCCGAGCTTTGTGACCTTGTCTGCCTGTGGACCTTTCTGTCCCTGCACGATCTCGAACTCAACCGTGTCACCTTCTTGCAAGGTCTTGAAGCCTTCACCCTGGATGGCCGAGTAATGAACGAAGACATCAGCTCCGCCGTCCTGGCCAATAAACCCATATCCTTTGCTGTTGTTGAACCACTTTACTTTACCTTGAAATCTTGCCACTTGCGTCCTCCTTAAGTTCTTCTATCTTGATTTTGCGTCAGGGTTGGGACTCCCGGAAAGCGCCCAAAAAAGAAAAAGCCGAAGATCGCGTAGATCCCCGGCCCCTATTCTCCAGCACTCTTTCCAGACGAGAACACTTTCCAACTCCTACGTAAAAACAATAGCGGCTGTACCAGCCCATTGTCAAGGAAAATGTCTCAGACAACTGCAATCTTGACAACCATCAAACTGACTTCTGCGGATTGCCGAATAGCCAGAGAATGCCGACGAGTGTCTTTGCGTCTCGCAGCTTATTCTGCCGGATCAGTTTCACCAAGTCAGCCGGCTTGAAAAAACCAACCTCGATGCGCTCATCTTCGTCAGGCTGTGCCTGTGACTTTGTGAGGCCGGCAGCTTCGACCAAATGCATTCTCTCACTCAGGATTCCCGGACTGGGGTAGAACTCCAGAACCGGCTTCGCCGTGCGCGCGCGGTACCCGGTCTCTTCCAGAAGCTCCCGCCGTGCACTCTGCCTCGGCGTTTCCCCCTTCTCCATCCCGCCCGCCACCAGTTCCCAGAGGCTCTCCCTCACTGCATGCCGGTACTGGCGAACCAGAATCACGCGCCCGTCGGGAAGGCGCGGAATAACCACAACTGAGCCCGAATGACACACGACTTCACGCAGGGTCCGGACGCCTCCCGGCTCGACCACCTGTTCGACCTTCACGTCAATGAGCCTTCCGTGGAAAACCGTTTTGCTTTTGAGAACGCGAGCCGTCTTGGCCACTGGCGGAACCTCCCTAAAGAACATCGCGGTCATCACAGCGAACCCCAAGTATAACAGCCCCCGCGGCGTCGCGCCGACACCGGGGAAGAGTAGGCGGCCGCGATGAAACCGGACACCCGTCGCCCATGGCAACACACCTCTGCTTGTCATCCTCAACCTCGGCTATAATGGCGGCTGCGGTCATATTGTCTTCTGATCGTAGTTTGAGGCCAAAACCAAGGGAGGAATCTTGAAAATCACCACCCTGATTGTGGATGACGAACAGCCCGCCCGCGACGAACTGGCATTCCTCCTTAGAAGCATTCCTGACGTGGAAATCGTGGGCCAGGGAAAAAACGGGGTCGAGGCCGTGAACCTGGTGCGGGAGCTTAATCCCCATGTGGTTCTGCTGGACGTCCAGATGCCCGGCGTAGACGGCTTCGGAGTCATCAAGCGCCTTCTGGAAAAGAAGGTGAAGCTCCCCTTTTTCATCTTTGCGACCGCCTACGACCAGTACGCTGTCCAGGCTTTCGAAGTGAACGCCATCGATTATCTTCTGAAGCCGATTGCCAAGCCTCGCATCGAAAAGGCCATCCAGCGAGTCCGGCGCCTGCTGGAGACCTCCGACACCACCAGCCAGAAGCTCGACCGCCTGGTGCAGATGATCGAGGAGCGGCCGGCCTCCCACAAAGGCAAGCTGGTTGTCAAAAGCGCCAATCGGCTTTTCCTCGTGGACGCTGAAGACGTCATTTACGCCAGCATCGAGGACGGCGTCATCAGCATCGTCACGACCGACGTGGAAGGACAGTCCAACTTCCGCACGGTTGAAGAACTCCAGGCCAATCTCGATCCCAAGGTCTTCTGGCGCGTCCACCGGTCGTACCTGATCAACGTTAACCACATCAAAGAAGTGGTGCCGTGGTTTAAGAGCTCGTACCAGCTAAAGATGGAAGACCGCAAGCAGACGGAAATCCCCGTCAGCCGCGCCCAAACGCGCAAGCTGCGGGAACTGCTGAACCTTTGAGGACTGAAGAACGGAAATTGCCGAGTTCTCTCGACCGGCCTGGGGGAGGGCCGCACACTTTCAAACAGGAGGGGAAGCAATGCATCCAGGAATCACCATGCACAAGATTCCCGTGAGAGGATCCGTGGGGCTTGTCTTCACAATCGGCATGGTCGCCGCGATCCTGCTGTCCCTTCCGGAGGCGCGTTGGTTCCTCGCAATGAGCCTGCCGGCCGGGGTGGTGATCGGACTTCTCCTGCGCTTGGCCAGCCGATGCTGACCTAATGCTGATGAAGCCAACTACTTGCCACGCAGCTTGCCGTAGTATTCCGTAATCGCCGTTGCCAACCCGTTGATGGTGGATTCCCTCGCCTCCAGGGTGACGGCGAGGCCGAGTTTGCGGAGCGTTTCGGAGGTAACCGGGCCGATGGAAGCAATCGCTGTTCCGGGCAACACACCCACAATCCGGTCAGCCCCCAGAAGCTTCGCAAAGTTCGAGACCGTCGATGAACTCGTGAACGTTATCACGTCAGGTGGCGGCGTAAGCAAGCACGAGATTTCTTCGGGAGAGATGTCGGGAGCGACAGTCTGGTAGGCTTCGACGACTTCCACCTGTGCCCCGCGTTCTTCAAGCACACGAGGCACCAGGTCTCGGGCAACCTTGGCGCGAGGGATCAAGAACCGCTTGCCGCGCACGTCACGGCCCCCTAGCACTGCGAGCAATCCTTCAGCAACATATTCCTGCGGGAGCAGGTCCACCTTGATGCCCTCGCGTTCCAGCGCCGCTGCCGTGGCGGGGCCGATCGCTCCAATCGTGAGCCCTGCGAGATCCTGCACTTCCCGCTCCACCGCCTCCAAGCGCGCAACTAGACTCCGCACGCCGTTCACGGAAGTCAGCAGCAGGTAGTCGAATTCGTCGAGTCTGCGAAGCGCCGCATCAAGGGGTCCCCAGGAGTCGGGTAGGCGAATCTCAATCGTGGGAATCGCGATCACCTGCGCGCCCAACGCCTCCAATTGCTGCCGCAATCCGCCCGCCTGCTCCTGCGCACGCGTGATGGCGATGCGCTTGCCAGCTAGAGGCCGGGACCCATTCTGCGAGTGACGTCCGGGCTGCGCGTTCGTTTCGCCGCTCAAGATGCGGTCCTCCCCACCAGCCTGCCGACAATCAGCCTGGGTCATTCATAAACGTAATGACCGAAGACAGTCTCAAAAGCGTTTCACACAGAGTCCACGGAGTCTCTCATCGGTAGACACAGCCGGCTCCTCGCTCACAGAGTGCACCGAGAACATTGCCGACTTCATCCGTGGTCTCTGTGCAATCTCTCTGCGAACTCTGTGTGAAACTCTGGACATTCCTTGACCACTCTACGGAACCATGCACGAGAGCACTCAATTGTCGCTCGGCATCCCGCTAAACACTCGCAAGCACATCCTGCGCACCTTGCGCCAGCAGGTCTTCAGCGACGGCTTCACCCAAGGCGTCAGGGTCGGACGCAGGCCCCGAGGCGCGGGCGCGAATCACGCGCGCCCCATCCAGCCCGGCCACGAGCCCCCGCAACAGCAACTTCGTTCCATTCACCTCGCCGAGGGCCGCGATGGGAACCTGACACCCTCCTCCCAGCGCGCGTAGCTACGGCCTCGTGCACGCTGACATCATCGACTCTGATCTCAACGCCCAGCGCTCCCTGCCCCACCGCCGGGCATATCTCGTCCGGGCTGAAGTAAGAAGAAATCCGGTCAGCCATACCCAGCCGGTGCACACCCGCCGCCGCCAATACCAGTGCTTCACAATCTCCGCGGTCGAGTTTGCCGAGACGAGTATCGAGGTTGCCGCGCATCGGCACACACGTCAAGTCAGCTCGCAGGGCGCGAAGTTGCGACTGGCGGCGGAGGCTCCCGGTCGCAAGGCGCGCACCCGGTGCAAGATCGCCGAGACTCTTACCCTCCCGAGTAATAAGAACGTCGCGAGCGTCTTCGCGCGGCGGAACCGCGCCTAGCACGAGTCCGGCCGGCAGCTCCGTCGGCAGGTCCTTCAGACTGTGGACCGCGAGATCCACGTCACCCGCCCGCAGCGCTTCCTCAATCTCCTTGATGAACAGTCCCTTGCCGCCAGCCTCCGCAAGCGATGCAGGCAGCGGGCGTTCAGGTGAGAACAATTGCAGCTTGTCGCCGCTGGTTTTGATCACGCGAATCTCGAACTCATGCCCGGCCGCTGCAAGCTGGTCACCTACCCAGCGCGCTTGCCACAGCGCAAGTTTCGAGCCGCGAGAACCAATGGTCAATCTCATGGTAAATAACCTTCGGCAAAGCCGGGCCTTTACAATTTGGAGGCCCCCCTTGAACGCCATCGCGCCGATCGAGCTTTGTCCGAAGCGTGCGAAACACCCTTCACCCTTTCACCCCTTTCCCCTCTTCCCTCTCCCCTGGGGAGGGGGAAGAGGGGAAAGGGAGTTGCGGTGAGGGGTCTTGTCTAAACAAAGAGAGCGAGGAAAACGTTCACTCCCGGAATTCTCGAACTCTTGCTACCACCGCTCAAAACCAGGGGTCCTTCCAACAAACTAGTTCAGTAACGAACAAACATCACGGGCAATAGGCAGATGGTCAGGAACATGTCGATCTGCCGACCTGCCTACTGCCCACCTGCCCATTTCCCTATTCCCCCAACCCAAAGATCTTCTGAATGAGGCGCACCACAGTCGCTTGTTCCGCCTCGCCGACATCACTTTTGAGTTCGGTGATCGGGCCGTGCAGGATCTTATTCATGATGCCGCGTGTCAGCGCCTCAACCGCCTGGCGCTGCTCGGGCGTAAGGCCTCCCAGCTTCCCCTGGTAACGATCCATCTCGCTCTCGCGAATATGGTTCAGGCGGTTTTCGAGCGCCACGATGGTCGGCACCACGTCGCGCGAGGCCAGGCGCTTCATGGTCTTCTGGACCTCGGCCTGAACGATTTCCTCCGCCCACACGGCTTCCAGCTCGCGCTGCTTTTTGTTGGCCTCGACGACGTTTCCCAGGTCATCGATATTGTAGACGAAGACGTTATCCAACCCATTGACGCTGGGATCAACATCGCGGGGCACGGCGATGTCCACAAAAAACATCGGGCGGTTCTTACGTGAGGCCAGGACCTTCTCCACCTGCGCCCGCGCGATGATCGTGTGGGGCGCGCCGGTCGAGGTGATGACAATATCGGCGCGCCCAAGGTGATCGAACAACTCCTCGAAATGCACGGGAGAGCCATGGAAGGCCGCCGCCAGTTCCGTGGCGCGCTCGTACGTGCGATTCGTCACCAGGATCGTGCTTGCCCCGCTCCGCAGCAGATGCTTGGCAGCCAACTCGCTCATCTTCCCGGCGCCCACCACGAAGATGGTCTTGCCCGTGAGGCTGCCGAAGATCTTTTTCGCGAGCTCCACCGCGGCGTAGGAAACCGAGACGGCCGCCGAACCGAGCGCCGTTTCCCGCCGCACCCGCCGCGCAACGGCCAGCGCCTGGTTCACCACGTCACTCAGCGTGCCGTTCAGGCCGCCCGCCGCCCGCGCTGTCGCGTAGGCCTGCTTCATCTGTCCCAAGATCTGCGGCTCGCCAAGAATCATCGAGTCCAGGCTCGCAGCCACGCGAAACAGGTGGCGCACCACATCCTGCTGCCGCAGGCGGTAGAAGAAGCGAGCATAAAGCGCCAAATCGCAGTGGTGGCGGTCGGCAAGAAAACGCCGGAGGATCGGCTCCGCATCGACCTCATCGTCGGCGGACGCCACAATCTCCACGCGATTGCAGGTGGAAAGAATCATCGCCTCGTGAATGCCGTCCCGGTGCACCAGGTCGGACACAGCTTCAGCCAAGCGCGGTTCCGGGATGTTCATCTTCTCCCGGACTTCCACCGGCGCCGTGCGATGGTTAATTCCCAAAAGCGTCAAGTTCATATCAAAAAACGAAACTGATCACGGAACTAGGTGCTGGGGGCCAAGGGAAAGTCACTCCCACCACCCACCGCTCTTTTGCAAGAACCTGTTTCCTAATCTCCGTTCCCTATTCCCTAATCCCTGCTTTCACGGCATTTCGCCCAGCTTCGGAATATACCCGTGCTGGCCGCTCAGCAGGCTGACGCCCACGAACGTCACCAAGATAGCGGCGAAGCCGAAGATGGCGATGTAAGCCGCGCGACGCCCGCGCCACGCGCCGCTGACCCGCGTCGAAAAAAGCACGAGGTAAATCAGCCAGGTCACAAGCGACGCCAGGATTTTCGGGTCATACTCCCAGGGACCTTTCCAGGTCCTGCTGGCCCAAACGAATCCTGTGAAAATGCCGAGACTCAAAAGCGGCAGGCCGAAGACGAGCGAGCGGTAGTAAATCTCGTCGCAAACCTCGAGCGAGGGCAACCGGTAATAGAGGCCCCGCGGCTGCCGGGATTTCAATTCACGTTCTTGAATCAGGTACATCACCGCAGCGACAAAAGTCAGGAACAGAGCGGTATACCCGAGGAAGATCGAGGTGATGTGCACCAGCAGCCAGCCGCCGCGAAAGGCGGACGAATCAAACGAGCCCCCGGGATGCATCGCTGAAATCAACGTCAGCAAGAAGACCAGCGGCAGCATGAACATGCCCAAGGAGACGATTCGATAGCGCAAGTAAACAGAGAAGAAGGCGAGTGTTACGAGGAATGCGTAAAAGGAAAGGGCGCTGCGGACGTCAGTCACGGGTAAGCGATGAAGCTGGGCAGCACGGATCGCGAGCGACCCGGCGTGCGCCGCAAGACCCAGGGCCAACGCACTCAGCGACGCCGGTGAAAGTGCCGGCCGCCGCCGCTTAACTGACGGCAGAATCAGCGCCATCCCCAAGCCGTAAAGGCCAAGCGCCGTCCACAACAAGGTTTCGTGCATAAGGACTCCAGGCAGAGAGACCCCGCGCTATAAATATAACACCCTTAGGCGCCACTGTTCCCGGAGAGGCTTCAGAGGTTGCGGAAGAAGGTCGCAAGCTGTCATCCCGAGGAGGCGACGCCGAGGAAGGCCCCCTGTAGTTGCTTGAAAGTCTGAATACTGAAGTCCTTCGCTCCGCTCAGGATGACATCGTAGTCGGCCCTTTCCCACAACCTCACCAGCCGAAGACCCCTCCTTGACAAGCAGGGGCCAGGGCTGGTTGGCCAGCAGTCCGCTTTCGTTTGCACCACCCCACGTGCTGGCGCCGTGCCAAAAGACATTTTTGACATGAAAACCCAGTAGGAGTCTCGGTAAGACGCAGCCTGCACGGCCTGCGGCGGCGCTCTACGAACGCCGGCCGGCGGTTGCAGACCGCCGCCACAATTCGCGTTCTTCACGCTGGTTCAATAGGTAAGGGTCTGGTGGTCGGAGCATCGCGTCTGAATGTGGGACAGCATTCGCTCCAGCAGTCCATATCCCGCACGGCCGAGAAAGTAGACGCCGCCCACGCGCCGTTCCTGGAAATCCTTATGGGGAAGGAGCGAGCGCAGCAGCGTTTGCGTGTGACGCGATAGGAGTTCGGACCGGCCCAACGCGGCCCGAGTCAGCTTGCCCCGCAGTCGCTCCATCTGATACGTCATTTTCTCCTGCACGTGTTTGAGCGTATCGACCAGCGTGGGATCCAGCTTTTCGATGTCTTCATGCAAGCGCTGGAGTAGCTGCGCCAAGTCCTTCTCACTCTGATCGAAACGCTCGGACCATCCCTGCGCAAAGCCCACACCGGCAATCTTGCGGCTCAAATGCTCTTCGCCCTGCCAGACGTCGTCAAGGCACAGATGGTATTTCTCCATCAGCCGGTCCGTGTGGGCGTCCACTAGCGTGAAGGCCGCACGCGGAAACACGACGGGTTGCGGCCGGCGGAAAGCCTGATAGAGCACCTGCGCCTGGCCGAGATAGGCCAGTTCGGAAGGTCCGGCCACATAGGCGACCGTCGGCAGCAGAGTATCCTGAACCAACGACCTCAGCAGCACGTTGGAAGAGAAATCCAGCGGCTTTTCCTCCAGCCACGAGCGCAAGCGGGCGGGCGAGATTTCCTCATTGCCATCGAGCAGGAACTTGCCGTTCTGCTGATGCAGCGGCACGCGATCGCCGTTGTGGATCGCGAAGACGAGTGTCGAATCCTCCGCCGTATGCACCTGCGCGTGGTAACCATGCTGGATCAGGTCATGCGAGCGATCCAGGACCTGCGTCCGCAGTTCCGGAGCTCGCACCAGAGCTTCCTCATAGACGCGGGCACTCAGCCGGTGCACCGCATCATCCAGAGGATCGAGCAGAATCACGCCCCAGCGTCCCAGAAGCCGCGTCAGGAACTTCGCGAAGCTGCGGCCCCAGGTTGTGCCTGGCTCATAGCAATCGCGCAGGTCGCGAAGCAGTTGCGCGCGCGACTCACCTTCGGGCAGAACGCTTTCCAACCGGTCGAGCGCCGCCACCACTTCCGCCGTATGCCGCACCAGGCCCACGGGCGCGCGCGCCGAGGGAGAATCTCCTCCATCGCGCAGCGGAATCAGTTCGTACGCCTCATCGAAAGTCGCTGATTCCTGAACCTCAGCCAAGTCGTGATCTTCCGTCGCCAGCCAGAAAACTGGGACGCAAGGTAAGCCTTGTTCGGAAAGAGCCTGCGCCAGGCGAACTCCCGTGAGCGCCTTGAAAAGAGTGTAGGCGGGACCAGAAAACAATCCCACCTGCTGGCCCGTCACCACGGCACAAGTTCCGGCGTCCTTCAGCCGATCGAGGTTCGCCAAGGTCGGCTCCGGGCAGCCCCACTCCCGGTTTTGCCGCGCCAGAATCTCCACCATCTCCCGGCGAGGAATCTCCAGACGGCGCATGTCGTTCGCGACCCTCTGGTAGCTCGCGAAGTCATAAGGAGACCCATTGTAAAAGTGACTCACCCGGTCAAAATGATACAGGTAGTCAACAAGGAGAGCGGTCGAGTGTGGAGCATTCGTATAAGCTGTACAGGTTGCCGTCATGGGATATTCATATCGTACACGGTCTGCCCCGAGGCAGCAAGGGCGCGACGTAGCAGGCAGTGTCTCAACCATTGCAGCGCCGGTCTATGACCGCCATCGTTGAGAACCAACGATCCCGGCGCTCATCGAGCACCGCTACAACGGATTAAGACACTAAACATTTGGATGCACAGGCAGTTGGCAGGTTACAGCCTGCAAGAGGTGAGGCGGGCAATCACGGTAGTAACGGATAAGCCTGGGAAGTAACCCCTCACCCAGCCTCCTCCGTCGGCCGCCCTCTCCCCTCGGAGAGGAAACGCGCTTTACGCCTGGGCGGCAAGCACGACAATCGGAATTCCTCTGGGGCGGGTGAAAAACGGGACGTTTCAACTCCCCTGCCAGGTCAAGTGCGATGGAGAGGCCGCAAGGCTGAAGAGCGAGCCTTGCGCTACGGTGCCTGACGTTAGGGGCCATCTCACGCCGCGGGTGGCGCATATATCGACTTTTATGTATGTGCCCCACGGGGGACTACAGCTAAGTTCCTCGGTCCTTTGGAACAGGATCGGGTCGCCGACATGAACAGCAATGTCGGCGCCACCCGTGGGTGGGGGTATGGTGTTCGTCGTAGCGCAGGGCCCGCGGTTCGGCCCTGCGGTTCTTCCAGCGGCGTACGGCCGTGGTGCGTCGCGCATAGGACAATCCGGGCTTTCGTCGTTCTGATGGAACGCCGGGAAATTCTCTTCTTCTTCGCGCCGTCAAAGACACGGCGCGATGGAAAGACCGCAAGGCTTGAGAGCGAGCCTTGTGCTACGTTGCTCCTAACTAGTTAACCTCACAAGCGGCAGAAAGTCGGAAGGGCATTTTAGGGAACAGGGAATAGGTGACAGGGAACAGAGAGAAAAAGCCAGGGCTGGGACGCGCCTACAGAAAAGCGCCGACCGTGCGATTGCGGCGCGGATTTTGTAGGGACGTCCCTTGGGGCGCCCTCGGGCAAGGCGAGCCCTGCCCCTACAAATAGACGCCCGCGACGGTGTGCCGCCGTGATACCTTGACAATTATTAGGCTTTATGTTAAGCGTTATAGCTGATGGGTTGGCTTATGGTGTTCCCCTCTCCTGCAAACCCCGAATCGACTCCGTTCGAGCGCGACTGGAAACTGTGTGATCCCGAGAAAT
>Ga0335069_10007816_pt1 | contig 15394 bp, 16 predicted proteins | sample Lox_Sample_11_FD_206714 | JGI IMG/M metagenome (GOLD analysis project Ga0335069, IMG submission 206714) | Soil microbial communities from Loxahatchee National Wildlife Refuge, Florida, United States - Lox_Sample_1.1 | ecosystem: Environmental > Terrestrial > Soil > Wetlands | place: USA... | reverse complement strand
CGGAGCCGGGCGCCCGGCGGCTCGTTCATCTGCCCGTAGATGAGGGAGCAGGAGTCGATGACGCCGGACTCCTTCATTTCCAGATAGAGGTCGTTCCCTTCGCGGGTCCGCTCCCCCACGCCGCAGAACACCGAGCGGCCGCCGTGGCCCATCGCCACGTTGTGGATGAGCTCCTGGATGATGACGGTCTTGCCCACGCCGGCGCCGCCGAAGAGCCCAATCTTGCCGCCCTTCACGAAGGGGGCGATCAGGTCCACGACCTTGATGCCGGTCTCGAAGATCTCGGTCTTGGGCTCGAGATCCACGAACTTCGGGGTCTCCCGGTGGATGGGCCACCGCTCGGCGGAGGCGGGAATGGCGGGCCCCTCGTCCACGGGGTCGCCCAGCACGTTGAGGATCCGGCCAAGGGCCGCCTTGCCCACCGGCACCGTGATGGGGCTGCCGGTGTCGATCACCGGCATCCCGCGGACCACGCCGTCCGTGGAGCTCATCGCGACCGCGCGCGCCTGGTTCCGCCCGATGTGCTGCTGCACTTCGGCCACCAGTTTGCCGCCGGCGTGCTCCACGACCACCGCGTTGTACAGCTCGGGGATGTGCTGGGGCTCGAACTCGACGTCGAGCACCGGGCCGATGACCTGCACGACCCGCCCGACGTTCTGCGCCGTATCCCCGGCGGGCTTCTTCGGAGCTGCCTTGGTCTTCGTCGCCATTGAGAGTCTCAGGTATCAGGTGTCAGGTGTCGGGTGTCGGGTGTCGGGTCTGCCGTGAGGAGTCGGGTTCGAAAGGCCTGAAACCCGACACCTGGCACCCGACACCTATCCGTTCAGCGCTTCCGCTCCGCCCACAATCTCCGCCAGCTCCTGCGTGATCTGTCCCTGCCGCGCCCGGTTGTAGGTCCGCCGGAGAATGTCCAGCATGTCGCCGGCGTTGTCGGTCGCGTTCTTCATCGCGGTGCGCTGCGAGCCGTAGAAGCCCGCGGCGGTTTCGACCAGCGCCCGGTAGACCTGGTTCCGGACGTACAGCGGCAGCAGCTCTTCCAGAATCGCGGCCGCCGAAGGCTTCAGGAGGTAGTCCGCCTTGGGCACGCCCGCGGCCTTCGCGGCGGGCGGCGCGATGGGGAGGATCCGCATCGTCGTCGCGGGTGTGGAGATGGCGCTGTTGAACTTCGCGAAGACGATCTCCACCGCGTCCAGCTTCCCGGCCGCGAACTGCTCGAGCAGGGGCGCGATCACTTCCTGCGCGTGGTCGGCGGTGGGCCGCTCCCCGATGTCGGTGCGCTGCGACGCCACGGCGCGCTTGGTGAAGCGGAAGAACGCCGCGCCCTTCCGGCCCACGAGGTGCAGGTCCACCTGCGCGCCCTGGCCCTCGAGATCCGCCAGGCGGCGGCGGGTCTCCCGGATCAGGTTGGTGTTGAAGGCGCCGCAGAGACCGCGGTTCGCGGTGACCCCGATGAGCGCCACCCGCCGGACCCCCTCGGGCCCCGGCTGCCGCAAGAGCGGGAACTGCTCGGCCAGGTCCGGAGCGTAGAGGTCCCCGATCACGTCGGCCAGCGCCGTGGCGTAGGGCCGCGCCGCCACCACCCGGTCCTGGGCGCGCTTCAGCTTGGACGTGGCCACCATCTCCATCGTCCGCGTGATCTGCCGCGTGCTCTGGACCGACTTGATGCGGCGGCGCAGCTCCCGGGCCTGAGCCATTAGCGGGCGCCGACCGCCTTGTACTCCTCGATGGCCTTCTTGAGACGGGCCTGGAGATCGTCCGACAGAGCCTTCTTGGTCCGGATCTCCTCGCCGATCTGCGGGTGCTGCGCCGCCAGGTACTCGTGGAACCCCTTCTCCCAGGCCCGGATCTCCTTCACGTCCACGTCGTCCAGGAGCCCGTTGGTCACCGCGAAAATGATCATCACCTGCTGCTCGACGGGCACCGGCTGGTACTGGGACTGCTTCAGGATTTCCACGGTCCGCTGGCCCCGGGCCAGCTGGCGCTGGGTGGCGGCGTCCAGGTCGGAGCCGAACTGGGCGAAGGCTTCGAGCTCGCGGTACTGGGCCAGATCGAGCCGGAGCCGGCCGGCCACCTGCTTCATCGCCTTGATCTGCGCGTTGCCGCCCACGCGGGACACCGAGATGCCGGCGTTCACCGCGGGACGCACGTTCGAATAGAACAGGTCGGTTTCGAGGAAGATCTGGCCGTCGGTGATCGAGATGACGTTGGTCGGGATGTACGCCGATACGTCACCGGCCTGGGTCTCGATGATCGGGAGCGCCGTGAGAGAGCCGCCGCCCATCTCGTCGGACAGCTTGGCGGCGCGCTCCAGCAGGCGGCTGTGGAGGTAGAAGACGTCGCCGGGATACGCCTCGCGGCCGGGGGGCCGGCGGAGCACCAGGGAGAGCTGGCGGTAGGCGGCGGCCTGCTTGGACAGGTCGTCGTACACGCACAGCGTCGCCTTCTTCTCGTTGTACATGAAGTACTCGGCCATCGTGCAGCCCGAGTACGGGGCGATGTACTGCATCGGCGCGGGCTCGGACGCGGAGGCCACGACCACGATGGTGTAGGCCATCGCGCCGTGCTCCTTGAGGCGCTCCACCACCGCCGCGACCGTCGAGTTCTTCTGGCCGATGGCGATGTACACGCAGATGACGCCGGTGCCCTTCTGATTGATGATGGTATCGATGGCGATGGCGGTCTTCCCGGTGCCGCGGTCGCCGATGATCAGCTCGCGCTGGCCGCGGCCGATCGGGATCATCGCGTCGATGGCCTTGATCCCGGTCTGGAGGGGCTCCTTCACCGGCTGCCGCTTGATGATGCCCGGGGCGACGATCTCCACTTTCCGGGTGACGGTGGTCTTGATGGGACCCATCCCGTCCACCGGCTGGCCCAGGGCGTTCACCACCCGGCCGACCATCGCGGGACCCACCGGCACCTCGAGCACCCGGCCGGTGCGGCGGACCTCGTCGCCTTCACGGAGCTGGAGGTAATCCCCCAGGATCACGGCGCCGATGTTGTCCTCTTCGAGATTCAGCGCCAGGCCGGTGATCTTCTCGCCGGTCCCGGAGGCCGTCACCTCGAGCATTTCGCCGGCCATCGCGGCGGACAGTCCGTAAATCCGGGCGATGCCGTCCTTCACCTCCAGCACCGTGCCGACTTCGCGAACGTCGATGTCCGCCAGGTCCGCGGCCTGGATTTCCCTGAGAAGGATGTCCTTCAGCTCGCCCGGTCGCAGGATGGAATCAGTCGCCATAAGCCGTCGTGTGAGAGATTGTGAAAAATATCACAAGAAAGGGACCCTCGGCAAGCGGCCGCGGGAGGGCCAAAACCTAGAGGCGGCCGGCTATTCGCGCGACCGGGTCCGGCCCCGGGCGAAGCGGGCCAGGACGCCCCGCGCGCCCAGCGCCCCGAGCTCCGAGGCCGGAACACCCGCCACCCGCCGGGCCGCGGCGGCCAGGTGGGCCGACGACGCGTACCCCAGCACCCGCGCCACCACGCCCACGGGATACCCGGGGTTGGACAGCAGGTCGGCGGCCCAGGCCACCCGCGCCAGATCGATCACCCGTTTGAGGTTCGGCGCGCCGCCGGCCCCGAACTGCCGCGACAGGTACTCCCGCGTCACGCCGAGGGCCTGGGCCACCTGGGCGGTGGTGGTGGGCCGCCCCACACGCCGGAGCACTTCGGCCCAGGCGCTCCGCTGCAACGGCTCGGCGAGCCGGAGGAGCCGCGGTGCCTCGGCGAGCGCCTGACGCCGGGCCGCGTCCGCGGTCCGGGCGGCGATCCACTCCCCCAGCACCGCGTTGTCGACTCCCTCGATCAAGACGCCGGCGAACCCGGCCGCGCGGCAGCGCTCGAGCACCGGGCCGTCTTCGGGACGGAAGGCCGACAGCGCGTAGAACGGGATCCGGGGAAAACGGCCGGGAAGCTCGAAGACATCCGCGGGGGCGGACTTCACGTCCAGCACCACCGCATCCACCAGACGCTGCAGCAGATACCGCCGGACCTGCTCGGCTCCGCGGCAGACCCGGACCCCCCCACCCCGCCCCGCCGAGTGGCCGTTCGGATATCCCCGCCGCACCGCCCGCCTCGCGTCCGCGCGGGGGTGGTAGATGGGGACGACGGCAATCACGGCCCGGGCTCCGGCACCTCCTGAAGGGCGCGGACCATCTCGGCGCCGCGCCGGAGCACGCCGCGGGCGTTGTCGTACGAGATGGTCGACACGGCGTCGTCGAGGGCGTGCCAGTGGCAGGCGGTGATGCCCTCCTCGAGCTGGGGCTTGGGTTCGCCGTCGCGCGACTCGAAGAGGAAGAAGTGACAGTACTTGTGGATGGTCTTGCCCTTGAACCGGAAGTACCAGTCGATCACCCGGATGGGGCCGTGCAGCACCAGGTCCGTGAGCCCGGTTTCTTCTTCCACTTCCCGGCGCGCCGCGTCGGCCGGCGGCTCCGCCGTTTTCAAGTGACCCTTGGGGAAGCCCCAGTTCTTGTAGGAGTCGCGGATGAGGAGGTACCGGGTGACCCCGCCTGCGCGCCGGAACACCACCCCGCCGGCGCTGGTCTCCCGCACGGCCTTCTTCTGCTGCCGGGCCATCCGCTCTCCCTAGAAAACGCTGAACGTGAAGTACTTGCGCGGATTGGCCTGGATGTCGGCCAGGAGCTGCCGGAGCTGGATCATCGTGAACGTCGTCTCCTTGTAGAGCGACGAATCCGCCACGAGCAGGCCCAGTGTGCCGGTCCGGTTCGCGATCCGGGACATCACCGTATCCGCGGACACCAGGACCCGCACCAGGCTCTCCTGGTTCCGGTGCGCCGCTTCCGCCAGGTCGCGCAGGTCGGCCGAGGTGGTCCGGATGTCCTGGCTGGCGGCCGTGGTGTTGTTCAGGATCGAGGAGATCTGCCCCGCGCTGGTGGCGCTGTCCACCCGGCCCATCGTGGTCTGCAGCCGGGAGGCGGCGTCCGACAGGGCCTGCGAGCCGTTCTGCAAGTTGCGGCCGACGTTGCCCACGACGGTGGCCTGCTCGTCGGTCACTTTCACCAGACGGTCGGCGATCTGGCCGAAGTCGCGGATCGACCGCCGCAGCTCGTTGACGGCGTTCGAATCGAACGCGGTCTGGATGCGGTTGGCGACGGTCCCGATGTCGGTGGCGATGCGGGACGCCTGCGCGGTCAGCTGGCCGATGTCGGGCAGCGTGGTCCCCGGCCACTTGGCGCCGCCACCGGTGGCGGCCTCCGCGATGGCGGCGCGCACGTTGGGGTCGTCCGGCAGCTGGTCCTGGGAGGTCAGCGTCACGGCCCACTCCCCGAAGAGCGAGGCCGAGGCCGCGATGGCCGCGGGGCGGGACGGCAGGGAGACGCCGGTGTAGACCTTGAGGTCGGCCTCCACCCAGTTGCCGGAGGCGAGCCGGATCGCCTCCACCCGGCCGATCCGCACGCCGCGGAGCACCACGGGGTTCCCGACGCCGAGGCCGCCGACGGTGCGGAAGCGGGCGGTGTAGACGGCTTCGGTCCTGCCCAGGTGCGCCCCCGAGAGCCACAGCGCGCCGCCCACCACGAGCGTCAACGCGGCGATCACCGCGAGTCCGACGGCGAACTCGTTCTCCCGTTTCACGAAGGATTCCCTTCGATGAACTGTCGCACCAGCGGGTCCTGGGTCGCCTGGACCTCGGCGACCGTTCCCACCTGACGGATCCGGCCCTCGTACAACATGGCGATCCGGTCCCCCACCGTGTAGGCGCTGCGCATGTCGTGGGTGACCACGATGCCGGTCACGCCCAGGTGCTCCCGGGTCCGCACCATCAGCTGGTCGATCACGGCCGAGGTGACCGGATCGAGGCCGGTGGTCGGCTCGTCATAGAGGATGTAGCGCGGCCGGAGGGCGATGGCCCGCGCGATCCCCACCCGCTTCCGCATCCCCCCCGACAGCTCGGCCGGCATCCGGTCGTCCGTTCCCGTCAGGTCCACCAGGGCGAGCGCCTCGGCCACCCGCTGGCCGATCTCGTCCTCGGACATCTCCCGCCGCCGGAGTCCCAGGGCCACGTTGTCGGCCACCGTCATCGAATCGAAGAGCGCGGCGAACTGGAACACGTAGCCGATCTGCTCCCGCAGCGCCGCCAGGCCGTCGCGCTCCAGGTCCGGGACCGACTGCCCGTCAACAATGACTTGCCCCGCATCCGGCTGCAACAGCCCGACCACGTGCTTCAGGAGCACGCTCTTGCCCGTCCCCGAGTATCCGATGACCACCATGGTCTCGCGGTCCCGCACCGTGAGCGACAGGTCGTCCAGCACGACCTGCTCCCCGAACGCCTTCCGGACCCCCTTGAACTCGATCACAGGAGGACCATCGCCCAGAAGGCGTCGAGCACCAGGATGAGCACGGCGGAATAGACCACGGCACGGGTGGTGCTCCGCCCCACGCCCTCCGCGCCACCGCGCGTGTTGAGCCCCACCATGCACCCGACGAGGGTGATGGTGCCCCCGAAGGTGGCGCTCTTGAACAGGCCGAACCAGACGTCCTTGAACACATAGAAGAGCTTCAAGCCCTTGAGGAACTCGGGGGTGGAGAGCCCCAGGAGAGCCAGGCTGGTCAGCCAGCCGGTCACGATGCCCACCGCGATGGCGAAGGCCACGACCACCGGGAACATCGTGACGCCGGCCACGACGCGCGGAATGACCAGGAAGCTCTGGGGGTCGTAGGCCAGGGTTTCGAGGGCGTCCACCTGCTCGGTGACCCGCATCGTGCCGAGCTCCGCGGCCATGCTCGCGCCCACCCGGCCGGCGAGGGCGAGGCCGGGGAGGACGGGGCCGAGCTCGAGCATCATCGTCTTGCCGACCAGGGTCCCGACGAAATACAGGGGCACGGTGCCGGTGAACGTGTAGGAGGCCTGGAGGGCGAGGACGATGCCGGTGAAGGCGGCGATGAAGAGCGCGACGGGCAGGGAGTCCACGCCGACCCGGCGCATCTGGGTGAGCGCCAGGGGGATCCAGATCCGGACATCCGGGAGGGCCCGGACCGTGTCCCCCAGGAAGTGGCCGAGGCGCCCGACCGCCTTGATGGCGGCGATGGTGCGTTGGCCCAGGGCGGTGATCACTCGGAGAAGCTAGTTGTTAGTCGGTTAGGCGGTTAGTCGGTTAGGCGGTTAGGCGGTTAGTCGGTTAGTCGGTTAGTCGGTTAGTCGGTTAGTCGGTTAGGCGGTTAGGTAAAACGACGATGGCCGGGATTTCTCCCGGCCACCACTAACCGACTAACCGCCTAACAACTAACAGCTAGGCAGCGAAGCTCCCCAACGCCTTACCCACGTCTCCGTCCCGGAGGCGTTTCAGGGCGCGGTCCCGGAGCTGGCGGACGCGCTCGCGGGTGACGCCGAGGAGGCCGCCGATCTCTTCCAGGGTGTGCTCGCGGCCGCCGTCCAGGCCGAAGTAGAGGCGCAGGACCTTGGCGTCGCGGCGCTGGAGGGTGTTCAGCGCGTTCTCGACTTCGTCCGAGAGGAACCGGTCCATCGCCTGGTCTTCGGTGTCCGGCAGGTCCTCGGCGATGAAGCGCTCGATGAGCGAGCGGTCACCGTCGGGATCGAGCGGGGCGTCGAGTCGTACATCGCCCGTGTTCAGGGCGGCGAGGGACTGCACCACCTCGAGCGACAGCTTGGTGGCGTCGGCGATCTCTTCCGGGGTCGGCTCCCGCCGCAGCGTCTGCCGCAGGTACTCGGCGGTACGGACGATGCGGGACAGGTCGGCGGTGCGGTTCAGCGGCACGCGCACGGTCCGGCCTTGGCGGGCCAGGGAGGCGAGGATGGCCTGCCGGATCCACCACACGGCGTAGGAGATGAACTTGACGCCCTGGTCCGGATCGAACTTGCGGGCGGCGGTGAGCAGCCCGACGTTCCCCTCGCCGATCAGGTCGGTGAGCGGAAGGCCGCGGTTCTGGTATTTCTTGGCCACGGAGATGACGAAGCGCAGGTTGCGCTTGACGAGCTCCTGCATCGCCTCCTGGTCGCCGGCGCGGACTTTCCGGGCCAGTGCGATCTCCTCTTTCTGGGTGAGGAGCGGGGTCTTGGAGACCTCGTGGAGGTACTGGTCGAGGATGTCGCGCTCGTGCTCGTGGTGGCCCAGGCCGGTGAGCAGGCCGCGGCGCCGCCCGCGCTTCTTGGCGACCTTGGCCTTGGGGGCCGGGGCCGGAGGCGCCGGGGGAGCGGGGGCCTTGGCGGTCACCGGCTTTTTGGCGGTGACCTTCTTGGCCGGGGTCTGGGTCTTCTTCTTTGAGTGCTTTGCCATTGGGGATTTTGGTCTCGGTCGAGCCTAGTACCATCGAGGCCCCGGAAAGTTCACCGAAGGCCCAACATCGCTTGACACTGATAGAACGCCCCGATAAGATGCCGTGTTCCCGCCCAGGGGCCTTTCCGGGGGCGCAATATCCCTGCAAAGGCAGGAAACACAAGGGGGGCGTAGCTCAGTTGGGAGAGCGCGTGAATGGCATTCACGAGGTCAGGGGTTCGATCCCCCTCGCCTCCATTCCTGCTAGGCTGTAGACGCTTAGACGCACCGATGGGTTGCTGTACACAGGGTGCGGGCGCCCCGGTTACATTCTTGGGGCGGCAGGGGTGGTCCTAGGCGTCTGCGCGTCTATGCGTCTGCGCGTCTAGCTTGCTGCGGGAATAGCTCAGTTGGTAGAGCACAACCTTGCCAAGGTTGGGGTCGCGGGTTCGAGTCCCGTTTCCCGCTCTTTCCAAAGTGGGAATGTGGAAGTCGGAACGCGGAAGTGGTGTGAGGCTGGCATCGAGAGCCGAGGCAGGTATCGCACCCGTTCCGAATTCCGCGTTCCACGTTCCGAGTTCGAAATCGTCGCGGGGTGGAGCAGTCTGGTAGCTCGCCGGGCTCATAACCCGGAGGTCGTGGGTTCAAATCCCACCCCCGCTATTTGTACGGCTGGTGAACAGACGCACAGACGCGCAGATGGTCAACGGTGGGCGGTGCACCGGTGCCCTGTTGACCGAGTTCTGCGATCTCCTGTGCGTCTTCGCGTCTGTGCGTCTGAGCGTCTAGTCTCTTGGGCGGTTAGCTCAGTTGGTTAGAGCGCCACGTTGACATCGTGGAGGTCACAAGTTCGAGTCTTGTACCGCCCATGACGAACTCGGAACGCGGAAGTCGGAATGCGGAAGTGTTTGGGGTGCCGTCACGGTTCCGCGTTCCGCGCTCCCACTTCCGACTTCGGATCCGCGCCCATAGCTCAACTGGATAGAGCGCTTGACTACGGATCAAGAGGTTGGGGGTTCGACTCCCTCTGGGCGCATCCTGTAGACTAGTTCGCAGACGCACAGACGCGTAGATGGTGAACGGGATTCGGTCCTACAGGACGTGTTCACCGCCCCCTGCAACCCATCTGTGCGTCTGTGCGTCTAGCAGTGAGCGTCTGTGCGTCTAGCAGTGAGCGTCTGCGCGTCTAGCAGTGAGCGTCTGTGCGTCTAGTACTGCTTTCTGTTTGCCAGCATTGCTTCGGGGCGTGGCGCAGTCCGGTTAGCGCGCCTGGTTCGGGACCAGGAGGTCGGAGGTTCAAATCCTCTCGCCCCGACTGTTTGAAGACGAAGCCTGACATCGACTTCCGGTGTCGGGCTTTTTCTTTCCCAATCCTGGTGGTGTGAGTAACGGTGTGAGAGTCGCGCGCCGAGTCACGGCCCGACGACCTCGAGCGCCGTCACCGGATGCAGCTCCCACGCCGTCGCGCGCCAGTTCCCCGCACTCCCCGGCGCCGTGTGCTCGGCCTGCCGCTCGTGCTCGGCGTCGAACAACAGCCAGCCCGTGACCCGGACCCGACGGCCCCGCAGCGCCGCCCGCAGCCCGTCGGTGGACCAATCGAGCCCCCGGCCGAGGGCCTGCTCCCGCCACCACGGCGTGACCTCGACGATCAGCGGCAACTGGCCCGTGTCCGCCGCGTCGGCCACCAGCTCGATGTGGGTGTCGCGATGGTCCGGCACCTTGGCGAAACAATTGACGGTCTCCACACCCCCCACCTTCACGTCGCGCACGTAGCCCACGATCGTCGCCGCCCGCCGCTCGCTCCACCGGCCGCGATCGTCGCCGGGCGCGAGCAGAGCGCCGAGGGTGACGGTCGAGTCGATGTCGGCCGCGAGCGGCGACACCGCGCGGTTCTTGAGCCGGTTGAGCCCGCGGACGTTCGCCCGCACCGCTTCCCCGTCGACCGGGCACCCGGGAAACGCGCCGGGCGCGCCGCCGCAGGCGCAGAGCGCTGCGCCGAGCCAGCAGCGGGCGAGCCACGAACGCGCGGACACGATGGCAAACCTGGCACGGCGTGACCCCACGCCATAACCCGAACCACGCCGCCGGGACCCGAAAAACGCGGCGGGTGGCCTCCGTCACCCGAGCAACCGGAATCCCGCCGTCACGTAGTGCCGGTCGAAGCCGAACGCCTCGACGATGCCCTCACGCCGCATCAGCTCGAAGCTCACCGCGTCCGTGAGGGAGTAATCCTGATCGGGAAACCGCTCCAGCCAGGCGCTCGCCGCCCCCGAGACCTCCGCGGGCCCGACCTCGAGCCACCGGGTCGCGGGGTCCGCCAGCAATCGCCCCACCGCCGCGCGCGCCGGCGCCGGCCCCGCCCGGTGCCGCACCAGCCGATGAAACTCCCCCAGGACCAGGACGCTGCTCACCCACTCGTGGCCGGGAGCCTGCCGGGACCGCGCCACCGCCAGCGCCCGAGCGTGGTACTGGTCCCGCGGCGACGCGAGGGCCACCAGGGCCCCCGTGTCAATCCACGCGCGACCGGCGTTCATGCTCCTCATCGGCCTGCAGGAGATGGCGATCGTGCCCGGCGGCCAGATCGGCCGGCACGCCCGGCCCGTCTCCCATCAGCCCGACGAGGGAGATGAGGGCTCCGCCGGGAGCGCCCCCGGCCAGCCCCTGGGACGCCAGGCCGCGCAGCCCGCGCCGCAGGACCTCCGCGCGCGACCAGCCCTGCGCGCGGGCCAGCCGCTCGAGCAGCTCCCGGTCCTCCCGGTCCAGGTAGACCTGGACCGGCTCCCGCACCCCGCGGCGGGGGGGCGGGGGCGGGGGCGGCGCGTTCTTGCGGGAAGCCATGTGACTTAATGTATAAGATGCATGTGATTGATGCAAATGATACATTAGCATGAGTGCGTCCCTTGCAGGCTGCTTCCCCGGGGAGCCGGCCTCTACCGCAAGAGACTCTCAATCCGCCGGTCGGGTACGAACCACATCAGCGCGACGACCACGTACAGCGCGCAGGCCACCGCCGGCCGGAACGCCGCGATGACGACCGCGACCAGATAGATGAGCACGGAGACCACGCCTTTCACGTCCTGCCCGATGGCCTTCGCGAGTACCGAATCGGGGCCGTGCGTTCTGAGGAGCAGGCGGGAGAGGAGATAGTACGACATCCCCGCCGCGAGCAGGACCACGCCGTACGCCGCCACGGGCACCGGCCCGAAGTGCTCGCCCATCCAGTTCGTGGCGAAGGGAATCAGCGAGAGCCAGAACAGGAGCAGCAGGTTCGCCCACAGCACCGCGCCGTTGACCTTCTGGACGGCCTGGAACATGTGGTGATGGTTGTTCCAGTAGATGGCCACGAAGACGAAGCTCAGCACATAGAAGAGCAGTCCCGGTGCCGCCCCCCGGAGATCGGCCAGGGAGGCGCCGGGTGGCTCGCGGAGCTCGAGGACCATGACGGTGATGATGATCGCGATCACGCCGTCGCTGAACGCTTCCAGCCGGTTCTTGTGCACGGGGGGAAGCTATCCTCCGGAGGCGCGACGTCCACCTCGAAGGCGGACGCCGGGAGGAGGGACCGCCTCGCTCCATAGCCGCCGTCGCTCCCCCGCAGTCGTCCTCAAGTTCAAGGCCTTCAGGCCGCCCGACGTCAGCGCAACACCACCAACCCCGCCAGGCACAGCACCATCCCCAGGCCGGTCCGCACCCCGAAGCGCTCGCCATAGAACAAGGTCCCGACGGCCAGGAGGACGAGGGCCACCAGGCTGTTGCAGGCGAACGCGGTACGGTTCAGCTGCAGGCCGGCACGATAGCCGATGAGGTAGCCCGACTCGATGAGGATCAGGGCGGCGGCCAGCGCGATCGAGGTCCAGTTGACGCGGTGCAGTCCCGCCGCCCCGAGGCCCTGGTTCCCGACGAACAGCACCAGGCAGGCCGCCGAGGCCAGGCCGAAGGAGATGCCCAACGCCAGAAACGGATGCAGGCCCGCCGGCGTCGCCTTCTGACAGACGTGATACAGCACCCCTCCCCCGATGATCATGATCAGCGGGATCATGTCCATGCTCTTTCCACTCATCCCGGCCCTCTGCGCGCGAGGCTGACATAACCGTCAAAATGTGTTATACTGGTGATATGCTAGCCGCAGAGACTGTAACCTGTCAAGTGACCTTTGATGGTTAGGCTCAGGCTCCCATGACCCGGATCACGCCGCCCTCCTTCGCCTTCACGGGCGGGAATCCCTGCCTGGACTTCGCGAACACGGTCGACGACCGCACCACGGGTCGCCCCCGCGAGCTGCTCACGGACTACGAGCGGCTCCTCGAGTGGGGGACGGAGGCCGGGGTCATCACCGGCAAAACCACCGAGCATCTGCGCCACCTGGCGTCCGAATCGCCCGGCACCGCCCGCACCGCCCTGCGCCACGCGACCGAGCTCCGGGACGCGATCTACGACGTCTTTTCCGCCGTGGCGCACCGACGCACGATCCCGGGCCCGGCGCTCGAAGCCCTGAACGAGTCTGTCCGCCGGGCGGCGCCACACGCCCAGATCGTCCACGCCAACCGGCGGTTTACGTCCGAATGGATCCACCCGGAACGCAACCTGGACGCGATGCTGTGGCCGGTCAGCCGGGCGGCGGCCACCTTGCTGATGGGCGACGACATCGGCCGTGTCCGGCAATGCGCCTCCGAAAGCTGCTCCTGGCTCTTCCTGGACCAGTCCAAGAACTCGAGCCGCCGCTGGTGCGACATGAACGGCTGCGGCAACCGCGACAAGGCCCGGAGGTACTACGAGCGACAGCGAGCCGGGTGAGCCCCCGATGAACTCTCCCCTCCTCTTGTACGACGGCGCCTGCGGCTTCTGCGCCCGCAGCGTCCAGTTCCTCCTCCGGCACGAAGGACCCCGCCACGACCTCCACTTCGCCTCCCTCACGGGGGAAACGGGACGGCGCGTGCGGGCCGGGCATCCCGACCTCGACGGCGTGGACTCGATGGTGTGGTACGAGCCCCCCGACCCTCCGCGGCTGCGCTCGGCCGCCGCCGTCCGCGCCGCCCGCTACCTCGGCGGCGGATGGGCGGTCCTCGGAACCCTCGCCGCCCTCGTACCCCTCCCCATCCGCGACTGGGCCTACCGCGAGATCGCCCGACACCGGCACCGCATCGGGGGGCCGGCGTGCGTCGTCCCGACTGCCGAGCAGAGGCCTCGCTTCCTCGACGCCTGACGTGGCCTACTTGGCAGATGGCCCGCTGTGCGGTATGCTCTGTTATGAGCCCTGAACCCGCGCCCACCGAATCCAGCCGCCACAAGTGCCTGATCTACGACGGGCACCCGTCCGAGCAGCTCCCCGTCATCGCCCCGCTTCTGATCGACGGCATCAACGACCGGTGGCGCTGCCTCTACCTGGGCGATCCGGACACCCTCCAGATGATCGACAGCGCCCTCGGGGACCGCGGCATCGACACCGGCGGCGAGGTCCGCCGGGGCGCGCTGGTCCTCTCCGCGGACCGGAGCCATCTCGCCGGCGGCACGTTCGACCCCCAGTCCCTGGTGCAGACCCTGCGCGGCCTCATCGACGACGCGGTGAGTGACGGTTTCCTCGGCCTCTGCGCCACCGGCGACATGGCCTGGGAGCTGGGCAGCGAGAAGAACTTCACCCACCTGGTGGAATATGAGTCCCGCCTCGAACAGGTCTTCCATGAGAAGCCGCTCCGCGGCATCTGCCAGTACCGGCGGGATCTCCTGCCCCACCACGCCGTGCGGCACGCGCTGCTGACGCACCGGAGCGTCTACGTCGGCGACACGCTCAACCAGGACAACCTGTTCTACGTTCCACCCGACATCCTGCTGGAAGGGGACGAGTCCGAGCGGGACCGCCAGGGGGAATGGATGTGCCGGCAGATCGTGCGGGTGTTGAAGGCCGAGGCGGCGCGCGATCAGGCGCTGCGCGACCTGCGGGCGGCGAACCACGACCTCGAGCGGCGCGTCGCCGAGCGCACCGAGGAGCTCGAAGTCGCGAACCGGCAGCTCGAAGCGTTCTCCTACTCGGTCTCCCACGATCTCCGCGCCCCGCTGCGGGCCATCGGCGGATTCCGCGAGGTCCTGAGCACCGACTTCGGGGAGGTCCTGGGCGCCGAGGGCCGGTCCCATCTGGCCCGGATCCGGAACGCCGTCGAGCGGATGCAGGCCCTCATCGAGGGGATGCTGACTCTGTCCCGCGCGGGCAAGGCGCCGCTCGCGCGCGTGGCGGTGGACCTCACCGCCCTCGCGGAGGAAGTGAGTCACGAGCTGCGCGCGGGGAGTCCGGAGCGGGCCGCCGACTTCGTCATCCAGCTGGGCCTCACGGCCCCCGGCGACCGGACGCTCCTCCGGGCCGTGCTCGCGAATCTTCTCGGGAACGCCTGGAAATTCAGCGGCCGCCGCGGAAAGGCGCGCATCGAATTCGGCCGCTCCGGCCAGGAGGCCGGACACCAGGTGTTCTTCGTCCGCGACAACGGCGCCGGCTTCGACCTCGCGCACGCCCAGCGGCTCTTCGGCACCTTCCAGCGCTTCCACCGGGAAGACGAGTTTCCGGGCACCGGCGTGGGCCTCGCGACCGTGCAGCGGATCATCACCCGCCACGGCGGGCGGGTGTGGGCGGAATCCGAACCCGAGCGCGGGGCCACGTTCTTCTTCACCCTCCCCGACGCGCCCCCGGGCTGAGCCCCGTTGCGGCCGGCGGAAAACAATCGGGGGCGGCTCGGATTCGAGCCGCCCCCGAACGTTTCCGCCCGACCCGCTGCTTAGAAGTTCAGCTCGAAGCCCAGCCGGATGTTGCGCGGCGAGTCGTAGAACGTGTAGGGCCCGTTGAACAGGTTGTAGTACGCGTTCAGGGCGTTGGTCTGCTCGGCGACGGTGTAGACGCCGTCCCCGTTGCCGAACCGCGCCTCGGCCCGCTCGAGCTCGACGCAATCGACCGGCCCGGAGGCCCCGGCCCAGGCGGCGCAGTTGCCGAGAATCACGGCCCCGTCCGCCCGCAGCGCGCCGTTCGAGCTCGCCTCGTTCGCCAGCGTGACGAACTCGCCCGCGATCGAGTTGTGCTGATAGACCGAGTTCGTGACGTCGTTGGTCTCGGCGAACAGCCCGGTGATGTTCTTCCAGTTGAGCAGGTTCCGGATGTCGGCGAACGCCGTCACGTCGAAGCGGCC
>Ga0335069_10007814_pt1 | contig 15397 bp, 13 predicted proteins | sample Lox_Sample_11_FD_206714 | JGI IMG/M metagenome (GOLD analysis project Ga0335069, IMG submission 206714) | Soil microbial communities from Loxahatchee National Wildlife Refuge, Florida, United States - Lox_Sample_1.1 | ecosystem: Environmental > Terrestrial > Soil > Wetlands | place: USA... | reverse complement strand
AGCGCTTTTCGGCACGACTGAAGTCATGCCCTGTTGCAGGGCTTGCGTCGGATACATCAGCTCAGAATCCGGTCCAAAAGCGGATTCCCTGCGGGAAGGACAGAAAGAAAAGCAAAGACCAGAAGCAGATTCCCTGCGGGAAAGACAGAAAGAAAAGCAAAGACCAGAAGCGGATTCCCTGCGGGAAAGACAGACAAAAAGGCAGAGGCTGAAAGCAGATTCCTCCAGCGGACCGAATCGGCTGCCACAGGGATTCTCCAATGATGGCTCACCGTCGAATGCAATTGGCCAGCATGGTGTTGGAGCTGGACCCGCACGCGGCGGCAGGTTCGCTCTTGACGCGCCACCGCCGGGCCGGCGCTCTCCACCGTTGCCGGCTCGAATCAGCCCTCTAATTCACCGAAGTTTTCTTTGAGGTTCCATCCAACTCCCGCTAAACTGGGGCTACCTTTTCCCCCAAATTGGAAGGGTGACCATGGTGTGCAGCAAATGTGGATCCGAAGCCATCAGCCGCATCGAGCGGAGAGGCTTTCTGCAATTGAGAATCTTCCCCCTGTTTCGTTTCTATCCCTGGCAATGCAAAATGTGCGATGCGGTTGGTCTGTATCGCGCGCGCCGCTCCCCTGCGGCCTCCACCGCGAGAACACCGCTCGAAGACCAAAACTAAGCCAAGCCAAGCAGGCTGTGCGCGGTGCTTTCCGCGCTGCGCCCAGTCAGTCGCGCCTCGTCCTGGCCGGGCACCAGGAGTGCCGGGGTCTCTCCGCGGCGCGGGTCGCCCAGCTACGTCTTCCGTTCCGCACTTTCTCATCAATGGCTGGAATCTCAAGCGGGGTCATCCTCATCTGAGAAAATGATGCCAGTGACTCGGACGGCCCCATCATTCCTGCGGCGGCAGATTCTGACGGTAGGTTATGCGCTTCTTTGCGCATGCGCACTGCCGGCCGCAGAGGGACAAATATCCAACCCCAGTTCCGCCAGCAATCCCTATTACGGAAGCATCACGCTGAAGCCCGCCACCGATGAGGTACTTCAGCTTTCGCTCGATGATGCGATTCAGCGGGGGCTGGCGAACAACCTGGGTCTCAAGGAAGTCGAGAACTCCGAGAAGGCAGTTCACGCCGAGCAGTTGCAGGCCCTGCAGGAGTTTCTGCCCAACATCACGCTCAGCGGCGATACCGGCTTTTATCAGCATGACCTCGCTGCGCTGGGATTCAAGCCCGGCGTCTTCACCGGCTTCCCTGGCCCGATTCCCAACTTTCCTCCGGTCACGAAGAGCACCATGACCGAGGGACAGGTCCACCTGGATCAGATTCTGTTTTCCGGGCCGGTCATCTCTGCGTGGAAGGCCGCGGGGGCAGCGACCCGGGCGGCGCATTTTGCCAAAATGAGCGCGCGCGGCGAGGTGGTGCAGCAGGTGGCATCGGCTTACCTTCACGCCATCGCCGCGGCCAGCGAGATGGACAACTCCCGGGCCCTGGAGCAGGCCGACCTGGTGCAGCTCAATCATGCGCACGACCAGCATGTGGCCGGGACAGCCTCCAACCTCGATGAGCTTCGCGCCCGCGTGCAATACCAATCGCAACAGCAGGCCACCATCGCGGCTGAAAACACCTACGAGAAGGATCTGATCCTGCTGGAGCGCGAGATCGGTCTCGATCCAGGCCAGAAGATCGCCCTGGCCGACCGCACTCCCTTCAGCGAACTCGCCGCGCAGACTCCCGAGGAAGTGCGCGCCATTGCGTACAAGAGCCGCCAGGACTATCAGAATCTGCAAAGCCAGGTCGTGGAACTGAAGGCGGCGCACGCGGCCTATCGCAGCCAGCGCTATCCGACCCTGACCTTCAGCGGCAACTACGGAGTGCAGGCCATTACCACCGTGGGCACGCATGGGGTCTTTTCCGCCGTGGGGACGCTCAGCTTTCCCATCTTCCGCGAGGCCGGGCTGCGCGGGGACATCGATGCCGCGCAGGCGAAACTCGACGCCGCTTATGACCAGCTTGCGGACCTGCGCGCCCGCATCGACCAGCAGGTGCGCTCCGCGCTGCTGGACGTGGATGCCGCCGGCAAACTGGTCGAGGTGTCGCGGTCGAACCTCGATCTCGCCACGCGCGCGTTGAGCGATGAAACGGAGCGCGTGCAAGCGGGCGTGGACGACAACCTTCCGCTGGTGGAAGCGCAGGCGACCCTCGCCAGGGCCCAGAGCGATCTGGTGGAGAGTCTCTATCAGTTCAACATTGCGAAGCTCGCGCTGGCTCGCGCCGCCGGGGTTCTTGAAGAACAGTACCGGAGCTATCTTGGCAGGTGAGCAGTTTCCCCATCACCCCGGTTTTTGTGAATACGCGGACAAGGTCATTGTCCTGAGCTAATCTAGGGCTACGTTTTGCGCGGGATTTTCTCATTTCAAGTTGCAATCGGCTCAGGAAGCGCATCCCTCAACCAACCCGAACATTCACATTCACCTGTCGGCAGCCTGGCTCAAACCACTAGCAAGCCCCGTCCGCTGCGGCCCGTTCCGGGGCGATCGGCAACCCAGAAGAAGCGAAGAGGAGCAGGAGAATGTCAAAGAAGCTGCGGATCAATTATTACGTGGAGCCCGATGCTGCCGCTCTGGCGCGCCGCGCGGCACAATACCTGGCAGAGATGGTGACGGAGGCAGTGGACGCGCGTGGGCAGGCACGGATTGCCATCAGCGGCGGATCGACGCCCAAGGCGGCATTTCACCTGCTGGCCGATCCCCAGCAGCGCTGGCGTACTGCCATGCGATGGGCCGATCTGCACCTGTATTGGGTGGATGAACGCTGCGTGCCGCCGGACGACGCGGAGTCGAACTACCGCATGACGCGCGAGAGCCTGCTGGCGCACGTTCCGCTGCCGGCCGGGCAGGTGCATCGCATGGAAGGCGAACTGGAGCCCGAGGTGGCCGCAGCCCGCTACGAATCGGAACTGCGAAACTCGTTCCGCCTGGAGGGCGCCGAGAGCCCGCGCTTCGATCTGATGGCGCTGGGCATGGGCGATGACGGCCACACCGCCTCTCTCTTTCCCCATACCGCCGCCATCCACGAGATGAGCCGCCTGGTTACGGCCAATCATGTTCCGCAGAAGGACACCTGGCGCATCACGCTCACCTGGCCGGTCATCAATCACGCCCGATCGGTCTTCTTCCTCATCGCCGGCGGCGATAAAGCCGAGCGCGTTCATGAAGTTTTCATAGGACCGCGCGATCCGGAGAGACTGCCCAGCCAACTGATCTGGCCCTCAAGCGGTATACTCACCTTGTTTTTGGATAAGGCCGCTGCTGCTCTCCTGCCCCCAACCCATGGAGAATGCTGCGGGGTTCTGGAGAGGGAACGATGATTCTTGCCGGCGATGTGGGCGGCACCAAGGTACATCTGGCGCTGTACGAGTTCAGCGAGGGACGGCTGGTTTACCGGCGCGAGGAACGATTTCCCGCCAAGGACTATTCCGGCCTTGAGTCGATCGTGAAGGAGTTTCTGGGCGCGGACCTGGCGGACGCTGCCTGTTTCGGCGTGCCGGGACCGGTACGCGCCGGCCGTTTGCGGCTGACCAACCTTCCCTGGACGGTGGACAGCCTCGAGTTGGCCGAGAACCTCGGCATTCGGCACGTCTTCCTCATCAACGATCTTGAGGCGAACGGCTACGGCATCGCCGAATTGCAACCCGACCAGATCTTCACGCTGAGCGATGGGGATCCCGGCCAAATCGGCAATCGTGCCCTGATCGCGGCCGGCACCGGACTGGGCGAGGGGCTGCTGATGTGGAATGGGCGAATTCATGTCCCCTATGCCTCTGAAGGCGGCCACGCGGATTTCTCGCCGCGCAACGAAGACGAGATCGATCTGCTTCGCTTTCTCCGCCAGAAGTATCAGGGGCGCGTGAGCTGGGAGCGCGTGGTCAGCGGCATGGGCATGACCAACATCTTCGAGTTTCTGCGCGACGTGCGCGGCATGGACGTGCCGCCCGAGCTTGCGGAAGAGATTGCCGCGGCGGACGACTGCAATGCCGTGATTACCGCAGATGGGCTGGCCGGCAAAAGCGAAATCTGCGTGAAGACGCTGGACATGCTGGTCTCCGCCTACGGGGCTGAGGCCGGCAACCTGGCGCTCAAGGTTCTTTCCGCGGGTGGGCTCTACGTCGGCGGCGGAATTGCGCCTCGCCTTCTGGAAAAGCTCAAGGACGGCGCCTTCATGAAAGCGTTCACGGACAAGGGGCGCCTCAGCCAGTTGCTCATCAACATGCCGGTGCGCGTGATTCTCGAAAGCCGCGCCGCGGTGCTGGGCGCCGCCGCGTATGCTGAAGCGCGCGCCGCCGAGCTGAGCGGCGTCTCGCCCCGCGCGGCATCGATTCATCAGTAAGCCGGACATCGTTCGACGGAGCAGAAGGCCAGCCCCGCACGGGCTGGCCTTCTGCTTTCTGTTTCATTCGTTGTCTGTGGTATGCCGGACGCCAGGCATTGATTCCGCCGGTTTACAGGCTCTGTTTACGATTTGCCGCATCAACCACTCTGCGAATGGCGGCAGCAACTCCGTCGGGATCTTCAATCTCCATATTGTGGCCGGACGGCAAGACGATTTGACTGCTGTTCGAAGAGAGGAGCAGCAGCTTGGCCTGGCCCTGTTTGCGCTCCTTCTCCATCTGCGCGGCAGGCACGTCGAAGTCTTCGCCATAGCCCCCTTCTGCACGCGTAAGCACGATGAGCGGGAAGGCGCCCAGCGGCCTCTGCAGTGGAGCAGCCAGCCACTCGGCATAGTAGATCTCGGACCATTGGCGCTCATTGTCTTCTGTTTCATCCAGAGTGGACAGGTTTTGCGCCCACAGATGGAGTTTCTGATTTGACGCCGGAAGCTTTTGATAGAGCGGTTCGAGCGGCTGGGGCGGAGGAGGAGGTGCGGTGGAGGAATCCGTCGGCCGATCGGCGGCGCGCATCTGCTCATGCGGCTCGGGTATCGGCATTGCCTTCGCGCCTTCGCCGAGGCGGACGGTGTTTTTGCCGCCGATGGATATGCGCATGCCTTCGTGGGCCGCGTCGACAAGAACCATTCCGGCCACGTCGCGCGGGTAGGTGGCGGCGAAGTTGCGCATCGCCGGGCCACCGTACGAATGGCCAACGAGCACGTATGGGCCGCGCTCTCCCAGCTTGTTGAGGGCATCGTGCAGTTCCAGGTTGATCTGGGCGAACGTGCGCGGCAGCGGCCCCGGATCGCTCCAGGCATAGCCAGCCCGGTCGTAGGTGCAAATGCGGGCGAAGTGCGAGACGCGCTCCTGAACCAGGATCCAATCGAAAGAGAAGTCTCCGAAGCCTGTCTCGACCAGCACCGTAGGACCGCTCTTGCCGGTGCAGTGAACGTGGAGTTTGTGTCCGCCGAGATCGACGAGGACGCCGGGCGGTGCGGGGGCGGGATCTTCCGCGGACAGGCTCGAACAGAACACAACGGCAGACGCGCAGACGAGGAACAAACGGCGAAAGCGATGCATGGGGAACGACCTCACTGGGCCCGGTTGTGAGGAGTCTTACGCGCACCGTCGAGAAGATGTTCCGTTCATGCGGGAAAATTTGCGCCTCGGCGGGGTCTTAACGTGCTGGGTTGCTTGACGCATAATCGGAACAGCCAGCCAGGTGGCGAGGTGACTCGATTGACGGAATCCTCAACTCGGCTTCATCTCAGTTCCCGCTTCATCGCCGCCATCGACTACGCCCGCATTCTGCATATTGAGACCCGCAAGGGCACCGACATCCCCTACATGGCGCACCTGCTCGGCGTGGCGTCGCTGGTGATGGGAGAGACGGGGCACGCGCCAGTGCCGGTCACGGAAGAAATGGTGATCGCGGCCATTCTCCACGATGCGGTGGAGGATCACGGCGGCCTCATCCGCCTCCGCGACATCGAGCATAACTTCGGCGCCAATGTAGCCAGGATGGTCGCTGGACTCACCGACAGCTTTGTCGAGGACTCGAATCAGAAGGCGCCCTGGGAGGAGCGCAAGCGCGACTACGTTGAGCGTCTTGGGGGCAAGCCCCTCGATGTGCAGTTGATCTCCGCGGCCGACAAACTCTACAACGCACGCACCATTCTCGATGACTACCGCCATAGTGGCGCGAACGTATGGGAGCGCTTCAAGCGAGGACGCGACGAGCAGATCTGGTATTTCCGCGAACTTCTGCGGGTCTTCAAGCAGCATCCCCGCAACCGCATCGTGGAGGAGTTCGAACGCGTGGTGCGGGAGTTGGAAGAGATGACGGCGCCGAAATGATCGCACCTATCGGCGCATCATCGAGCCGACAGTCGCGATGGTGCCGTGATAGAAGTATTGCCCCAGCCCCACGGTGAACAGCCAGCATCCGTAAAGCGCATGCTCGAAGCTCGATGCGACGAGCGATTCCGTCTCTGCGTAACGCCAGGCAAACAGCAGGCCGCCCGCGAAGGTGAGCGTGACTGCAACCCAGTTGCGGAAGATGACGTGCATGAACGCGAAGACCAATGCGCTAGCTAGGATCATCGTCCACCTGCCGGTAAACAGCGGCGCATAGCGCTCAAAGAAGAACGCGCGGTAGACCAGTCCCTGGGGATATACAGACAAGACCGGATACGCGATCATCACCACTGCCCAGAACGCGGGATGCTGGCGAACGAAGCTCCACTCGAGCGACGGCGCGAAGCGCTCCACCCCCATCCAGATCAGCAGAGCGGCGACCATGAAGATCAAGAGGATCTCGCCGAGCGAGCCGGGGAGCGCGCCGATGTTACCCATCCGCCTGCGGTCGAACTGCGGATCGCGGAGCAGTTGAATCCATGCATACAGTGTGACTATCCACAGCAGCGGCAACACTGGAATGCGGAGGAGCGAGAACCGGTAAGCCAGCGGCAGGCAGACGAACAGCAATACGAATTCGATGGTCAATGGAATCCGGGCCATTGCATGATCCTGAAGATCAGGTTAATCGCGCGCGGGGGGTTGCGTTCATCCCGCGTGTAGCTATTCTGTAAAGAAATCGCTATGGCGCTTGCGCACACCATCGACGGAATCCGATACGCGTTCGCCGACCTGCGCGAACTGCTCTCCAAAGCCACGCCGCTGCGCAGCGGCGACGTGCTTGCCGGCGTTGTGGCTGCGTCGGCGCGCGAACGCGTTGCAGCGCAGTTTGCGCTCGCCGACCTTCCGCTCGACCGTTTCCTTTCCGAACCGGTTATCCCCTGCGAGATCGACGAGGTTTCGCGTCTTATCGTGGATTCGCACGACACGGCAGCCTTCGCTCCCATTCGCTCCTTCACCGTGGGCGATTTGCGTGACTGGCTGCTCTCCGACGAAGCCACGCCGGAGCGGATCGCAGCGCTCGCGCCCGGCATCACGCCGGAGATGGCGGCCGCCGTGAGCAAGCTGATGCGCGTGCAGGATCTGATTGCGGCCGCCTCCAAGATTCGCGTCGTTACACGCTTCCGCACCACCGTGGGCCTGCGCGGCCGGCTCAGCGCGCGCCTGCAGCCCAATCATCCAACCGACGACCCAGCCGGCATTGCCGCCGCCATTCTCGACGGGCTTCTGCTCGGCTCAGGGGACGCGGTCATCGGCATCAATCCCGCCGGCGACAGCGTCGACACCACCGCGCGCCTTCTTCGGCTCGTCGATGCGTTGCGCGCGCGCTTCTGCATTCCGGCGCAGAGTTGCGTGCTGGCCCACATCACTACGCAACTTGCGGCGCTCGAGGCCGGTGCGCCGATTGACCTTCTCTTCCAGTCCATCGCGGGCACCGAGGCTGCGAACCGCAGCTTCGGCGTAAGCCTCTCGCTGCTGCGCGAGGCCGACGATGCGGGCCGTTCGCTCCGTCGAGGAGCAGTCTGCGCTGACGGCTCGATGGGCGAAAACGTTCTGTATTTCGAGACCGGACAGGGTTCCGCGCTCTCAGCCAATGCGCATCACGGCGTCGATCAACAGACGCTTGAGGCGCGCGCTTATGGCGTCGCGCGCGCCTTTCAGCCGATGCTCGTCAATACCGTTGTGGGATTCATTGGCCCCGAATATCTTTACGATGGCAAGCAGATTGTGCGCGCCGGGCTCGAAGATCATTTCTGCGGAAAGCTGCTGGGCCTGCCTATCGGCTGCGATGTCTGCTACACCAACCACGCCGAGGCCGACCAGGACGATATGGACACGCTGCTGACTCTTCTGGGCGCTGCCGGCGTGAACTATATCATGGGGGTTCCCGGCGCTGACGACGTGATGCTGCATTACCAGTCCACCAGCTTCCACGACGCTCTTTACCTGCGGCGTCTGATGGGACTCAAGCCGGCGCCGGAGTTCGAAGCCTGGCTGGAGAGCGATCAGTTCCAGCGTCTCACGCTCGACGCGCGCAATCCGGAAAGGCTGCTCAGGGCATGATGGAGCGCTCCCATTCTTCGCTCGCCCGGCTGCGCGCGTTCACGCCAGCGCGCGTGGGGCTGGGCCGCACCGGCGTCAGTCAGCACCTGCGCGATGTGCTCGAATTCCAGCGCGCGCACGCCATGGCGCGCGACGCCGTACATGCCGCGCTCGATGCGCGCACTCTGGCTGCGTCGATCGGGGCCACCAAACGCGTGCCTGGAACGGTGCTGCTCCACTCCGCGGCTCGCGACCGGCAGATCTACCTGCAGCGCCCCGACCTCGGGCGCACTCTCGATGAGCGCAGCCGTGAAATGCTCGCCGGTCTCAGCGGCGCGGAATCCGATCTGGCCATCGTGATTGCCGACGGCCTCTCCGCACTCGCGGTCGAGCGCCATGCGGCAGCCCTGGTTGAGGCACTGCTGCCGCAACTCGATGGGTGGAGCGTCGCTCCCGTCTCCATCGTGGAGCAGGGCCGCGTGGCGATCGGAGACGAGATCGGCGAGTTGCTCTCCGCGCGTATCGCCGTCGTCCTCATCGGCGAACGGCCCGGACTCAGTTCGCCCGACTCGCTCGGAGCCTACATCACGTGGATGCCGCGCCGGGGCCGCACCGACGCCGAACGCGTGTGCATCTCGAACATACGCGCTGAAGGGCTGGGCTACGCCGAGGCCGCTGCTCAACTGCAGTCAGTCCTCGTCGACGCCCGGCGCAATCAGCTCACGGGTGTCGGCCCACGGCTGAGTCCGCCCATGCTCGCCGAGGGGAGCCGGACATGATGCGCTGGCTTCGCATTGCAGTTCTGGCGCTTGCGGCCTTTGGCTTCATCTCCTTTGTCCTTGACTGGTCCATCTTCAAGATGACCGGATCGCCCAAATCCAAATTCACGGTGAGTCACTTTGTCTCTGCCCCGCTCAAGGACAACAAGCAGGAGATCGACTTTGTCGGCTCTGAAGACGTGCCTTGCTCGCTGACCATTTATCCCCAGGACGATTACATGCCGTGCTGGTATCTTCGCCGCCATACCAACCAGGTGAGCACTTACTGATCGCGCCGCCGTGCGCCGCAAAATTCAGCCTGGCCGGCTCAGTTCGCCGTTGGCAAATTCAGCATCTTATCCGGATAGGTCGCCTTGTCTCGCCCCCTTCCGGCTATTGTCGATTCGAGCGGAACCTGGCCAGGCGCAAGTGGAGTCACCCTTCGATGAAGCGCGCGATCTCAATCGCTTGCCTGTGCGCGAGCCTGTGCGCGGCAGTGATAACCGGGCAGGCGCCCCCGCAGCGCCCCGGCCCCGTGATAGCGAATTCCAGCGCACCTTCTCCGGGCACCGTGGCGTACGTGTATGTGTCCACGAGCATCGGCGGCACCAACCGCGCCGAAGTCCATGCCTTTGCGGCGGCATCCGACGGCAAACTGAGCCCGGTGTCCGGCTCCCCGTTTGACGCCGACGTGACGTTCATGGCCGTGAACGGGCTCTATCTCTTCGGCTCCGACGCCGCAGGCACTTACATCCATGCCTTCTCCATTGACGCGGATGGCGCGCTGCGCTACGCCGCATCCACCAACGTGGTGCAGCCCGGACGAGCCTGCGACAGCCCCGGCGCATTGTTTCTCGATCACACCGGCGCCACGCTCTACAACGTCGACTACTACGGGAGCGACTGCGCCAGCGCCGCATACCAGGCATTCACCGTGGAGAAACAGACCGGAGATCTCGTTCTGCTCCACGAAACCAACGCGGGCGTCCACGGAGCCATGCTGCGCTTCAGCGGCGACAATCGGTTCGCCTTCGGTGCCGATTGCCTGAAGTCCCGGCCCGCCATCCATGGCTACTCGCGCAACAGAGAGGGCTCTCTCGACAGGGCACCCGGTATTTCTCCGCTGCCTGCGGCGCAGCCCAACCTATCCTGGTGTCCGCATCTCGCGGCCGCCGACCCGTTCAACCACGTGGTGGTGCCGATGTTTCCCACCGCGGGGTCAATGGAGAGAGAGGGTCCCTACCAGTTGGCAACCTACACCATCGATGCCCATGGAAGTCTCACCACGGCCAGTGCCTATGACAACATGCCAGCCGTGGCGGTGGGCGATTTGACCGATGTCTACATGTCGCCATCCGGCCAATTCGTGGCCGTCTCCGGCACCCGCGGGCTCCAGGTCCTTCGCATGAATGGAGCCGGACCGGTCACCCCATACACTGGCCTGTTGACGAAGCAGGAAGTCGACCAGATGTTCTGGGACAACAACAACCACCTCTATGCGATCAGCCAGACATCCGGCAAGCTATGGGTATTCACCGTCACTGCTGGGGGTTTCAGCCCGGCGCCTCGCTCGCCCTACTCAATTCCAGGGATACTGAATATTGTCGTTCAACCATGGCCCCTGCCGTGGAAGTGATTCAGCCATTCGATGCTTGAAACGCGCAGCATCGTCCAGAGTCAACTCCGCCTGGTGGCCCGATTGCTCGCTCGGCCCGTCCTTCCGCCTTTGAACTTCTTCGGGGAGACTCGCGTCACCCTCCAGCGAGAGGCTCGGGAGCCCGCTGTCGCGGCAGATCCGCATCTCCGCCTTCTCCGTCCCAATCCGGGATCGATGGAGCGCTGTAAGCAATCTCACGTCAATGCGTGACGCAGGTCACGCATCGAGACTGTTCAACAGCCATAGGATCAAATAACCCTGCACACCGAGCGAGGGGTTATGTACAGCCGCACCCAGAACGACAACGGGACCTACAATACGCGCTGCCTCGATTGCTTCATGACGGTCGCCTCCGCGGTTGAGTCGAGCGAAGAACTCGACCAGGTGGAGGCGCACCACGTTTGCCCGGAGCGGGCACTGGCCGATCTGCTGGCGCACACCAGGATCGCGCAGCACGCCCCCGGCGCAGCCAACACCCGCTAAGGGTTCGGCTGATCCGGCTGGGGGGTGTTCTCCGCCGGCGGCCGCTGGCGGCCGTTGGCAATCTTCTTGTAGAGATCCTCGTCCGCGGCCTTGTTCAGCTTGCTTGCCTTGTCGAACTCGAATTTGGCATCGTCTTTTCTGCCCATGGCTCGATACAGTCGCGCCAGCCTCCAGTGCACGTTCACGTCGCTGTCCTGGAGCTTTGCCGCAGCCTGCAATTCCCGCAGCGCGTCCTCGTTTCGTCCCGCATCGGAATCGATGATGCCCAGGTCCAGATTGCCCAGCCACAGCGAAGGATCGAGCGCAACCGCCTTTGCCAGCAGCGGCCGCGCGTCTTCCGGCTTGTTCAACTGCAGATAGGTGTCGCCCAGGTACATCATCGATTGCGCATGATTCGGATCGTTCGCCAACTCGGCCTGGAATTCGGTCGCCGCCTCGGGATATTGCTTCTGCGTCCACAAGAGGTATCCCAGTCCGAAGTGCACGTTCGGTTCCTTCGGGTTGGCCTGCACCGCGGCGCGAAACATCTTGGTCGAGCCCTCGTTGTCCTTCATCTCATCGAGCGCCTCGCCGGCCAGCATGTCGGCCTCGGCCGACTCCGCGTTCAGGCTGAGGATCTGGCGATACACATCCATGACGCACTGGTTCTGCTTCGACCAGAGACAACTATGCGCCAGCGCCAGCTGCAAGGGTAGATTCTGCGCGTCCCGCGCCGCAGCATCCCTGAGGAAGGGAACCGCTTCGGCGTACTGCGCCAGTCCGTAATGCGCCATGCCCAGCAGAATGGTGTAACGCTGCGCTTCGGCGGAGTTGGCGGGCGCGTTCTTGAGCAGGATCGAGAGCTCCGCAATTGCGTCCTTGAGTTGTCCATCCTTGAACAGCGCCAGTGCCAGGTTGAGCCGGAGGCCCGGCACGTTGGGATTCATGGCCATCGCCTTGCGATAGAGCGGCACGGCTTCCTTGTAGTGTTCCTGGCGCGCCTCCAGCAGTCCCAGGTGGGCGTAGGGCTCGGGATTCGATGGATGCGCCTTCGCATAAGCGCGCCAGGCGTCTTCCGCCCCGGCAACGTTGCCCTGCCGTTCGAGCGCAAGAGCCGCCTCGCGCTGTTTTGCCGCGGGAGTCTGCGCGAGCGCCGGGGCGGCCGCCACGGCCAGCATCAATACCACCTGGTAAACCGCCTTCATACTCCTCTTGTGGTTGCGGAAACTGAGACTATCCGCGCTCCGTTGGTTAGACGATTGTGCTCTTCGATTCTCTCTCTGTCCTGTGACGGCGGGCAAACCCGCGGACATACAAAAGGGCGCGGCGGGGAGTTCCCGCCGCGCCCCGGTTGGGGTCTTTTTAGAAGACCAGTTTGCCGCCTAGTTCGAGGTTACGAGGATCCCATGTGCTGGTGACCTGGCCAAAGGTGTTTCCACCATTGAAGCCCGTTGAAGCGCCAGCGGCCGGGTTATAGCTGCTGTTGATGCCGTTCTTCTCCGTGTGGTTGAAGGTGTTAAACGACTCGAAGCGCATTTCGAAGTGCACCCGCTCGGTGAAAGCGAACGACTTGTAAACGGAGGTGGTGAAGTTGACACGTCCCGGCCCAACCACCGCATCCTTGCGGGCCGTGCCGAAGCCCATGTTGGGCCCACCCAGCCAGCTCGGAGTGACGTTGGAGAACTGGCTAATATCGAACCAGCTGATCATGGACTTCTTGTAGTGCATCTTTCCGTTGACGTTCGGACGATTGGTGTACCCGCCGCCGAGACCTATGGGATCCCATCCGCCGGAGTTGCCCGAGACGTTAACGCCACCGGCGCCGGTCACAGGAATGGGCCGGCCGGACTGGTCGATAAACGTTCCCGCGACCTCCCACCCGCCAAGGAGCGAATGGGTAAGCCCGTTGCTCTTGGCAAAGAACGGGAGTTTGTAGATGTAGTTTGCGCTCAAGATGTGACGCCGGTCCAGATCGCCGGAACCCTTGTCGTACTTCAGGTTCCAGGGATTGCTGACGCAGCAGTTGTTGTCATAGGACTGGATGTCAATCTCGTGCGAGTAGGTGTAGTCGACCTCGCCGCTCAGGCCCCACTTGTTCTGCAAACGGACACCGGCCTGGAACCCGTTATAGGTGCCGTTGGTGGCCATTTCCTGCTGGGTGATGTTGCCATACCCCTGGTACGACAGGAACGAGTTCTGGCCGCCCGCGAACGACCCGAATCCGGCCTTGCAGTTGGTGTCGAATACGTTGTGGCCCGGGACGTTGTCGGGCTGATAGTGATTGCTGCCGTCGCCTGCCAGGCAGGTAAGCGGAACGGAAACCGTTGTGCCCGAGCCATCCGGATTGGGCACGTTCACGTTCTGTCCAAGCGCAGACAGCGGCATGTTGTTGATGTGGCGGTTATCCCACTGGTGCCATGCCACGTTGCCGACGTACTGCACCACGCCCACGACCGCGGGTGTGATTTCATGCTGTACGCCCAGGCTGAACATGGCCACCGCCGGCGGTCTGTAGTTGTGAGGAGCCAGGTTGGTTACGCCGGTGACGAACACCGGGAAGCCCTGCGAAGCCGCGCTCACCTTGGTGGGCTGGTTCCAGGCGGTGCCCGGGTCGCTCAGCAGCGGGCCGCCGCCCAGGCTGAGGTTGTAGGCGAACGGCGAGTTGGTCGCCGCATTGTAGATGTCGTTGCCCTGGGTGCGTTCGAAGAACGTCCCAAAGCCGCCGCGCAGAACCGTTCTGCCGTTGCCGAACATGTCTTCAGAGAAGCCGATGCGCGGCTGCCATGTGTTGTACTTGTTCTCCACCAATCCGCGCGGGAAGCCGTTTACACCGGCCAGGCCCATGCCGTTCAGGTAGAACTTGAGCGGCGGCGCCCAGTCGGAGTTGACCCTTGATACGGTCGGGCTGGAGGGGTCGATGGTGTTGGCGGGCGTCCAGATGGGCGCTGCAGACTGGACGTAGGCGTCGGGATCGAAGTTGCCCAGCGCGTTGTCGCGCTCCCAGGCATGCGGCAGGGCATCGTAACGCAGGCCCAACTGCAGGCTGAAGCGCGGAGTGACGTGCCAGTTGTCTTCCACATAAGCCGAAGGCGTCTGGTTCACGTAGTGACGAATGGGGGCCGACTGGAACTGCGAGTAACTGTCCGTGAGACCCAGGAGCAGATCCATCAGGCTGTCTCCGGTATGACCGCTCGGGCCGTAGTTGCCCTGCGAATCACCGAAGATCTGCTGGTTCTTGGTGTAGCGGTTGTAGCTGAAGCCATACTTCATGGCGTGCTTGCCCCTGGTGTACGACACGTCGACCTTGGGCTCGTAGTCGCGGGCCGCATTGTGCCACGGGGCAGAGCCGGTGTCCTCAGCTGTTCCGTACGGTCCCAGGTATCCCATCCCAGGGAGCGCATTGCGGGTGATGGTGAACGCCGGCGCCACCGGCGTCACATTCCACCCGGCAGGCAACTGGGCGTTGTCACTGTTGACGATGTTCAGAACGTTGCCGTCGTAGTTGATGCTGCCTTCGATGAGCAGGTTCGGGTTGATGGTGCCGCTCACCTTGATGGCCGCGGACTGGGAGGGGTTGGAGAGCGTGCTGGTGATGGTGTTGTAGCTTGCCCACAACCATCCCAGGAACGGCTGCGCATACCCCTGCGTCACCTGGTCATCCATGTAATGGCCCAGGATCGCCCACTTGTCGCTAAACTTGTGGTCCATGCGCAGTACGGTGTCGGTGACCTTCACCGGGTTGGAGTTGTTGGAGATGTTCTTGTCCTGTCCCGCCACGTTCGGTTTCGGGAACACCGGCGAGTTCAGGTACAGGATGCCGTTGTTGTCGAACAGCGAAGCCGGGATCACCTGGCCGGCGACCGTATCGCAATACGCAGTGCCATCCGTGTGGTGCTTTGTCTCGGACTGGTTCCAGCAGCCGTTTGGCTCATAGCCCATCGGCTTCAGGACGTCCTCGTAGTACCAGGTGTTCTTCGAGATGTTCGGCACGGTGATCTGGTTATCCGACTTGAAACCCGGCGGCACGTAGGTCAGGTTCGTTCCCGCCGTGGGCAGATCGAGCGGGTCGATGGTGCCCTGCTGGTTGGTGCCGGCGCTGGTCTTGATTCTGCGCCACTCTTCATTCCAGAAGAAGAAGGTCTTCTGC
>Ga0335069_10007813_pt1 | contig 15397 bp, 15 predicted proteins | sample Lox_Sample_11_FD_206714 | JGI IMG/M metagenome (GOLD analysis project Ga0335069, IMG submission 206714) | Soil microbial communities from Loxahatchee National Wildlife Refuge, Florida, United States - Lox_Sample_1.1 | ecosystem: Environmental > Terrestrial > Soil > Wetlands | place: USA... | reverse complement strand
TTCGAGAACATGGGCGCGCAGCTGGTCAAGGAAGCCGCCATCAAGACCAACGACATCGTCGGCGACGGCACCACCACCGCCACGGTGATCGCCCAGGCGATCATCAAGGCGGGCATGGAGGCCATCGGCAAGGGCGGCAACCCGGTGCTGGTCAAGCGGGGCGTCGACCTGGCCGTCGGCCGCCTGGTCGACTACCTGCACGGCGTCGCGCACCCGGTGAAGACCGAGGAGGACTACGCCCGGGTCGCCGCGATCTCGGCCAACGACGACGACGCGGTGGGCCGGGTGATCGCCAAGGCGCTGTTCACCGTCGGCGACGGCGGCATCGTCACCGTGGAAGAGACGCCGATGCCCGGCATGGGCGTCGACTTCGTCGAGGGCTTCGGATTCGACAACGGCTACCTCTCGCCCTACATGGTGACCAACCCGGCCGCCCTGGAGGCCGTCGTCGACGATCCGTACATCCTGCTGTGCAGCGAGAAGATCACCAAGGTGCAGCAGCTGATGCCGCTGCTCGACAAGATCATGAAGGCGCCGCGGCCGCTGATCATCGTCGCCGAGAACGTCGAGGGCACGGCGCTGTCCATGCTGGTGCACAACCACGTGAACGGCATCTTCCAGTGCGTGGCCGTGCGGGCGCCCGGGTTCGGCGACCGCAGGCTGCACAAGCTGGAGGACATTGCCGCGCTGACCGGCGGCGCGGTGTACAGCAGGCACTCGGGGTTCACCCTGGAGACCATGACCGCGCAGCAGCTGGGCCGGGCCCGGCAGGTGCGGGTCACCGCGGACAACACCACGATCATCGGCGGCGGCGGCGCCAGGGAAGCGGTGGAGTTCAGGCTGACCCAGATGCGCTCGGAGCTGGAGCGGGCCACCTTCGGGGTGGACGAGGACGTGCTGAACGAGCGGATCGGCGCCCTGTCCGGCAAGGTCGCGGTGATCAGGGTGGGCGCCGCGACGCCCGCCGAGCTGAAGGAACTGCAGCACCGGGTCGAGGACGCGCTGTCCGCGACCAGGGCCGCCATGGCCGAGGGCATCGTCGCGGGCGGCGGCGCCGCGCTACTGCACGCCGAGGGCGTGCTCGAGGGCATGGACGTCACCGGCGACTACGCCATCGGCGTGGACATCGTCCGGCAGGCGCTCAGCGAACCCGCCTACCTCATCGCGGCCAACGCCGGCTACGATGGCGCGGACGTCCTGGCCAAGACCCGGCCGCTGGGCCGGGACGACGGTTTCGACGCGCTGGAGGGCCGGCACGGCAACATGGTCGAGATGGGCATCATCGACCCGCTCCGCGTGGTCCGCTCGGCGCTGCAGAACGGCGCGTCCGTGGCGGGCCTGCTGCTCACGACCAACACGCTGGTCGCCGAGGAGCAGACGCCGTGGGGCGGCAGCCCGGCGCTGATGACGGAGTTCGGCTCGCTGGACGAGGGCATCCACCAGCCGTCCCCGGACTCGAGCACCCCGCAGTCGCTCGGGCTCGGCCCTTCTATCGGCTGACCCCGGACTTCGACATTGGCTGACACGATCCCGCTCGACCGCCAGGTCACGCTGGGCGAGGACGCCCTCCCCGGCGAAGCCCGCGTCATCGAGGCGGCCGAGCGGGTCCTGTCCGGCCAGCGGCGCGGGGTCCGGGCGGTGCTGCCGTTCCTGGGCCCCGCGTTCATCGCCGCGGTGGCCTACGTCGATCCGGGCAACTTCGCCACCAACATGGCGGGCGGATCGGAGTTCGGCTACACGCTGCTCTGGGTGGTGCTGGCGGCGAACCTGATGGCCATGCTCATCCAGACGCTGAGCGCCAAGCTGGGCATCGCCACCGGCCGCAGCCTGCCCGAGATCTGCCGCGACCGGCTCCCGTTCCGCGTCGTGGTGCTGCTGTGGCTGCAGGCCGAGGCGGTCGCGATGGCCACCGACCTGGCCGAGTTCGTCGGCGCGGCCCTCGGCCTGCACCTGGTCTTCGGGCTGTCCATGTGGGTCTCCGGGATACTGACCGGCCTGGCCGCGTTCACCATCCTGGGCCTGCAGGTCTGGGGGTTCCGCCGGCTCGAGGCCACGATCACCGCGTTCGTGGCGGTGATCGTGTTCGCGTTCGGCCTCACCCTGCTGAGAAGCCACCCGTCCACGGCCGACGTGGTGCACGGCATGTTCGTCCCGCAGTTCGCGGGCAGCGGCTCGGTGCTGCTGGCCGTCAGCATCATCGGCGCCACCGTGATGCCGCACGTGATCTACCTGCACTCCTCGCTCACCCAGAAGCGGATCGTCGGCGCCAACCCGGCGGCCAGGCGCAAGATCTTCCGCTTCGAGATCGTCGACATCATGATCGCGATGGGCCTCGCCGGGGTCATCAACCTGGCCATGCTGGCCACGGCCGCGGCGGTGTTCCACGAGCGCGGGATCTTCGGCGCGGGGAACGACCTGGGCCAGGTCTTCACCGGGCTGAACACCTACCTCGGCTCGCACGCCGGGACGGTGTTCGGCGTCGCCCTGCTCGCCTCCGGGATCGCGTCATCCTGCGTCGGCACCATGTCCGGCCAGGTGGTCATGCAGGGCTTCCTGCACCGGCAGATCCCGGTCTTCGCGCGCCGGGCCATCACGATGATCCCGGCGCTGATCGTGATCGGCGTGGGCTTCGACCCCTCCAAGGTTCTGGTCCTGAGCCAGGTCTTCCTGTCCTTCGGCATCCCGTTCGCGCTGGTCCCGCTGCTGGCCTTCACCGGCAGCCGCACGCTGATGGGGTCGCTGGTGAACCGGCGCCCGGTGATGATCACGGCGGGCTTCGTCGCGGCCATCATCATCGGGCTGAACGTGTACCTGCTGGCCATGGCGTGAACCGGCTCCGTTCGGCCCAAGGTCTCGTCCCTGGACCGGGACCTGCCTCGGTCCGTGACCTGCCAAGGAGTAACCTGCTGCCGTGAGTCCCATTTCGCGCGGCTTCCGCCGCAAGCGCGAGGAGGCCCCGGCTGGCCGGGTGCCGCCCGGGCAGTACGTCACCACCGACTTCCCCGTCCTGTCGGCCGGCCCCACGCCGCACACGCCGCTGACCGAGTGGTCGTTCTCGATCGCGGGCGGCCGCGAGCCGAAGATGTGGAGCTGGGAGCAGTTCCGCTCGCTGCCGAGCGAGATGCTGACCACCGACATCCACTGCGTGACCCGGTGGTCCAAGCTGGACACCATGTGGGAGGGCGTGTCGCTGGACGTGCTGCTCGGCGCGGTCGAGTACGACGCCAGGTACGTACTGGCCTTCTCCGACGGCGGTTACACCACCAACCTGCCGGTGGCCGACCTGCTCGGCGGGAAGGCCTGGGTGGCGTTCAGCTTCGGCGGCAGCCCGCTCGGGGCCGAGCACGGCGGCCCGGCCCGGCTGCTGGTCCCGCACCTGTACTTCTGGAAGAGCGCCAAGTGGGTGCGCGGGCTGCAACTCCGCGACACCGACGTGCCCGGCTTCTGGGAAAACTACGGCTACCACATGTACGGGGATCCATGGAAGGAACAGCGGTACGCGGGCGACTGACGTGGCAGACCGCCACGGTCGCCTCGGTAGTGGATGAGACGGCGAAGGTCCGTACCCTGATGCTGGAGGTGCCGGGCTGGCCGGGCCACCAGGCCGGGCAGCACGTCGACATCAGGCTGACCGCCGACGACGGTTATCAGGCCGAACGGGCGTACTCGATCGCCTCGGCGCCCGGTGAGCCGCCGGCGCTGACGGTCGAGCGGCTGGACGACGGCGAGGTCTCGCCGTATCTCACCGAGGACGTGCAGCCGGGCGATCAGCTTGAGGTACGCGGCCCGATCGGCGGCTACTTCGTCTGGGAGCCCGCCTCCGGCGGGCCGCTGATGCTGCTGGCCGGGGGTTCCGGCGTGGTCCCGCTGCGGGCCATCCTGCGGTACCGCTCGCTTACCGGCAGCATGGTGCCGGTCCGGCTGCTGTATTCCTCGCGGAGCCTGGAGGACGTGATCTACCGCTCCGAGCTCGACGCCCTTCATGATGGCGTCACGGTCTGCCACGCGCTGACCCGGTCCCAGCCGCCGGGCTGGACGGGCTACGCCCGGCGGGTGGACGCGCAGATGCTGGCCGAGGTGGCCTGGCCGGCGGCGGAGCAGCCGCTGGCCTACGCCTGCGGGCCGACGAGCTTCGTGGAGGCCGTCGCGGCAGGCCTGGTCGGGCTGGGGTATCCGGCGGGACGGGTGAAGACGGAACGGTTCGGTGCCACGGGGCAATGAGCGTTATGCAAACCGGCTGCGAGTGACGGGAGACTAGCTGTGGAAACCCCGGAAGATCGTGACGTGGCCCCGGATGACCCGGCGCTGGACTATGCGGCTGTGGACGGCAACGCCATCGGCGGGCTGCTCATCGAGGTCTTCGGCACCGAGATGACCACGGCGACCGGCATCTGCGGTTCGTGCGGCGCGGTGAGCCAGGTGGCCGAGCTCGCGGTGTACCAGCCCGGGCTGGGTACCGTGGTCCGGTGCCGCTCCTGCGACGCCGTGCTGATGGCCTTCGTCCGGATCCACGACGTCACCTGCGTCGACCTGGCGGGCCTGGCCAGCCTGACCTAAGCGATTCCCGCCGCGCGTCCCGGCTGCACCGGATCTGCGGGCCCGGGCGGAGACGGCGCAGGATCACAACAGCGTGAAGGTTCTCTGCTGACCCGGGGGAGCGATCCTAGGATCGGATCAAACGACGTCTCCGGGAGGGCGGGCCATGCCAGCGACTGAGGGCAACAAGATCGAGATCTACTACGAGGTCCAGGGCGAGGGCGAGCCGATGGTGCTCATCCCCTACCTGGCGGCCGACCAGGCCTGCTACGCGTTCCAGGTCGCGGAGTACGCCAAGCACTACACCTGCTTCAGCGTGGACCTGCGCGGCGCGGGCCTGTCCGGCAAGCCGGAAGGCGTCTACACCACCGAACTGCTCGCCGACGACATCGCCGCGTTCATGCAGGCGGCCGGGATCGAGCGGGCCCACATCTTCGGGCTCTCCCTGGGCGCGGCGACCGGCATGTGGCTGGCCGCCAAGCACCCGGAAAAGGTCAAGACGCTGTCGCTGCACAGCGCCTGGAACGCCAGCGACCCGTTCCTGCGGACCGTCGTGGAGGGCTGGCAGATCGTGGCCCAGGCCCTGGACAGCGTGCCCGAGATGGTCATCAAGGGGATCTTCCCCTGGTGCTTCACCCCCGAGATGTACGCCGCCCGGCCCGAGTACGTGGACTCCCTGGCCGAGTTCGTCCGCGGCCGGCCGATGCCGCCGGTGGACGCCTTCATGCGGCAGTCCGGGGCGGTGCTGACGCACGATGCGACCGCCGTCCTGGGATCCGTCTCGGCGCCGACGCTGATCACGTTCGGCCGGCACGACCTGGTGACCTCCACCCGGTTCGCCGCGCCGCTCAGCGAGGGCATCGCCGGCTCGGAGGTGCTGGTGTTCGAGGACTGCTCGCACGCCCCGATCTACGAGAACATCGACGCGTTCAACGCCCAGACGCTGGCTTTCCTGCAGCGGCACTAGGGGTGTCGCGAGTCGCGCCGCCCGGGCGGCCGGCGGGTAGATGACGCGGGGAGCCGAGGCGGGATGCGAGCCCGTTCGGCATAAAATTCCCCGACATCGCCGGTCCGCCGCGGCGGTGGCGGCAGCGGGGCCGACCGGCCGTGACACGATGGGCGCATGGGAGAAACGAGCCATGATGCCCGGACCAGGCTGAGCCGGCCGGAAGCCTCGGACGCGGCCGTCGGCCTCGGCTGGCGGTTCGTCCTGGGCGAGTTCCGGACGCAGGTGCTGACCGGATCGCTGCCGCTGGCCGCCGACGTGGCCGCCCGGGCCGCGGCGGTGGCCGGCGCGCAAGGGCACCTGCGGATGGACGTGCGCGAGGACCGGGTGGTGCTCGCCCTGCAGACGGCCGAGATCGGCTGGGTGACGCCGCTGGACGTGGAACTGGCCGGCCGGATCTCAGCCGTGGCCGGGGAGTTCCGGCTGACCACGCAGCCTGGCGGCGGTTCCGGAGATGGCGGTTCCGGCGATGGCGGGGCCGGGCGGTCGGTTCAGGTGCTCGAGGTGGGCATCGACGCGATGGACATCGCGAAGATCAGGCCGTTCTGGAAGGCGGTGCTCGGCTACGCCGACGAGCCGGGCCGGTCAGGGCCTCAGGACGCGCTCGTCGACCCGCTGGGGCAGGGGCCGGCCGTCTGGTTCCAGCAGATGGACGCGCCGCGGCCGCAGCGCAACCGGATCCACTTCGACGTCTCCGTGCCGCACGACGAGGCTCGCCAGCGCATCCAGGACGCGGTGGCGGCGGGCGGCACGCTCGTCTACGACGCGGAGGCACCGGCGTTCTGGGTGCTGGCCGACCCCGAGGGCAACGAGGCCTGCGTCACCACCTGGCAGGGCCGCGATGGCTGACCCCCGCCGACCGGCCGCCACGGACGGGGTGGGGCGCTGGGGCGGGTGGGGTTACCGGGGCAGGCGAGTCGGGCACAGGCCGTCTTCGGTTTCCGCTTCGCCTAACCGCATATCCCGGAGCCGGTTTTCCACAGCGTAGCCGGGGTGCTCCGGCCCGGCGTGCAGGAATATCTCCTCTGGGGATCCTGGCCGGGGGGCAGGTGCGGACGGGCTGGCCTGCCCCACACTTGGACAATGGATGAGACCTCGATCACCGCGGCCGGCGCCATCGACACGTTCCTGGTACTGCTGATCGGTATCGGGCCGAAGCTCGCGCTGGTCCCGTTCCTGGAAGTCACCGCTTCCCTGGACCCGGCCGCCAAGCGGCAGGTACTGCGCAAGATGCTGACCACGGCAGCGACCGTGGCCGTGCTGCTCATGGTGCTGGGCGAACTGCTGCGCACGCTGCTGCACTTCACCATCGGCTCCCTGTCGATCGCCGGCGGCCTGATCTTGCTGGTGCTCGCGGTGTGGATGGTGCTCAAGCCGTCTGCCAGCGACGGCCATAGCACGGCCGGGAAGGATCCGATGCAGCTCGCGCAGTTCCCGCTGGCGGTGCCCTACCTGCTCAACCCGGTGGGCATCGTCGGCCTGATCACGATCTCCGCCGAGGCCAAGTCGGTCAGCGTTTTCGCCCTGGAGCTCGGCATCCTCCTGCTGGTCCTGCTCATCGACGTGGTGGTGTTCCGCTGGGCGAACCGGGTGAGCGAGAAGCTCGACGAGAACCGCATGCTGGTCACCGAGAAGGTCTTCGGGTTCCTCATCGCCGCGATCGCCGTGCAGCTGGTCCTCGACGGACTGGTCCAGGTGGGCATCATCGCCGAGATCCCGCACTGAGCGCCCGCCCGGCCCGGCGGCGGACGGGGCGGCGGCTAGGGCGATGCGCCCGGGAAGTCCAGGACGGTCTTGATGTCGTCGGGCTTGCGGGCGTAGGCGTCGGCCCACTGGTCCAGCGGCACCCGGCGGGTGATGAGATCGGCGAGCCAGCCGTGATCGGCCCGGGCCAGGGCCTCGGCGGCCAGCACGTAGTGGTCCCGGTTGGCGTTGACCGAGCCGAACAGGACGGAGTTCTGCAGGACCATGTTGCGGTTGAGCTGTCCCGGGTCGACGGTGACCTCGGCGCCGGCCGCGGAAACCCCGGTGAGGCACATGACCCGGTGGCGGACATGCTGCGGGCCCGCTTCCAGCAGCATCTGGATATGGCCGGTGCACTCGATGACGATGTCCGCCTCCGCGGCCGCCTCGCCGAGTTCTCCGCTGTGGAAGTAGGTCGCGCCCAGGCGGCGGACCATCTCGGGCTTGCGGCCTTCGGTGACCAGGTCCAGCACGTAGGTCTGGTAGCCGCGCTGAACCGACAGCAGGGCGGCCAGCAGCCCGATCGGCCCGGCCCCGGTGATGAGCACCTTCTCCGGCGCCCAGGCCGCCCGCTGGCCGATCTTCTCGATGTGGTCCCAGGCCTTGGCCACGACCGTGGTGGGCTCGAGCAGCACGCCGAGGACCCCGAGGGCGGGATTGATCGCGACCAGGTACTCGGGGCGGATGCGGTACCGCTCGGACGCGTAGCCGTGACGGCCCATGATGCCCCGCTCGGTGTACCGGCCGTTGGTGCACATGTCCCAGTGCCCCGCCGCGCAGGCCGGGCACGGAACGGGGTCGGGCCGGCGGACGATGCCGACGACGAGGTCCCCGGGGCTGAATCCGGTTTCCGGGAGCGCCTCGGCCACCCGGCCCAGCGATTCGTGCCCGATGATGAGGCGGTCCGCACCTGGCGGCGCGGCCCCGTAGTCCCCGTCGATGATCTCCAGATCGGTGCCGCAGATGCCGATCGCCTGGGTCTGGACCAGGACCGGGCCGTCCTCCTCCGGCGGCTCCGGCATCTCCGTGAGCGCGACGGAGCCCTTCTGAGCAGGGACGACGGTGATAGCCCGCATGGCCTCACCATAGCAGGAAATCGGATATCCATTTCGCCGCCCGCCATTCACCGGTTATTAACCTGACGGCGGCGATATTCCGGGTATCCGCCCGCGGAACAAAACGCGGGTGGTGACAATAGCCGGCGGGCCGCGTTAGCATCCGGGCAATGGGGCCCGGGTCACAGTGCGGGACGGCCGATCTTAACGCGGGGCCGCGGATATTGACCCGGGTGGCGGATGTTAGCGCGGGTGGCGGATATCAACAATGTCGCGGAGGCCGTCGTGTCACACCCTGAGATGGACTGGATAGACGTATCGGTGACGGTCAGGCACGGCATGCCGCACTGGCCTGATAACCCGCCCATCGTGCTGGAGCGGGTGATGGACCTGGGCCGGGGCGACGACTGCAACGTCTCCCACCTGGCCATGGGGGTGCACAGCGGGACGCACATGGACGGGCCCGTGCACTTCATTCACGGGGCGGGCGGGCTGGATGAGATGCCGCTGACCGCGACCATGGGCGAGGCCCGGGTGATCGAGATCGATGATCCTCGCGAGATCACCGCCGATGAGCTGCGCCGGCACGAACTGCAGCCCGGCGAGCGCATCCTGTTCCGCACCGCCAACTCGCCCCGGTGCTGGCGCAGCGACAGCTTCGTCGAGGATTTCGTGGGCCTCTCCGAGCAGGCCGCCCGGCACCTGGCCGAGCGGAAGGTACGGACCGTCGGGGTCGATTACCTGTCCGTCGGCGGGTACCGCACCGACGGGGCCGCGATCCACAAGATCCTGCTCCAGGCCGGCATCTGGATCATCGAGGGACTCGACCTGTCCCCGGTGACCGGCGGCCGGTACGAGATGATCTGCCTGCCGGTCAAACTGCACGGCAGCGACGGGGCGCCCGCCCGGGCCATCCTGCGGCCCATCGGCGGGCGGGACGTTTCCGCGGAGACGGCACGATGAGGGTGCTGGTGCTGGGCGGCGGGCCCGCGGGGATCACGGCCGCGCTGCCGGTGCCGGGCGGCGAGCTCGCGCTGACCTATCAGGATATCTGGACCCTCAAGGCCCTGCCGGCGGACGTCACGGTCATCGGCGGAGCCGACACCGGATGCCAGATGGCCTCGATCTTCGCCGACCTCGGCCGAAACCGTCCAGGTCGTCGCGACCGCCATGGGAGCGGGCATGGACGTCGAGCAGCTCGCCGAGATGCAGTTCGCCTTCCCGACGTTCACCGAGGCCGTCAGCATGGCCGCCCAGAAGGTCTGCCGCAGCATCGGCATCGGGCGGTTCCCGCCCTCCTGGAGCTACCTCGGCTCACCGGACTGACCCGGCGTGTCCTCGCCGGGTGCGAGGTCCCCGGCAGCCTGGCTGGCCGGGGCTCTGGTCAGCCGTTCGGTCAGGATCTCAACCTGGCGGCGCAGGGCAGCCACCTCGGCGGCCAGCGCCTGGAGCACGGCATCGCCGGACGCGGTGTCGCCGGACGCGGTGTCGCCCGACGCGGGCGGGGCTGGCGGTTCGGTGCTGGTTCCGTTCTGGTCCAGCCGGAAAAAGCTGGACAGGGCTCCGGCGAGCACGCCCAGGACGGCGATCCCGGTGACCATGATGGTGACCGCAGATGGCGGGCGTGCACCACGTAGTCGACCAGGAACACCAGCCAGGAGACGACGCCGATCGTGATCGTGAGCCAGTTGTCGGGCCCCGGCGTGACGATGAGCGGGAGAACGGCCGACGCGATGATCGGCAGCCGCATCCAGGTGTTGAAGCGCTCCAGGAAGGCGGCATCGCGCGCCGAGCGGGGGCCGCCCGGCCGGGGCCCGGTTCCGGAGGGCCCGGCTCCAGGGGCCACTGCTCCCGGGATCGCTGCTTCAGGGGTTACGTCCACGGTCCCGATCGTGCCAGACCGGACGGACCGGGCAGGGGATCTTACTTATCCGGCTTATCCGGGTTGACCTCGGACCAGAGGTCGCGGTAGGCGCGGGCGGCCACGCTGCGGGGGGCGAACGCGATGACCGGGGCACGCTCCACGGACATGCGCTCGATCAGCGACAGGGAGGGGATGGGGGTGACGGCCACCCCGGCCCGTTCGGCCGTAAGGTCCCTGGTTATCTCCTGGTGCAGCTTCTTGCGCCGGTCGACCATGGAGAAGAACGCGCGCACCTCCGGGCGGTGGCCGTTGAAGCCGGCCACGAACTCGGTGAGCTGGTCCAGCGTCCGCACCGACAGCGTGGTGGGGATCAGCGGGACCAGCAGCACGTCGGCGGCGTGCATGACGTTCTCCGAGACCAGCGAGATGCTCGGCGGGCAGTCGAGGAACACGTGGTCGTACTCGGCGGCCAGCGGCCGGAGCAGCTGGGCGATCCGGCGGGTCGGCTTCTTGTCCGTGCTCCCGAGGATCAGGTCCAGGTTGCGGTAGGTGAAGTCGGCGGGGAGCAGGTCCAGGTTGTCGAAGTCGGTGCCCTTGATGGCGTCGTCGAGGGTCTTGGTGCCGCGGATGAGCGCCTTGCCGCCGCCCTTGACCCGCGGCTTGATCCGGAACAGGAAGCTGGCCGCGCCCTGCGGGTCCAGGTCCCACAGCAGGGTGCGGTAGCCGTCGGCGGCGGACAGGTAGGCCAGGTTGACGGCAGCGGTCGTCTTACCGACGCCGCCCTTGATGTTATAGGTGGCGAAGATCTTCACGGGCGGCCCTCGAGAAGGACGCGGACGCGCTCCCGGCCCGCCGGGCCCGCGAACCTGGCGAACCGCGCGACGAAGTCCGCGCGGGCTTGCGCCTGACTGTGCGCGAGGTTGGCGGCGATCTCACCCATGGCGAGCAGCGTAGCGGCCGGGGCGGCGTGTTCGGCCAGCATCGCGTCGGCCAGGTCGTGAATTTCCGCGCGCTGGACCTCGCTGTCCTGGAACTCGCCCAGGCAGTCCTGCAGCTGCTTGAGGTCGCCGACGACCTTGCGGTATGCCACCGGGTCGTGCAGCGGCGCGAAGAACTCCAGCAGGTAGCGCAGCTCCTTGGCCCGCTTGCGCAGGTCGTGCAGGGACTGCGGGGGCGAGTCCTGGGTGATCGCGGCGCCCTGCGCCGCGATCCGCCGGAACGTGCGCTCGGTCGTGCGGCGGGCCAGCTCGGCCGCGGTGGGCTCCCGGCGGCGCCTGCCGGGCCCGCCGGGGGCATCGCGGATCTCCAGCAGCGCCTTGCGCCAGTCGTCGGTGATGGCCCGGAACCGCGGCCCGCGCAGCGCGGCGGCCAGCCGCCGGACCTCGCGGGCCCGGCGCCGGACCAGGAAGGCGCGGAGCGGCTCGAGGTCGGCCGGCGACGCGGCGACCAGCTGCCCGGTCATCGCGCCGAAGCCGAGCAGGTGGACGTCGAGGTCCCGGGTCGGCGTGGTCAGGTCGCCGAGCCACTTGAACTCGGTCTTGTAGTGATCGGCCAGGTCGGCGGGCAGCACCCCGCCGAGCAGCTTGATGGCCGAACGGGTACGGCGCACCGCCACGCGCAGATCGTGCAGGAACTCGGTGTCGATGTCGCGGAGCACGCCGTCGACGTTCAGCTCCAGGGTGTCGAGCAGCCGCAGCAGCAGCCGGGCCACCGCGACGGAGGCGGGCATGGCCGCGGTGATCTCCGCCTCCACGCCGCTGGTGTAGCTGGCGGGATGACGGCCCAGCGCGGTCAGCGCGGCGGTGAACACGCCCTGGCTGGCGTGCGAGACGCCGGGCACGCCGGCCAGCACGCTGGCCGCCTTGCGCGCCTGGCCGGGGTAGCCGCGGACTTCGGCGATGGCCAGCCGCAGCGGCAGCACGGCGGTGGTGTCGCCGGTAATGCCGGGAGGGGCCGAGGTCACCGTGAGCTGGTCGGCGAGCAGCCGGGCCACGGTCTTGCCGTCGGCGTTGAGCAGCCGCGTCACGCTGACCGAGCTGACCGCCCTGACGATGGGCAGCAGCGCCCGCGGGCTGGTCAGCGCGGCGATCCGGTCCCGCACCGGGCCGGCCGGCAGGTCCTCGGCCAGCCCCGGGCGCCGCGGCCAGCGGGTCACCGGCTGCTCGGCCTGGGGGGTGCCGTCGGCCTTGCTCAGCAGCAGTCGGCCGCCCCGCCTGGCCTGCTCGAACTCGAGCATCAGCCCGGCCCGGTACAGCCGCCAGTCGAAGGTGTCCAGCCAGGTGCGGCGGTGCGTGCCGCTGCCCGGCGCCCCGGGCTCAGCGGCCACGGCGAAAGCCTGTGCCAGCGCAGAGAGGACCGCGGGCAGGGGGTCCTGCGCGGCGTCGTCTCCGTCTGCGGCGTCAAGGACAAATCCCCGCAGGCCAGGCGTTATCACGTAAAACTCTCCTCTTAAGGCAATGCTACCGCCCGCCCCCTGCAACAACCGTATACATTCCCCGTTTACCTGATCGTAAATCCCCGGACAGCAAACCCCTAGGGTACGGGCCAGATCAGACCGGTCGTGACGCGGACGTCCGCCGGGTACGGCATCCCGGCCTGGGCACCGTGGCGCGTTGTGGCGGCGGCTCCCGCGGCGGCGGCCGCGCGGACGGCTTCGGCCGCGGGAATGCCCGCGGCCAGGGCCACGGCGAGCGCGCCGACGAACGTGTCGCCGGCCCCGACGGTGTCGACGGCGGCCACCCGGAACCCCCCTATGGTATGCGAGCTTTCGTCCGGTCCGGCCAGGGCTGCGCCGCGGGCGCCCGCGGTGACCACGGCGTGCCGGGCGCCCGCGGCGACCAGGGCGGCGGCGGACCGGGCCGCTTCGGCCAGGCCGTGAACCGGGCGGCCGAGCACGGCGGCGGCCTCGGTCTCGTTCACCACCAGCCAGTCCGGCCCGGCCGCGACGATGGCGGCGGCGCCGTCCGGGGTTTCCGGGACCGGGGCCAGGTTGAGGACGCACCGTCTCCCCCGTGCTCTCCCCCGTTGTCCGGCGAGGGCCGCCCTGATCGCGGGCACCGGGATCTCGGCGCTGATGACCAGGACGTCATCCCCGCCGCTCGCGGCCGCCGCGGCTTGTTCCTCGCTGACCTCGCGGTTGGCGCCGGGCGCGACCGTGATGAGGTTCTCGCCGGCGTGATCCACCGAGATCATGGCCAGGCCCGTCGGGGTCCCGGTCACGGTCCTGACGGCGGCGGCGTCGACCCCCTCCTCGCGCAGGCTGGCCAGCAGCCGGCGGCCGAAATCGTCGTCGCCGACGCAGCCGGCCATGCGCACGCCGGCACCGAGCCTGGCCGCCGCCACCGCCTGGTTGGCGCCCTTGCCGCCCGGCGTGAACCGGGCCGGCGAGCCGAGCACGGTCGCACCGGGTTCGGGCAGCCGGGGCACGGTGACGGAGATATCCATGTTCAGGCTGCCCAGGACGGTGACCTGCGGCCGGTTTCCCATGCCCGAACGGTAGCGCGTCAGGAACGGCCAGCAAGGCCGGAATTGGCCCTGCCGTCCGGGCGGCCCGGGCTCCTACACTCACCATGTGACGCATCAATTCCGCCAGGTGGACGTGTTCACCGACACCCCGTACTTCGGTAACCCGGTCGCGGTCGTGCTCGGCGCCGACGGCCTGAGCGGCGAGCAGATGCAGCGGTTCGCGCGCTGGACGAACCTGTCCGAGACGACGTTCGTGCTGGCGCCGCAGGCCAGCGGAGCCGACTACCGGGTCCGGATCTTCACGCCGGCCCGGGAGCTTCCGTTCGCCGGGCATCCCACGCTGGGCACGTGCCACGCCTGGCTGGAGGCCGGCGGGCGCCCGGCCGGCGAGGGCGCCGTCGTGCAGGAATGCCCGGCCGGGCTGGTCACGGTCCGGCGCACTCCCCCGGGCCTGGCGTTCGCGGCCCCGCCGCTGGTCCGCAGCGGGCCGGTCGAGGACGCGGTCACCGAACGGGTGGCGCGGGCGCTGAACATCGCGCGCGCCGACATCGCGGACATCGCCTGGGCCGACAACGGCCCCGGCTGGGTGGCCGTCCTGCTGGCCAGCGCCGAGGCGGTGCTGGCGATCCGGCCGGGCGTGGTGGACCTGGACATCGGCGTCGCCGGGCGCTACCCGGCCGGCTCGCCGGAGGCGGTCGAGGTGCGCGCGTTCAGCCCGAAGATCACCTCGGTCGAGGATCCGGTCACGGGCAGCCTGAACGCCTCGCTCGGGCAGTGGCTGCTGGCCACCGGGCGGGCCACCGCCCCGTACGTGGCCAGCCAGGGCACCGCGATGGGCCGCCGCGGCCGGGTGCACGTCTCCTGCGACGACGGCCAGGTCTGGGTGGGCGGCGGCACGGTCACCTGCGTGAGCGGCACCGTCGAGCTCTAGAGCTTGCCCCGCCCGCACGTTATGCACTTGTCCATGGCCTTTGCGTGACAACATGACCTCGGCCTGTATTCCCCGGCTGGCCAGAGGGGCAATGGCCAGGGCGTGAAACCCGGCCCGTTCGGGGAAAATCTTGTTCCTGGTGCGCGAGGGACGAGTTCTTCGGCGTCGGATGTATTTTCGCGGGGCGATCTGACTCTTGGTGAGGGACAGGACGCCTGATCATGAGGGGCTAGGGGTGGCACCGTTCAACTCGGGCCCGAGCCTGGTCGTCATATCTGATGCCGGCCAGGCGCGGCAGATACCCATACCGTCCGACGGCCTCGTGCTCGGCCGGGACGCGGGGCTTGGCCCGCCGTTCAGCACGGACCAGTACGTCTCGCGGAACCATGTCGCGGTCCGGCGCCGCGGCGACGGCGTGGAGATCGCGGACCTCGGTTCGGCCAACGGCACGTACGTCAACGATGCGCCGATTCATGCTCCGGCGTGCCTGCGGGGCAGTGACGTGCTCCGCATCGGGCAGATCGAACTGAGGCTGGCCACGCCGGATGGCGCTCGCGCCACCGGGGCCGGGCCGGTCCTCACCGTCGTGGCCCCGGACGCCTTCAGCGGCCGCCGGTTCCGGCTGCCCGGGGACTACCTGACGGTCGGCCGTGACCCGGCCTCCGACATCGGCCTCGACGATCCGTGCGTCAGCTGGACCCACGCCGCGCTCCGGCGGTGCCCGGACGCGGTTTACGTCCAGGATCTCGGCTCGACCTCGGGCACGTTCGTCAACGGGCAGGCGGTGATGGCTCTCC
>Ga0335069_10007812_pt1 | contig 15397 bp, 13 predicted proteins | sample Lox_Sample_11_FD_206714 | JGI IMG/M metagenome (GOLD analysis project Ga0335069, IMG submission 206714) | Soil microbial communities from Loxahatchee National Wildlife Refuge, Florida, United States - Lox_Sample_1.1 | ecosystem: Environmental > Terrestrial > Soil > Wetlands | place: USA... | reverse complement strand
CACCGAGAGATCGATCTGCAGCGACGCGCCGGTCGCGAACGGGTAGGTCTTGTCGACCACGACGTCGCGGGTCGACGTCCGGATCACCCGCACCCGGATCTGATCGATGGCCAGGGCATTGCCCGGGGGGACCGCCCCCACGTCGAACTCGGGCGCCAGCCGCATCCGGATGACCGCGGTCGGCGCCGTGGCGTCCCGCGTGCAGGTGACGAGGAGACCCGAAAGGAGCAGGGCGGCCGCGAGGCGGCCGGCGCGGTGCGTGCCGGGCGTGACCGGAGGGACGCGAGTGGGTGTCATCGGCGAACAACGATACTGCAGGCGCCGGGTGCCTTCGTCAATGAACGGATATACTTCATTCCCGTCTCACCCCTCGGAGGATGGCGTGCGGTACCGTCCCGGCCGTTTCATCGTGGCGACCCTTCTGGTGACCCCCGTCACCATGATGGCGCAGACCCGTCCCGCACCGAGCGTCGAGCCGGCCGCCGGTCCCCGCCCCCTGCCCGGCCCCGTGTATGAATCCGCGCAGTTCTCGCGGGCCGTGATCCGGGGCACCCGGACGCGCACCGGGGTCCCGGGCCCGCGCTACTGGGTCCAGCACCCGCGCTACGACATCTCGGCCTCCCTCGATCCGGTGCGGAATCGTGTCACCGGCGCGGAAACCGTCACCTACGTGAACCGGTCCCCCGACGCGCTGGACCGCATCGCCGTGTACCTCCGGCAGAACGTGTTCGCGCCCGGCGTGCCACGCCGCCAAAGCGTGCCCATCACCGGCGGCGTCACCCTGGCGCGCGTGGCGGTCGGCGGGCACGTCCTCACGCTCGAGCCCCGGACCAACCCGGCGCTGCCCATCACCGCCGCTCCGGAAACGCCGCCCGTGCCGGGGCAATACGCGGTGGACGGCACGGTGATGTGGATCCCCCTCGCCCGGTCGCTCGCTCCGGGCGACTCGCTCCGCCTCGAGGTGAGCTGGAGCTACACGCCGGCGCCGGCGCCCGCGGACGGCCGCGAGGGACACGACGGGCACGTCTACTTCCAGGGATACTGGTATCCCGAGATCGCCGTGTACGACGACGTGGACGGCTGGGTGGCGGATCCGTACCTGCTCGAAGCCGAGTTCTACATGGATCCGGCGGACTACGACGTGCGGCTGACGGTGCCGCGGGGCTGGGTCGTGGGGGCGACCGGGACCCTCGAGAACCCCGGCGCCATTCTCGCCCCCGCCGTCCGCGAGAGCCTCGCGGTGGCGCGGCGCACGGGCCGGGTCATCCGGATTCTCACCCCCGGCGCCGGTGCGGCGCGGGCGTTCGCGGGTGCGGGTCCCACCGCCACGTGGCACTTTATCGCACGCGACGTGCGGGACTTCGCCTGGGGGGCGAGCGACCAGTACGCCTGGGACCAGACCCGGGCGCTGGTCGATTCCGGCCGCGACACCGTGGACATCTCGAGCTTCTTCCGCCTCACCGAGCCCGCCCTCGCGTGGCGGATCGGCGGCGCGCGGTACACCCGGGACGCCATCGAGCAGATGTCGGCCTATCTCTGGCCCTATCCGTGGGCGCAGATGACGTCGATGGAGGGCGTGCTGGACGGCGGCGGGATGGAATACCCCATGATGACCCTGATGCAGCCCTGGGCCGACACGCTCTCGCTCGCGGGCGACCTGATGCACGAGACCGGGCACATGTGGTTCCCGATGCAGGCGGGGTCGAACGAGACCCGGTACCCGTGGATGGACGAGGGATTCACGCAGTTCGACGTCGCCCAGGGGATGCGGGTGCTCTACGGCGCTCCGCGCGCCGGAGGCCGGGCCAACGATTCCGAGGAGGGCCAGCGCGCCTCGTACCTGCGGGCGGCCCGGGCGGGCCAGGATCATTCGCTCATGCTGCCGGGGGACGAGTACCCGCAGGATCTCTACTTCACGATGTACTACAACAAGACGGCGCAGATTCTGGCGGCCCTCCGCGGGCTCGTGGGCGCGGACGCGTTTCATCGGGCCTTCGTCGCCTACGGGCGGAGCTGGGCGGGGCGGCACCCCCAGCCCTACGACTTCTTCAACGCGATGAGCGCCGGAACGGGGCGGGACCTCTCGTGGTTTTGGACCACCTGGCTCTACCACGGCTGGCCGCTCGATCAGGCGATCGACTCGGTGACCGCGGAGGGCGACTCGGTCGCCATCGTGATCAAGGACGTGGGGCTCGCGCCGATGCCGGTGCGCCTGGCCGTGACTCGGAGCGACGGCACGACCGAACGCATGGAGCTGCCGGTGGAGACGTGGATCGCGGGCGCCGGAACGCGGCGCGCGGTGGTCCGCGTGGCCCGGGTGCCGCGGGTGACCCGGGTGGAGATCGACCCGGAAGGGCTGTATCCGGACGTGAACCGCGCCGATCAGGTCTGGACGGCGCCCTGACCCCGGGCCCCGCTCTCCCGGGCGACGGTGGGTTGGGCATAGGCCGGTTTGGGCACCGGCGCGAGGCCGAGGTGATGCCGGGCCCGGTTCAGGGCGTCGTCGATGTTTCCGGTGACGTTGTCCTCGCCCATCTCGTCCAGCAGCCCCGACCGCTCGAGCGCCACCACGGGCTGGGCGTGCACATCCGATAGGAGGACCAGCGTCCCCTCCCGGCGCCCGCGCCGGATCAGGTCCCGGAGCGCGTTCAACCCCGTCGAGTCGATGGCGGGCACGTGCCGCATCCGGAGAATGAGCACGCGGGGCCGCCCCGCCACCTGCCCCAACCGCTCTTTGAAGGTTTCCGCCGCTCCGAAGAAGAACGGCCCGCTGATCTCGTAGACCTCCACGCCCGCCGGCACCAGGCGGCGGCGCACCGCGTTCGGGTCCCGCTCGAAATCGTCCTCGGGATCGGTGAACTCGTGCGTCAGCACGCTGATGTTGGTCACCTCCGCCATCCGCCGCATGAAGAGGAAGGCGGCGAGCACCATCCCCACTTCGATCGCGGTCGTGAGGTCCACGACGACGGTGAGCGTGAAGGTGATGAGCAGCACGGCCACGTCGCTGCGGGGGGCACGGAGCTCCATCCGGAACGACCGCCACTCGCTCATGTGGTACGCCACCACCACGAGGATCCCCGCCAGGGTGGCGAGGGGAATCCACGCCGCCCAGCGGCCGAAGAACAGCGTGATGAGGAGCAGGGTCACCGCGTGGGTCATTCCGGCCACCGGCGTCCGGCCGCCGTTCTTCACGTTGGTCGCGGTGCGCGCGATGGCCCCGGTGGCCGGGATGCCGCCGAAGAGCGGCGACGCCAGGTTGGCCACGCCCTGCGCCACCAGCTCCATGTTCGACCGGTGGCGCCCGCCGATCATCCCGTCGGCCACGACGGCGGACAGGAGCGACTCGATGGCGCCGAGCATCGCGATGGTGAACGCGGGGCCGAGCAGGGCCCGGGCCGTGTCCCAGGTGACGTAGGGGAGCTGGGGGCGCGGAAGCCCGGCGTCGATGTGGCCGAAGCGCGATCCGATGGTTTCGACCGGCAGGTGAAACGCGCGCGCCACCACCGTGGTGGCCAGCAGCGCGATGAAGGCGCCGGGAATGCGCCGCCCCACCCGGGGCCACCACACGATGATCAGCACGGTCGCCGCCGCCAGGGCGACGGCGGTCCAGTTGACCGTGGACAGGTGGGCCAGGAGCGCGTGCCACTTCGGGATGAAGTCGGCGGGCGGGGGCCCCATCCGGAGTCCCAGGAAGTCCTTGACCTCGCCCGAGAAGATGATGAGCGCGATGCCGGCGGTGAAGCCGAGCGTCACCGGATACGGAATGAACTTGATGGCGCCGCCCAGGCGCGTGAGCCCGAAGACGATGAGGATCACGCCCGCCATCAGCGTGGCGATGGTGAGGCCTTCGACGCCGTAGCGCTGGACGATGCCGTACACCACGACGACGAAGGCGCCGGTGGGCCCGCCGATCTGGACCCGGGACCCGCCCAGCGCGGAGATGAGGAAGCCGGCGACGATGGCGGTGTAGAGGCCCCGTTCCGGGGCCACCCCGCTGGCGATCGCGAACGCGATGGCGAGCGGCAGGGCGACGATGCCGACGATGACGCCGGCGATCAGGTCGGCGGAGAGCTGCTCGCGGCCGTAGTCGTGAAGCGTGGTGAAGAGTTTGGGTACGAGCACGGCACCGAAACTACGATGGGGCCGGTCGCGATGTATGAAGCTCCCGCGGAAATGCCCTGGCCCGGATTCGAACCGGGACGCCTTGCGGCACTGCCCCCTCAAGACAGCGTGTCTACCAGTTTCACCACCAGGGCGGGGCACGAAAAGTAGGACCCGCGGGAGTCCGGAGCAAGCGCCGCGCTTGACAGCGGGGCCGGGGTCCCTAGACTCCCCGCCATTCCGCCGTCCGATAACGCCGTCGTTGGACATCCCCCGAGGGTCCGATGGTCCGTATCCTGTCCCGTACCGCCCTGGCCGGCGCGCTCGCGCTCGCCCTTCCGGTCGTCTGCTCCGCTCAGATCGACGCCCGCATGCTCCGGCAGCCCGACGTCTCCGCCACCCAGATCGCCTTCGTGTACGCGGGCGACGTGTGGGTGGTGCCGAAGGCCGGGGGCGTCGCCTCGCGCCTCTCCTCGCCCGCGGGCGAGGAATCGTTCCCGCGCTTCTCGCCGGACGGCAAGGAGATCGCGTTCACGGGAGACTACGACGGGAACCAGGACATCTACGTGATGCCGGCGGGGGGCGGCGTGCCCCGGCGGATCACGCACCACCCCTACCCCGACCGGGTGCTGGGCTGGTATCCGGACGGCCAGTCGATCCTCTTCGCCTCACCGATGGCGAGCGGCACCAACCGGTTCTTCCAGCTCTACCGGGTCTCGAAGGACGGCGGTCTGCCCGAAAAGCTGCCCGTGCCCTACGGCGAGTTCGGCGCCGTCTCCGCGGACGGGCAATGGCTCGCCTACATGCCCCAGACCCAGGACTTCCGGAACTGGAAGCGGTACCGCGGCGGCTGGGCGTCGCACCTCTGGCTCTTCAACCTCAAGACCGGGGAGTGGCGGAACATCTCCACCGGCGACTCGAACGATGGACAGCCGATGTGGCACGGCCGGACCCTCTACTTCCTGTCCGATCGTGACGCCTCCGAGCGCGCCAACATCTGGGCCTACGACCTGGACCACGGGACCGCGCGCGAGGTGACGCACTACACGGATTACGACATCCATTTTCCGGCCGGAGGCGCAGCGGACATCGTGTTCGAGAAGGGGGGCCGCCTCTATCTGCTGGACCTCGGCACCGAGCAGGCGCGCGAGGTGCCGGTCCAGGTCGAGACGGACCTGGCGACCCTGAAGCCGCGTCTCGACTCCGTGGGCCGGATGATCCAGGACGCCGGGATTTCTCCCACCGGCAAGCGCGCGGTCTTCCAGGCCCGCGGCGACCTCTTCACCGTCCCGGCCGAACACGGCCCGGCGTTCGACCTCACGCGGACGTCCGGCGCGATGGAGCGCTTCCCCGCCTGGTCCCCCGACGGCAAATGGATCGCCTACTGGAGCGACCGGTCCGGAGAGTACGAGCTGACCATCCGGCCCGCGGAGGGGCCCGGCCCCGAGGAGCAGCTGACGCACTACGGGCCCGGATTCCGGTACCACTTGGCCTGGTCCCCGGACGGGAAGAAGCTGGCGTTCATCGACCAGACCATGACCATCTCGATCTTCGACCGGGACAAGAAGGTGACCACGACGGTCGACAAGGCGTTCTACTACTACGAGGGCGCGCTCGAAGGATTCGCTCCGCATTGGTCCGCGGACAGCCGGTGGCTCGCCTACCAGCGCGACCTGCCGGCCACCCAGCACAACGCGATCTTCCTCTTCGACACCCGGACGGGCACGAAGTCGCAGGTGACGTCGGGGTTCTACAACGACTACGCTCCGGTCTTCGACCCGGACGGCAAGTACCTGTACTTCCTCACCGACCGCCACTTCGATCCGGTGTACAGCTCGCTGGACGACACCTGGATCTATCCGAACGCGACCGACATCGCAGTGGTGCCCTTGCGCACCGACGTGCCCTCGCCGCTCGCCCCCCGCGATGACGAGGAGAACGCCGCCCCCGCCGCTTCCGGCGCCTCCGCTCCCAAGACGAAGGCCGATTCCGCGAAGGCGGACACCGCCAAGGCCCCGGTCAACGTGGACCTCGCGGGCTTCGAGGACCGGGTCGTGCTGCTGCCCGTGGAGGCCGGCAACTACGGCGATCTGAACGCGGTGTCGGACAAGGTGATCTACCGGCGCCTGACCCGCGCCGGCGCCGCGGCCGACGACAAGAAAACGCCGCTCCTGTTCTGGGACCTGAAGGATCGGAAGGAGCAGACCATCCTCGACGACGCCGACGGCGCCTCCCTCTCCGCCGACGGCAAGAAGCTGCTCGTGGCGAGCGACGGGAAGTACGCCGTGGTGGACGTGGCGGCGGGACAGAAGTTCGAGAAGCCTCTCGCCACGGCGGGCCTGACCATGATGGTGGACCCGAGGGCCGAATGGCAGCAGCTCTTCAACGACGCCTGGCGGTTCGACCGGGACTTCTTCTACGACCCCCATCTGCACGGCGTGGACTGGAACGCGGTGAAGGCCAGCTACCAGAAGCTCATCGACTGGGCGGTGACCCGGTGGGACGTGGACTGGGTGATCGGCGAGATGGAGGGCGAGTTGTCGTCGTCCCACACCTATCACGGCGGCGGGGACGTGCAGCAGCCCGGCCGCCGGGGCGTGGGCCTCCTCGGCGTCGACTGGTCACTCGAGAACGGGGCCTACCGGATCCGGCACATCGTGAACGGGGCACCCTGGGACGACGAAGTCCGGTCCCCCCTCGAGGCGCCGGGGGTGAACGTGCGCGAGGGCGACTACGTCCTGGCCGTGAACGGCGTGCCGATCGACGTGCACCAGGACCCCTGGGCCGCCTTCGACGGCCTGGCCGACCAGACCGTCCAGCTCACCGTGAACAGCCAGCCCACGCTCACGGGCGCGCGGCAGGTGCTCGTGAAGACCATCGCCAGCGAGGGCCGGCTGCGGAACCTCGAGTGGATCGAGGCCAACCGGAAGCACGTGGACGAAGCGACCCACGGCCGGGTGGGCTACATCTACGTGCCCTCCACCGGCGTCGACGGCCAGACCGAGCTGGTCCGGCAGTTCCTCGCCCAATACGGCAAGGACGGGCTGATCATCGACGAGCGCTTCAATTCGGGGGGCCAGATCCCGGACCGGTTCGTGGAGCTCCTGAACCGTATCCCGCTCGCGTACTACGCGGTGCGCGACGGCCAGGACTGGCAGTGGCCCCCGCAGGCGCACTTCGGCCCCAAGGTGATGCTGATCAACGGGTGGAGCGGCTCGGGCGGGGACGCCTTCCCCACCTTCTTCCGCGAGACCAAGCTCGGCCCCCTGGTGGGCGAGCGGACCTGGGGAGGCCTGATCGGGATCAGCGGCGCGCCGGGAATGATCGACAACGGCGGCATCACCATCCCGACCTTCCGCCAGTACAACGCGGACGGAAAGTGGTTCGCCGAGGGCCACGGCGTGGACCCCGACATCACGGTGGTGGACGACCCGTCGAAGATGGCGAAGGGGGGGGACCCGCAGCTCGACGCCGGGATCCAGGAGGTGCTGAAGGAGCTGTCCGAGCACCCCTACGTGAAGCCGCCGCGCCCGCCCTACCAGGACCGGACGGCGCACTGACGGGGGCGGGCGCTAAAAGAGCTTCCCGGTGAACTGCGGATCCTTCCGCGTGTACCCGGCCGGCACGTCGAACCGGGACAGATCGATGCGGGCCGGCGCGATGGCCGTCACTTCGATCACCGTGGTCTTGGACGTCGCGTCGCTCTTGTCGCCCGACCGGGTCTCGGTATGGATGACCATCTTGAGCGGCGTGCCCCGTGCCACCGGCCGCAGCGCTTCGGCGCTCCGATGCGCGAAGTCGCGGTCGTTCTGCGCCAGCACCGTGGTCACCTGAGAGACGAGGGTCACGAGCGGGTTCGCGGGCAGCTGAAGATCGCGGGACATCCAATACTCGGTAGTCACCCGCTGGTGCAGCGCACCCGCCTGGAAGCCGAACGCGCCCAGCGTGACCGTGAACGCCTGGTCCACCTGATACCGCGACGTGGGGTGCCCGGCCACGGACTCGCCCGGACCGAGGACCGTGTCCGAGACCTGGGCGTCGGTCAGCTTGACCGAGACGACCGGCAGGGCCGCCAGCACGTTGCCGACCAGCCGCTGAAAGGTGGTGTCGGACACCACGGAGTACTCCTGCCGCTCCGGATATACCATCGTGACGGTGTGCGTGGCGTTGTCCACCACGATGTACTGGGGCTCGGAAGAGCCGTCCAGGTCGATCCGGGTCCGGGTCCCGGCGGCGATGGTCGTGCCCGTCGTCTGGTCCATCGCGTCCCCGGTGGCCTTGAACGTGTAGCGGTATCCGCTCGCGGTCTGGGCCCGCGCCAGGCCCGACCCCAGCGCGACCAGCGCTCCCACCGCCATTCCCGCGACGCCACGGTTCATTGGGCCTGCCCTTCCCTGGAGGTTGCGTCCGGCAATCAGTACGCCGGCCGACGGGACCTGGTTCCACCGCCCCCTGGCGCCGAACCCCGGACCTGGGGAAACTGGTGCGTGCCGCACCAGCCGCTGTCCCGGTCCTACGCCTGCCGCTACGGGGCGCCGACGATTGCCGCCGTGGATCCGGCCATCTTTACGCGCCGGTACTTCACGCATTGCCTCCAGTGCACCTTCTGTCACGACGCCTGCTGTGTGTACGGCGTCGATTACGACTGGCGGGCCCGGACGCAGCTCGCCACCCACGCCGACGCCTTGGAGCGGTTCACGGGCATTCCCCGCGCGCGCTGGTTCACGGGTGACGGGACCCCCGACGAGACGATGCCGGGCGGCGGCTCCGACCGCACGGCGGTGGAAGACGGCGCCTGCGTGTTCCTGAATCGCGAGTCCCGCGGGTGCCGCCTTCACGCGTACGCCCTCGGCGCCGGCGTGGACTACCACGACCTCAAGTCGATCGTCGACTGCCTCTTTCCGCTCACGTGGGATGAGGAAGCGCTCGGGCCGGCGGAGGAGGTGCTCGATTCGAGCCTGATCTGTCTCGACACCGGCCCCACGCTGTACCGGGGCGTGCGCGAGGAGCTGCGGTACTACTTCGGTGACGCGCTGGTGGCCGAGCTGGACCGGATGGAAAGCGCTATCGCGGCCGGAAGATTCCCCGGATGATCTTGATGGACGCGAAGGGATTCACGAAGAGCATCACCAGGGCCTTGAGCAGCCCCGCGCCCTGATCGGGCGCGGACCCGCCCTTCGGCATTCCCACGCCGGCCCGATACAGTGCCGCCTGCTGCTTCAGCTTTTTGTCGTCCTCCCGCGCCGCCAGCTCCTCCGCCTCCCGCTCGGGCGTCCCGGACGCCGCGCGGAAGCGATACGCGCCGCAGTAGAGACAGCGCTTCGCGGCGTCCGCGACCGGCCGCCCGCACTTCTCGCAGGGGGTGGTCTTGACCGGGGCGTCGGGCATCCGCTTACGGCAGGACCGTGGCCTGCTGAATGAAGTCGAGCTTCGGGAACGCCGCGGTCAGGTACGCGTTCCCCTGCGTCTCGATGAGGTCCTGATCGGGGTTCTGCCCGTACCCGGAGTAGATGTGCTGCACCACGTCCATGCCGTCGACCACGCGCCCCACCGGCGCGAATCCCATCCCGTCGAGGTTGAGGTTGTCCGCGTAATTGATGAAGAGCTGAGTGGTGCGGGTATTGGGGCCCGCGGTGGCGAACACCACGCTGCCGGCGGTGTTGTGCTGGGTCACCGGATCGTCGGCGATCGACGCGTCGTGCCAGGCGCGGTTCACGTCCGGTGAGCCGTTCAGGCCGAACTGGACCACGAAGCCGGGCAGGACGCGGAAAAAACGGTCGCCGTCGTAGAACCCGCCCTTGATCAGGTTGTACAGGCGATCGGCTCCCTTGGGAGCCCAGGCGCGGGTGACCTCGATGGTGAAGGCGCCGATGGAAGTCTGGAACTTCGCCCGATAGACATCGGGCGCCTGCGCCGTCATGGCGGGCGCGCCGGGCGTCAGGAGCGGGTTGACCGCCGGGGCCGCGGGGGCAGACGCCGGAGGAGCCTGATCCTTCTTGCCGCAAGCCGCCGCGGCCGCCAGCAGGGCGGCCGTCACCACGATCCGTCGCATCTCGGGAAGCCCTTTCAAGAGTGGTCCTCTCTCACCGTCTAACCGTCTAGCCGTCAAGCTGTTCGGGAATATGTTCAGGTCCCCATTACGGGAGCAAGGCGATGCATCTGTCCGCGCGGCTCCGGGTCCCCCCGGGCAAGACGGTCTCCCTGGCCGACTACGACCCCGACGACACGCAGGGGTGGCAGAAGGACGAGCGGATGGAGCAGGAGCTGGGGCACGGGATCGCCGAGCTCGACGCCCTGCAATACGTGATGTACGCGGAGCGGAAGCACGCGCTGCTGGTCGTCCTTCAGGGGATGGACGGCGCCGGGAAGGACGGGACCATCCGGCACGTGATGACCGGCCTCAATCCCCAGGGCTGCCGCGTGACCCCGTTCAAGGTGCCGAGCGCCGAAGAGGCGGCCCACGACTTCCTCTGGCGGATTCACCAGGCCGTGCCGCCGCGGGGCGACATCGGGATCTTCAACCGGTCGCACTACGAAGACGTGCTGGTGACCCGCGTCCGGAAGCTCGTGCCCCGCGCGGTGTGGTCCCGCCGGTTCGACGACATCAACGCGTTCGAGCGGCTGCTCACCGAGGAGCGCGTGGTGGTGGTGAAGTTCTTCCTGCACATCTCGAAGAAGGAACAGCGCCGGCGCTTTCAGGACCGGATCAAGGACCCCGACAAACGATGGAAGCTGTCGGCGGGCGACTTCTCGGAGCGCACCCGGTGGGGTGCCTACGTGAAGGCCTACGAGGACGTGCTGTCGCGCTGCAGCTCCGACGCCGCCCCGTGGTACGTGATCCCGGCGAACAAGAAGTGGTTCCGGAACCTCGCGGTGTGCCGGATCCTGGTGGAAACACTCGAGGGCCTGAGGATGAAGTTCCCCAAGCCCTCGGTGGACGTTTCGCGTCTGAAGCTCTAGGGGCGCGGCGCGGGATCCGGCGCCGGGCCCGCCTCCGCCCCCTCGGCGAGACTGCGGCGGGTCAGCACGTAGGCCCGGTAGCCGCACGGGCAGGCTTCGAGCACTCGGCCCTGGCGGTCCGTGGTGAAGGACAGCCGGGTCCGGCAGGTCGGACAGCGGGGCGCGCCGCCATCCGCGAGGAGCCCGGAGCGCGCGAGCTGCAGCCGGGAGTTGTTCACTTGTGCCGGAAGGTGATGCGGCCCCGGGTAAGGTCGTACGGCGACACGTCGAGCGTGACGCGGTCGCCGGCGAGCACGCGGATCCGGAAGCGTCGCATCTTGCCGGCCAGCGTGGCCAGGACGTCGTGGCCGTTCGTGAGCTGAACGCGGAAGGTGCTGTTCGGCAGCACGTCGGCGACCACGCCATCCATTTCGATCGGGACTTCCTTCGGCATGGCGGAACCTCAAAAAAAGAGGCGGGACCTGGGCGCATTGGCCAAGTCCCGCCTTGACGGTTTGCTGGGGCTGTCCGCATCGGGCGGACCGCGTTGCAGAAGGGTAACGGGAGGTACCGGGGAAGTCAAAGCCCCGCTACCAGATGTGCGGCACCAGCTCCGGCGCCCGGACCATCGGGTCACCCGGCTGGCACCCGAAGGCCTTCGCGAATTCCGGATCGTTGGCGAGCGGCCCGTTCGCCCGCCAGTAGTCGGGCGCGTGCGGGTTGGTCTTGATCCAGGTGCGGAGCGTCGCGTCCCGGGTGTGCGTCCGCCAGCTCTGCGCGTAGGCGATGAAGTACCGCTGCTCCGGCGTGAACCCCTCGATCAACCCCGGCCGGCCGTCCCGCGCGAGCGCCCGCTCGAGGGCGTCGTAGCCCGTCAGCACGCCGCCCAGGTCCGCGATGTCCTCGCCCTCGGTCAGCCTGCCGTTCCCGTGCGCCGTGTCGACCTGGAGGTAGCCCGAGAACTGGGCGACGATCTTCTCGGCCTCCCGGCTGAAGGTCACCGAATCGGCGGGCTGCCACCAATCCCGCAGGTTGCCGTGCTCGTCATAGTGCCGGCCTTCGTCGTCGAAGCCGTGGGTCAGCTCGTGCCCCGCCCAGCTGCCGCCCAGCGAGCCGTAGTTGGCGCCGTCGTCGGCGTTGGGATCGAAGGTCTGGGGAGTCAGCGCGCCGGCCGGAAACACCATCTCGTTCTTGGACGGGTCGTAGTACGCATTGACCGTGGGCACCGTGATGCCCCACTCGGTGGTGTCCACCGGCTGCCCGGGGCGGTTCACCGTCCGGTTCCACTCGAACGCGTTGGCGCGGGCGACGTTCAGCGCGAACGAGCCGTCCTGCACGTCGAGCTTCGAGTAATCCCGCCACTGCTCGGGATACCCCACTTTCTCCCCCATCATGGCGAGCTTCTTGAGCGCCTGCGCGCGGGTCGAGTCGGACATCCAGGTCAGATGGAGGAGCCGCTCCCGGAAAGCGGCGCGGATGTCGTCGATGACCGTCTTGGCCCGGCGCCGCGCCTCGGGCGAGAAGGTCTTCTCCACGTAGGCCTGGCCCAGGGCCTCCCCCAGGTCCCCGTCGGTCTCCTGCAGACACCGCTTCCACCGCGGGAGGAGCTCCTTGGCTCCGGTGAACCGCGAGGAGAAGGCGAAGTTTTCCCGCACGAAGGGCGTGGAGAGCCAGCTCGCGACGCTCGAGATGGCGTGGTAGCGCAGATAGGCCCGCCAGGTGGGGGGCGGCACCGAATCGATCAGCCGCGCGAGGCGCTTGAAGTAGTCGGGCTCGCCCACGTTGAGGCGGGCGACCGGCGCCACGATGCCGATGGTCCGGAAGTACCCGGGCCAGTCGAGGCCGGGCGTGAGGGCGGCGAGCTGCTCCGCGGTGGTCGAGTGGTCGGTGGCGGCCGGATCCCGCAGCGCGACCCGCGTGAGCGAGGCCCGGGCCATCTCGGTCTCGAGGCTTAAGACCAGCGCCGCGTCCCCGTTCGCCTGCGCCGCGGGGGTTCCCGCGAGCGTGAACAGTTTCGCGACGTGGGTGACGTAGGCCTGCCGGGTGGAGTCGGCGGCGGAGCCCGAGTCCGTGTAGTAGTCGCGGTCGGGGAGGCCGAGTCCGCCCTGGCCCAGGTCCGCCAGGTAGTGCGCGGCGTCGTGCGGGTCGCCGTCGGCGGAGTAGAAGAACCCGACGTTCGCCCCCTTGATCTGCAGCGCCGCGATGGCCGGGAGCACCTGACGCGCGGTGGTCACGGAATCGATGGCCGAGAGCCAGGGCTGGATGGGCCGGGCCCCGGCGGCTTCGATGGCCGTGGAGTCCATGCAGGTGGCGTAGAAGGTGCCGAGCTTCCGGGGCGTGCTGCCGGGCGCGGCCTGGTGGCGATGCGCCATCGCGTCCTCGAGCACCGAGCGGACCGCCAGCTGGTTCCGGTCCGACATATCCCGCGCCACGCCGGACGACGAGTAGGCGGCGGGGATGGTGTCCCGGGCGATCCAGCCGCCGTTCGCGAAGTCGAAGAAGTCCCGGCAGGCATTGGCGTGGTGGTTCATGTACGCCGTGTCGATGACCTTGAGCGGAGCGGTCACCTCGGGAAGAGGCGAACGGACCTGGGCCCGGGCCGGCGCGGCGACCAGGACGGCCGCGGCGGCGAGCAAGGCGAACCTGCGCATAAGGACTCCGGTTGAGTTGTCGGTGGCGAGGGCGAGCGAGGTAGGCTATCGCCCGGCGACCCGGGCGTCAACGATCACTCGAGGCGCTCCACGCGGACCTCCGCCGCCCCGGCCGGACCGTAATGCACCGTGACGCTCCAGGGCCGGCAGCAGACTTCGCAGTCCTCGACGTACTCCTGATCATCCTCCCCGCCCGCGTCGAGGGCGATCTCCACGGGCTCGCCGCAATACGGGCACGTCACCGTCGCCGAGTCGTCGGCGGTACCGTCCCCCGCGGGGAAGTCGTCTTCGCTCAACGCGTCGTCCGGGAAGTCCACCATCACGGCTTGGTATATACGTCGGCGCCGAACCCCGCGAGTCCCGGCCGGCCGGCGTAGCCCAGGAAGGGAAGGTGGAAGATCTGCTCCACACTCTTCAGCATCGCGTAGTGATTGTAGGGGACATCCGAGACGGTGCCGGGCGCGATGAAGGGCGACAGCAGGACCGCACCGATTCTCCCGCCCCCCGGGCCCCGCAGGCCGGGGCGGGCGACGTTCGGCCCGGTGGGCTCGTCGCAGCACGCCGACGAATCGGTGCTCGACGCTTCGTCGAAGGTCACGATCAGGAGGCCCGAACGGAACGCCGGTGACTGGGTGATCCGGGGCACCCAATACCGCAGGAAGTGATCCGAGGCCGCGAGGCCGCCCGGCTCGCCGGTGACGCAGGGGTCGTCGTGCCCGTCGTGACAAAGGTTCGGCACGATGAACGAGAACGCCGGCGTGGCGTCGGCGTTCTGAAGGTCGAGGCCGAGCCATTCGAGCCCCACCACGGCGTCGTGGCACAGAGGCGAGTCGATGATCGAGTGAAAGTAGACGAAGGGGTCGTGCTTGGCCGCGTACTGGTCCTTGGTCGTGGCGCGGAGCGTGGAGTCATCGGCGCCGATGGCGCCGTGACCGCAGGTCGCGGGCTCCCGGGCCGGGTCGTTGCCCATGTCCTCCAGGTACGCCTTCCAGGTCCGCCCGGCGGACGTCAGCTGGTTCCCGATCGTCAGGACGTGACTCGGATACACACAGCCTCGTCCCTGCGGCTGGCCGTCGGGGGCGGTGCCCGTCTCGACGAAGTCGAGGTACCGGGGACAGTCCATCTGCGTCTCGGGATCGGGGGCGATCCCGGAGATCATCGCGATGTAGTTGTCCAGACTGAGGTGCCCGGTTCCGTAGTACTGCCGCAGCAGGGCGCCCGCGCGGGCGAGCGTATCGGCGAGGTACGGGGCGCCTGCCGGAGGCCCGAACGTGGTCCCGTAATCCTTGTTCTCCAATACGATCACGAACACGTGCTGGATCGGGGGTACCGAGCCGGCGCGGCCGGCGTCGGCGGGCGGCTCCCCCTTGGCGCAGGCGAGTGCCAGCAGCGCGACGAGCCCCGCGGCACGACGGACCGGACCGATCATCGGATCCCCTCCCGGGAACGACGGACCCCGTAGTTTCCACTGCTGGCGGCGTCCCCGCTACCCGATGCAGATTGGGGCCCATCACGTGACCCGGGAACACGCGTATGTGCCGCAACATCAGGACCCTCTACCATTTCGAGCCGCCGGCCACCGCGGACGAGGTCCGCGCCGCATCCCTCCAGTTCGTCCGCAAGGTCTCGGGCTTCACCAAGCCCTCCGCCGCCAATCAGGAGCCCTTCGACCGCGCGGTGGAGGACGTAGCCGCCGTGGTTGGACG
>Ga0335069_10007811_pt1 | contig 15398 bp, 7 predicted proteins | sample Lox_Sample_11_FD_206714 | JGI IMG/M metagenome (GOLD analysis project Ga0335069, IMG submission 206714) | Soil microbial communities from Loxahatchee National Wildlife Refuge, Florida, United States - Lox_Sample_1.1 | ecosystem: Environmental > Terrestrial > Soil > Wetlands | place: USA: Florida... | reverse complement strand
AAATGCCGGCGTGAAGAACTCGAGGTCGAGGCGTATGCCCGCGCCCTCAAATTGGTAGATCGTGTGCGTGGGAGTTACACGGCAGGATTTCTGTTGCAGCGCAGGCAGTTCTTCAGGATCATTCCCCATGAACCGATACGCGACGCCATCCACCCTCGCAATGCCGGTGATCGGCTGAGGTGCTCCAGTCCAATGACGAGTCGGGCTGCCCGTCAACGCATCCGTCATTGACCAGATGCTGAAATACGGATTGTGCGTAATCAGCGGAACAGCCGGCAGCCGATCCTGCGCCGTTGCATGCGCTCCAAACAGGAGAGATGCAAAAAGAACTGCCTGAATGCAGCAGCGATAATTGAGTCCGTTCCAAGACAGCCGGCTGATCATGCAATCTCCTTGCTCATTCTCTTGTTCGAAGGAGTGGTCTCTGCGGATCCATCTCCGTTCCGAAACAATGCAATGCATCGTGACATGCTTGCGCGATCGAATTCCCACCATTCACTATAAGCGCTCGATAGCATTGATCCAGACTGAGCAACGCATCTACATCGGTCGGCCGATCACACGAATCGTAGCAATCTGGTGCGGTTGGATTGAGATTCTGAAACTGTGGGAATCATCCACAGCGATCGGCGTCTGATCGCGCTCGACGGCATCCGTCGAAACGACCTTCCCGATCGACAACAGCGGGATATGGATAGCGACCGTCCGCTCCGGACCGCCCAGATCGATGAATCGCAGAATCGTGCCATTTGAATCTTCAGCCGGCTTCCAAGTGTCGAGGAGCAGATCGGGATCGTCGACACTGAGAAAACTCGCCTCGTGCCCATCGAGTGGGCGCGGCAGATCGAGCGCCTTGTCCTGCGAGCGGATCTGGTCGACTTCCAGCGGCGTCGCTTCTTCCCATCCCATGCGGCTCAGTGCCGGCGCATCCGTGCTTGCCGCGCTGGTAATCACATAGCGGAAGCGGAACTGACCTCCCTGCGCAGCCCGATAGTTCGTGTGCCAATAGTTGTTCATCACATACGAGAAGATGTTTCCGGGCCGTTGTCCGAATTCAGTCGGCCATGCGCCCCGATTGATATCCCCGAACGTAGCCAACGGAGCATCGAGCGGCATCAGAGTCGCCGATACCCCGTCCTGCTGGACTGAAATCCAATGCTGGATCGAAAACCACTCGTGACCGGCTCCCGGATACATATCGCGCGCAGGATCCACAACTCCGTTCTGGATCTCGTACTGGAACTGCGGGTGCGTCATCGCAAACGGAAAGGCGAAATAGACCGCCTCCTTCTTCAGCTCAGGCTTCTTCTCGACATCCTCGATCAACTCGATCTTCTTTTCGCCGTTGAACACCCGAATCTCCGTATGAATCACCGGTGTGTTCTCCGCTGAAGATTCAAGCTGCGCCCTCCATCCCCATGGAGTTTGTTCGACAGAGATCATCCGTCCATCCGAAGCCCCATGGGTATGCAGCTCCGGCTTGGGCGACACGGCACGATATTGCAGGACGCTGTTCGGCTCCTTATCGCCGCCGGACACGTAGAGGTATTGACCGAAGCGCCAGGCACTCCCGGTGTCGACCAGTTCCTTGTTCAGCTGCTTGTCCCAGATGCTGCGGATGCTGCCCGAAGCGGGATCGAGCTCGACGCGATAGAACGGGCTCTCGATTGTGGATGTCGTGGTCCGCTGCGGAGCCGGCGCAGCTGCGTGCGCGGCGCGCAGTTCGTAGACCTTGTATCCCACAGGCGGAACCTCGGTCGCACGGAACTCTACCTCGCGGAAGTTCGGGCCCTCGTGAAGAACAACGAACGGAATAGCCTCTTTCGTCGCGTGATCGGCAATCTCCATCCCTTTGTCGAGATCGATAGTGACTTCACCATCCCGCTTCCAGTTCAGAGGATTGAAGACGATCAGGCTGTCAACGCCAGTGGCAATCGAATCAGCCAGGGCTGCCATGCCGCTGCGGAGCAGGTCGTTGCGCTGATCCGCTGCCGTCGTTGCACGCGAATCCTTCACCCGTAATTGCTCTTTGGCCTCATCGCTATCGGGATCGGAGACGCTGTTCCACGAGGTCCACGTGTGCTCGTCAAACAGGACCATATTCGCCCACATCGCGTTCATCTCGTCCCGATTCACGGCAAGGCGCGGATTCACCAGCACGCTCAGCGTCGCCAGCTTTTCGGCCGAGGGCCCACGGCTCTCGTTCTCCCTCTCCATCGCTGCATACAACGCATCCGAGCCGATGCCATCCTCCCAGTACGGGCCGCCATCGCCGCGCACAGTCGGAATCGAATTGCCGAACTGCCCCGCAATACTCGCGAGCGCATCATGAAAGCCCGAGTACTCAATGTGCGGGTAGGCGTAGAGTGCATTCCATTGATCGGCCAACTCGGCCTGCTGCGGGAACAAGTCAGTATTCTCAACCTGCGTGCCGAACAGGATCGCCGCATTCGCGAGATAACTGGGATGCTGATACATCTGAAGGAACAGTGGCAGAACCTCTTCGCCGGTTTGCGTGAGCGGCGGCAAGCCGAACATGAACTGCATCTGCATGTAGTGCCGCGAATACCACATCAGCACCTTGCCGCCATCGGGCCCCTCCCACCAGAAGGGCGTGTTTTCGTTCAAGTGCCCCTGTAGCAACACCGGTGCGCGATCGTTGTTGCTTCCCGCAAAGAAGTACGGGATGTTGGCCGCCGCGAGAATCGATGCATACGACCAGGAGTAAGAAGGCACGTCGGTGATGTTGGCGTAGTTCAGTGGCGTGCCGTGAACACGGCTGAAGTCCGCGCTCGGGTACAGCGAGCGGATCAGAGCTTCCGCCGTAGGAAACCCCGTCAGAAGATTGCTGGATTGCGCGGGGAGATAGATCTTCTGCTGCTGAATCGCCTGAACAATCCGGTCTCTCTCCTCCGGTGTCCTCGATTGCAGAAACTGCTCCAGATTCCACTCGCCATCGGTGCTGAACCGGAAGGCAGGGTGTTGTGCAGTCAGGTCCATGGCCTCATCGAGAATGCGACTCTGGATCGCCGAGACCTTCGCCTGGTAATCGGTATAGCCCACGTCGAGATGCACGTGAGGCACCAGGAAGAGCGTCCATTTCTTCTGGGGCTGCAGCTTTTCCTGAATGCGTGCGGTGTGTCCGTTCAATTCGACAGTGAGTTCAGCGGGCGTGTCCTTCGCAAACTCGGGGACCTTGAAGGAGACACGTTCTTCTCCAAAATCTTGATCTCCACGAAGAGGACTGCTTAGAGTATGGCCCGGAAGCGCAAGCTGAACATGCCCGGAGCGTGGCCGCTGACCATACCGCACGAAGACATCGACTCGTTCATCGAACGATGCGCCACGCTTCTGAAAGAAGATGGTCGGCTCCGCGTGTGCGCTAAGCACCTGCGGAAGTTCCTCCGCCTCCTGCAACTCGATGGCGTCGTAGTTGAAGCCCGCGTCTGGAACAGCCTTGTCGCCCGTGGAGACGGCTTGAAGAGTGATGCTGTTCTTCCCTGTCTTCAGCCACGATCCTGGAAAATCCGCCTCGACCTCGGCGCGCGCGAATGCCGGATAGAACGCCGCGCCCATGTCGCCCATGTTGTAGTCCAACTTGGGATGGAGATAGAAGGCACCCACGCGCCCGTTGATCCCCACCTTCAATGCGGGAACGCTGGAGTTCTCAATGAGCAGCGAAACCTTGAGCCGATAGGCATGTGCATGCCGGCCGGCAACGGCGAAGCTGATTGCGCGTGGTGCGGCCGCAGGGTCGTCTGGCTTGCCCGCGGGCGCGACCGGAGCAGAGCCATACCAGGCTGTGCGCGTCTGGTCCTGGCCAATCTGGAAATTGACCGCCCCGTGCGGATCGTTCTCCGCAAACTCCGCGGAAGACCCGTCGAAGACTCCAACACGCCACACTGTTTTGTCGGCAGGCTCAGCGTGGCATAGCAAAGACACCATCAAGGCAACACAAAGCAGAACAACCTTCATCGTCTCTCCCCCTTGTAGGCAATCGCTCACGACAACCCCAGACTCGTCCTATCATATATTTGCTTTCAATTACTTACAGAGGATTCAGCCGTGGAAACCGTGAAAGGAGCGCCGTAACGGGAACCGAAACCACTGGACTCTTCTATGATGGCCGGCTTGGGAAACGCCGCTTTCGGCCTGCCGATGAGGTTCGCGCACCGCATCGTTCGCCCTCCGCCAGACTGACCGGCGCAGCCTCTTCTCGATGTGGTCATGCCTTCAGCGAGGGTTCGAGGCATAGCTGGAAATAAGAAGTGCCTCGTTCCACCAGCAGCGATTTCAGGAAGTCACGCGTCCTCTCCGCGGAGAGGGGTTTCGAAAGAAGATAGCCTTGGGCAAGATCGCACTGCACCGAGGCGAGAAAGTCCAGTTGCGCAACCGTCTCGACGCCCTCTGCCACTACCTTCTTGCTCAGGTTCTTGGCCAGTTGCACGATCGTGCGCACCAGCATCGCTCGTGTCATGTCGTATTCCACATCGCGCAAGAAGCCCCGATCGATCTTGATCGTGTGGAAGGGTAGATGCACCAGATAGTTCAGCGCCGAATATCCCGTGCCGAAATCATCCAGGCAGATTTCGATCCCCGAAGCACATGCTGCCTGCAGTATCTCCGCGACCCTCTCCTGATTCTTGATCAGAACCGATTCCGTAATCTCTAGACGAAGGAGCGAAGGATCCAGTCCGGAGTCCTTCAGCACCTGTTCGACCTGGGCGAAGAAGCCCTTTTCGGCTAGCTGCTGGCCGGAGACATTCACGCCCAAACAAACGCTCTTGCCGAACTCCCGGTTCCACGCGGCTACTTGGAAACATGCCTTGGTCAGCACCTGCATGCCAAGTTGGAGGATAAGTCCGGTTTCCTCCGCCAGGGGAATGAACCGCTCCGGGGAGATGCTGCCTTGTTTTGGATGCTCCCATCGGGCAAGCGCCTCAAAGGCGACCAGTCTCTGGGTATCTACAGTGAAAATCGGCTGATACGCAATCGAGATCGACCCATCTTCCACCGATTGCCGTAGGTCGCTCTCCATCTCCAGGTCTTCGGCTGCCCTGTCGAGGATGGAGCGATCGAAGAAGTGAACACAATTCTTGCCCGCCGACTTGGCCATATACATCGCGGCATCGGCGCGATTAAGCAAGTCCAGCGTCGACCGTCCTTCCTCGAATGCAGCGATCCCAATGCTTCCTGTCACGTGAACGATCCGTTGGTCGAGCAGGATCGGCGCACTCAGCCGATGGAGGATGCGATCGGCGATCTCCTTGACCTTTAATTCGTCTCCACAGTCTTTCAGCACGACAACGAATTCATCGCCGCCGAATCTGGAAATGACGTCTCCGGTACGTACCGTCGAACGCAGTAGATCCGCGATGTGGGTCAGGAGTTGATCGCCAAAGGCGCGGCCAAAACTGTCCGTGAAGATCTTGAATCGATCCAGATCGAGAAGAAGGAGGAAACTCTTCCCCGCGTCAGCCGCGTTTGATCGCTCCAGTTCCCGCTCGAGGAGCACGCGGTTGGGCAAGCCGGTCAGGCGGTCGTGGAGATTGTCATGTTCGAGTTCGACCTGCGTTCGATAGAGCTTCGACTCCCGGAGCGCCATCCTGGCTGCAAAAACGGCACAGGCTGCCGTCAATCCCCACAGCCCAAGCGACACGTGGTAGATCAGCAACAGGACGCTGGAAGCGACCGAAGTAAGCACGAGCCCTAAAGCGCTCACGCCATGGATATGCGCGGGAAGAAAGATGGCGGGTGCCTTCGCCTTGGCCGATTGGCCTTCCCGATTCGGCAAGCCCACAACCAATGCTGAAAACGTCAGGAACGATAGGCTCCACGCAAGGTCGCGCAAACTGCCGCGCTCCAGTTGGGACTGAGGAATGATCTGCGTCAGAAGTCCGAAAACGTCGTAGCACAGGACAAAGATGGTCAGGTCGCGAAAAAATGTCCTCTCCTCGTCGCCCCGCGTCGTCGAATAACGAATCGCGCAGGCGAAGAGCATGGCGAATCCCTGAATATCATAGACACGATCGATCACCATCGATCCGCGAATCATGAGGACTGCCACGCAGACCTGGATCGCTGCGATGGCAGTCTGCGATACATCCAGGAGTCGGGTCCAGTCCTGCTCTGACGGCTTCGGTCGCTCCCACGAAGCCACCAACAGAATTGGAAATGAGTAAGACAGCCAGAAGAAATCTGCCAGGTCCGGATGCGCGGGAGGGACTCCATGCACCACCAGGAATCCGGTGTAGTGCGCTTGTGCGGAAGACCAGAAGCCGAATGCGGCCGAGAGCCCGTACCAGAGACGACGCAAGTGCAGGTCGCCGGATTCTCTGGCCCGCCGCAGACACAGAAGAGCCGCAGAGAGCACGGCCACAAACTGGATGAGGTTCGAGGCAATGACCTGGCCGCCCGCAAGGCACACAGCCAGATGGACAACGGCTAAGGCCGCGATCGAAAGGAGCAAGAATTTTCGCAGCGTAGTATTCGCTCGTATCACGGCCCTGGGCCCTATCTCCCAAAAGGGACAAATATCCAGCCTAAGGTTCCTTCAAAGGCATTGTGGCATTGAGATTATCGGCAGATAAGTGATCGATAACCCAACGATTGAGCACGAAAGTGGTAGCGGGCAGAAAAAGAAAGCCTGTTCCACATCAGGCGACACCACGAGCGGTGATTTAAATCACATTTATGCAGACACGCGCACCTCAGTACGAGCCAACCGCAAGCGATTGCTCTAGGGCCCGTTTCTCTCCATGCGCAGTGCCGTGGCAAAATGATCTCGAATTGCTCCGCCATGCCTATTCCAAAACTCTGCCTCTTTCTCACCTTGCCCGCTTGCGCACTCACATCCTTGGCTCAACCGAGTACGGTACAAAACTCCATCCCCCTTTCTCACCCAGTGAAAATGCCGGCCTATTCGGTCCGATTTGAAGCCGGAAATCCTCCGCGGCTGGAGATCGAACACGCGGGCGAACCGGTCTTCATCGTTCCACTCGTCGCGACCCTCGACTCCGACACGCAGCGCGAGCATCTGTCTCAAATCCAGACCGAATTTCGGCAAGACGCGCACGGCGGCTTTGAAGTCTTGGTCACAGCGAAAAGCGATATCTGGAAAGGCCGTAACTTCGTCTGGAAACTGCTGCCCGACCACATCGAGTTCCAGCAATTCGCCACAGGAACGGGCAAGCTCGGGCGTTGCTATTTCCTCGCCAGCGGCGTCTCCAATCGTTGGGACAACGGCACAACGCCGGACCACCTTTGGGATACCCTTGTCTACGCCGACCGGTACTTCTCGCCCAGTCCCAACCATGCCAATCAGTTCGAATTCAATATCGCTATGCCCCAGACGCTCGGATTCAGCTACGAGCGGTACCCGAGTTCGGAAGAAGACTTTCGTCCGGAACGCCTGACCGGCCTCTTTGCGCCCCCGCCTCTCTTTCTGGCATTTCACATGAGCCATGCGTGGACCGGTATCGGCATCGGTGCCGAGCCCGGCCGTTATCAGTTTCCCGCCTTCGAATACACTGGATCGCGCTATGCCGGGGCGTCCTTCTATGTCGATTACATGGGCTACGTAGCGATCGATGGCGAGTTCGCTTCGCCCGTCCTGTCCATTGATTTCGGAACCGATCCCCTGGAGACTCTGACCCACTACACCCGATGGCTCGACCGCAAGGGCTTCTCCACGCAGGCCAAGAACAGCGACGTCCTCTGGCACCATCTGCCCATCTTCTGTGGCTGGGCTGAGCAAACGGTGGAATCTGTACCCAACGGGATCGCCCCCAATACGCTCTCCACCCAGGCGAACTACGAAAAATGGCTGGCCGTGCTGGAGAAGCGGGGACTGCCGATCGGTACCGTGGTGATCGACGATAAATGGCAGAGCCATTACGGGACATTTGAAATCGACCATGTGAAATGGCCCGACTTGAAGGGCTTTGTGGCCGCCCAACACGCAAAAGGGCGTCACGTGCTTCTCTGGGTCCCACTCGCCCATCCCGAAGGCCTGCCACCCGATCTCTGCGTGATGGCGCAAGGTAAATGCGTCGTCGCCAATGTCGGCGCTTTGGAGTACGAGGCCTATCTGCGGCCCCGTATTCGCCACCTCGTCGATGAGATTGGCATCGACGGCTTCAAAGAGGATTGGGTCGACGCACCGGCCGTGCCCGGCCTTTCCCTGGCCGGCTCAGCCTTTGGAATCGAGTTTGTCCGCCGCTTTCAGTGGATCCTGTGGAGTGAGGCGCATAAGTGGAAACCGGATGCCATGCTCGAAACGCAAACCCCGAATGCCCTCTTCCGGGAATCCTCCGACCTCATCCGCCTGAACGACATCTGGTATGCAACCCGCGATGTCCCGGACATTCTTCGAACCCGCGCAGCGATTGCCCATGCCTCCGGCTGGTCTCTGGTCGATACCGACAATGCGTCGTCGACCACCCTGCGCGACTGGTGGAGCTACATGCAGGCGCAACCATCAATCGGTGTTCCCGCGCTCTACTTTGTCACCAAGACGGAATCGACCCAGGAGAGCCCGTCGGATGCACAGTGGGCCGAGCTAGCTCGCATCTGGAAAGACTACGTCCAGTCCCTGCATCGCAGCTCTCCTTCCCACCCCGCCGGCCCTCCGCGCGGATCGCAGTAGACAGTGCAACGGGTTCAGGAATCTCGCCCATCGGCTCAAGATGCGCACCGAACCGCCCGACGCATCCTGGATCGCACTCCTTGCATGCGTGAGTCGGCTGGCTCATCTTCGGTTATTCTCTCTGTTGTCAGCCAGGAAAGGCTTTCCAGCAATTACCGAGGAGTGAAGTGCGCGTAACCAGAATGCATCTTCGATGCGCAAGACGATTGGGCATGGTGCTTATCCTCTTCGCCGCCTCGTCGGCGTATCCGGCCTCACACAACCGCGCCGTCGAAACCATCCTCATCGACGCATCCACTCCTTCGCAGATTCCCCCCCCATCAAGCTACATGGGCGGAACAGCGGTTTCTCCCGACGGTCACCGATTGGGACTGAATAGCATGTACCTCACCCGCGATGGTGCACCGTGGCTCCCGGTCATGGGCGAATTCCATTTCTCGCGCGTCCCCGAGGATCAATGGGAAGAAGAGCTCCTGAAGATGCGGGCGTCGGGCGTGCAAATCGTGGCAACCTACGTCTTCTGGATTCACCATGAAGAGATCGAGGGACAGTTCGACTGGTCCGGCCAGAGAGATTTGCGAAAGTTCATCGAGCTGTGCGGCCGAACAAAAATGGACGTGGTCGTGCGCGTTGGACCGTGGGCGCACGGAGAAGCCCGCAACGGCGGTCTCCCAGACTGGCTCCTCAAAAAGGGACCAACCCGCTCGGCAGACCCCGTCTACATGAACTACGTCAGCCGCTACTTCGAGCAGATTGCGCAACAGCTGAATGGATTGCTGTGGAAAGATGGCGGTCCGGTCATCGGAATCCAGCTGGAGAACGAGTTCTCAGGCCGTGGCCCGAAGCAAGGCGAAGAATACATCCTCGCGTTGAAGAGACTCGCCCTCACGAAGGGCCTCGACGTCCCCTTCTACACGGTCACGGGTTGGGACAATGCGGTCGTTCCCGCAGGCCAGGTGTTGCCTGTCTTCGGTGGATATCCCGATGCGCCGTGGGACGCTTCGCTGACAAAGCTGCCCCCAAACGAGGTCTACATGTTCCGCCTCGCAAATCGAGTCGCAGGAAACATGGGTACACCGAATCCCGCGAGCGCCGAATCGAGTGCAACCGACTCTTCGACTCCGTTCATCACGGCCGAAATGGGAGGCGGCAATCAGGACACGTATCACCGTCGCCCGGTCATCAAGCCTGACGACGTCGCAGCCATGGTTCCGGTCATGCTCGGCTCGGGAGTCAATCTCTACGGAACATACATGTTTCAAGGAGGCGAGAATCCCGATGGGCAGCTCAGCACACTCCAGGAATCACAGGCGACCGGCTATCCAACGGACGTTCCCATAAAGTCCTACGACTTTCAGGCCCCCTTGGGTGCCTTTGGCCAGGAACGCGAATCCTTCAGGAAACTCAAGGTCTTTCAATACTTCCTGAATGACTTCGGCGCCGATCTGGCTCCTATGCCTGTTCACCCGCCTGCAGTGTCGCCGACTGGCCCCGCTGATTTCATTCCCGTCCGCGCAGCGATACGGAGCACGGGGGACCACGGTTTTCTATTCGTCAATAACCACGTGCGCGGCGCGACGATGCCCGATCGAAAAGCGGTGCAATTCGATATTCGACTGCCCGATTCGTCTCTCCGCGTTCCTGCGGCCCCCGTGGATATTCCATCGAACACCTATTTCATCTGGCCGTTCAATCTCGACCTCGGCGTCGCAACGCTCCGCTACAGTACTGCGCAGCTGTTCACCCGTTTGCGCTCAGAAGGAAGCGCGACTTATTTCTTCGAGCAGATCCCGGGCATACCCGCCGAGATGGTCTTTAAGGACGAAGCGGATCTTCATTTCGAAGCACCCGGAGCCGTGGTTCACAAACAAAATGGCCTGGTTGAAATCTCCCATATTCCTGAAGGGCTCGAACATCGGATCTCGCTTCGCCGCGGCAGCGGCCCCGAGACGAGAATCGTCCTGTTGACACAAAGTCAAACTGAGCATGCCTGGAAGGCGAACCTGGATGGGGCGCAATACCTGATCGAAACCGAACAGGACTTCGTTCCGCAGGACGACGCGTTCGTGCTGCAATCGCTGGGCTCCCCACGCTGTGCATTCCACATCTACCCTGAGTTTCACGGCCGCCTCGCAGGGCAAGGATTCAATCTGCAAAGCAGTCGACACGACGGCATCGTCGAATACTCGGGCTCAGTCCCAGCAGCACACGTCGGATTGAGCATTGCGAAGAAACGCGACGCAGGGGAAGTCCAGCCTGCGAAACTAGGGCCATCTTTTGACTGGCGTCCTCAGGGAGTGGCCATGGCTCCATCCGAGGATGCATTCGCGCGCGCAGCGGCGTGGGATCTCACAGTCAGTGGAGATATCGATCGATTAGACACCGGCAACATCTTCCTTGAGGTTCAATACACAGGCGACGAAGCACGCCTGCAGGCAGGTCCGCAGTTGCTCGACGACAACTTCTACAACGGCACACCATGGTCCATCGGATTGCGCCAGTTCAAGGCGCAAATCCGCAAAGGACCTCTCGCGCTGCGCATCCTGCCCCTGCGCAAAGACGCGCCCGTCTATCTGGAGCAGGAATTCCGGCCCAATTTTGGCGAGAAGAGCCAGGTAATCGAATTGAAGAAAGTAACCATCATCCCTCAATACCGGTTCACAATTGGAACAAGTAACGCGCAATAGATCAAGAATGGCGCCAGCGAGGCCGGACCCGGTGTAGAAAGCACCCACGGGATGTCGCGGACTCCGCTGTGCCGAGTTTGACGTGAGCAATTGGTGAAACTTGGGCCTTTGCCGAGCCCACTACTGGGTGTACCATTCTGGGCAACTCAGCTCCACTTCTTCCCTCCGTTGCATGCGGCGAGGTTTCGTGCCCGCGCTCCGAAGCCGACGAAGTTGACGCACGAGCATACGCACGCGGGCATGCATCACCGAGGCACGAAACGGACATCGGCCATGATCGCAGCAGCGCTGTGCTGCTCTGTGGCTTGCGCCCAGCGATTGGCAGACCTCACTACACCGGCTCCGCTTCCGCCGGGATCCACACTTGTTCTCGGCTTCCTCGGCGGCTACGAACACTGGAACGATGAACACCGAAGCGTGCGCCGGCTCGTGCTGCAGCTGCGACAGCAACCCAGCGTGTATGCTGAGTCGATCGAGAATCATCGCCGCGGCGTGGCTCTGGCTCTGCTTCGTCACGCCCTCGACGCGAATCGCAACGGACGGCTCGATCCCAGCGAATGTGCCACCGCGCGCATTATTCTCTTTGGCCAGAGTTGGGGCGGAGCCGCGGCCATCGCAACGGCCAGAGACCTGCAGCAACTCGGGGTGCCCGTACTCCTCACCGTCCAGGTCGACAGCGTCGGTTTGCACGACGCAACCATCCCCGCGAATGTCCGCTCCGCTGTCAACTTCTACCAGCATGATCCCCTGACCATTCAAGGCCGCACCGAGATCCGTGCTGAAGACCCCACCAAGAGTGCGATCCTGGGAAACTTCGAATCTACCTATATCTTTCGCTCGATGGATGAAAGCAACGCGTCGTGGGCACGACGCACATTTGGCGGCAGTCACGCCAAGATGGAGCTCGATCCCGCGATCTGGCTCCAGGTCGAGCAATACATTGACGATGCAATTCGAAGGAGATGACCATGACACGAACTGTTCTCCTCTGCGTTCTACTGATGACCACGCCGATTTGGGCGCAAAAACGCGAGATCGATCTGCAGCCGTCGAATTCCTGGATTGATACGGGGATTGCTCTTCAGGCGCGAGACACGTTTCGCATGAGCGCAACGGGGCAGTTGCAATACTCCGATGCCCGCCAGCCAAACGGGCCTGAAGGCCTGCCTCGCGGATTTATGGATCTGGTCAAAAACTTTCCGCTGAATGAAGCGGGACGGGGTACGCTGATCGGACGGATCGGAACGAACGATGCAGCCCGGCCATTTCTCATCGGCGCCCAGTACTCCGGCACCGCGTGGATTGCCGGCGAGCTCTTTGTGAATGTGAACCAGACGTCGCTCGATCACGCCAGCGGCTCCTACCACGTGGCCATCGAGCGTAGCGCGGCGCCCGCGATCGCCACTAAAGCCCTGAGCGTCCCTGCATTCACACAAAGCATGATCGATTCCATTCCTCGGCGCGTGAGCGACCCGAACGGTGCGCCGGGCGACCGCGTGAACTTCATCCTGATTGGCTCGCAGGACCAGGTCCAATCGGCTCTTAAAGCAGCGGGGTGGGTCACCGTGGATCGCACGGACAAAGACGCCGTCATGCGCGGCCTCTTCGCTACATTCTCCAAAGAGTCCTATGTCACCATGCCCATGAGCGAACTGCACTTGTTCGGCCGTGCGCAGGACTTCGGCTATGCGCAAGCTGATCCATTGCGCGTCGTCGCCTCGCGGCACCACTTCCGCCTGTGGAAAGCGCCTTTCGAACTCGACGGCCAGACAGTGTGGGCCGGCGCGGGCACACATGACATTGGTTTCGCCCGCGACGATCGCAACAATGGCGTCACGCACAAGATCGATCCCAACACCGACGGCGAGCGTGACTACATCCGCGACGGCCTGACCCAGACGGGCATGGTGATCAAGACCGACTACATCACCCCAACCGATCCCGTCACCACCGCGAAGACTGCTACCGGCGAGGAGTTCTCATCCGATGGCCGCACCCTTCTGGTCTACCTGACGCCCGACACCGGAAATGTCTCTGCAGCCTTTGGCGATATCTTCTGCTCCGTTCTCAAGCAAAACAATCCGGGAAACGGCCAGTGGGGCCCGTGCTCGCGCTATATCGACGCGCCAGGGAGGGAAGACGCGAAGCTGGGACCGATGCCGACAAAGTACCGGGTGCTGATCGTGCCCGGAATTCTCAGCTCATGCGTGTCCGATTCGCCCGCATTCCAGGAAGGACAGGAAGCCCTCAAACAAGCCGGCGTGGATGTTGCTCTGCTGCAGGTCGCCAACGATTCCAGCGAGTCCAATGCAAAGGTCATCGGCCAGTACATTCGCGATCACGCGGCCGACTCGAAGAAGTACATCTTGGTCGGCTACAGCAAAGGCGCTCCCGATATCCAGGTCGCGCTCGCCCAGGAGTCGGGAATCATGCAGCACATCGCCGCATTCATCACAGTCGCGGGAGCCTCGGGGGGATCCCCTGTGGCCGACCTGTTGCCGCAGTTGGCCGAAAAATACATGCACACCACGCCTATCAAGAGTTGCCAGGGCGATCTCTCAACCGGATTCAAGAGCCTCCAGACCCAGACGCGACGGGAATTCCTCGCAGCACATCCAAGTGCCGGTGTGCCGACCTACTCGCTGATCGCAAAATCAGATGCGACGACAACGTCGAAGTCGCTCCTCGAGACGTGGCGCGTGCTGCAGACCTACGGACCTGCAGAAGATGGGCAACTGCTCAAGGACGATGCAATCGCGCCAGGCGCCAAGTTCCTGGGAGCGGCTCTGGCCGACCACTTCGCGGTGGCTCTGCCCTTCGACAAATCCACCGACTCGGCCATCCGATCCGGAATGGACAAGGCAACATTTCCGCGCGCAGCCCTGCTTGAATCTCTGATCCGTTACGTCGCAGCGGATCTCGACTCCAGGTAGTGGCATCGGCGCTCAACGCCCGGCCTAGCTCAGGTTAATCCGGGAACTGAATCGTATCGACCATCTGCTTGGCGAGCGGATCGAAGTCCGAGAGTTTCGACGGCTGCGTCGCCAGGACAAGGTACCAGAGCCCAGCCTGGCGCGGGACCGTGTAGAGATAGACGACCTGGTCCGGTTCCTGCTGGAGCGAGGTCTTTGTCGTCAGTCGCGTACGCAACGCCGCCTTGCCGCCGACCTGCACGCGCTGTGGAGAATCTGCCTTGAGGTTCGAGTCTCCCTTGCGCAGCGCATCGAGAAACTCGCGCGTGCTTGTATCGAGGTTTATTGCCGAAGCCCCGGCTTGCGGCACGTAGTAGTCGATCATGGCGCCCGAAAGCAGTTCGACTCCGCCGTTCTGGCCCTTGGCCACGCCGTCTTGCGGTACCAGATACAAACTGCTCCCCGGCTGCGGTTGCCCGACCTGCCAGGTGCCGGGATATCCAACCGAGAATCCCGCGGCTGGATAATCTTTGAAACCCGAAGGCAGATTCGTTCGAGCGGTGGCTCCCTGTTTGGCGAGGATCAGCGCACCCGGCTGCGGCTTCGGAGGAGGAACGGTCGCGATCAGCTTCTTGATACGAGCAAAGTTCCCGGTACTCGCAGCGTAATTGTGCTGGGGATAGAACTGAATGTCCTGCGAGACGTATTGAATGCGGCTTCCCGTCGCGGGATGAGAAGCCATCCAGAGCGCCAGCCCTTTGGGCTCCGCCGCTGTCCCCTGCGTCTTTTCCAGCTTCTCGAAGAACTGTGGAAGCTGGATTGGATCGTACCCCGCAGCGGCCATCATGCGCGCGCCATTCAAATCGGCATCGTGCTCATAGCCGCGCGAAAACTTCATCAGCAACGAGTTTTCTCCAAGGTTCGTACCGGCCTGCGCGATCTGGCAGATCATGCCGCATTGTCCGTTCTTGTCTGCTGTCAGGGTTCCCGCGGCAGCTCCGATCATCTGAAACAACATGCCATAAGTCTGCTGTTTGCTGATCTGTGCGGCGCCGTGGCGTAGCGCGACGTGCGACATCTCGTGGGCCAGCACTCCGGCGACTTCGCCCTCACTGTCCGCTGCCTTCAGCAAGCCGGTGTGTACATACATCG
>Ga0335069_10007810_pt1 | contig 15400 bp, 8 predicted proteins | sample Lox_Sample_11_FD_206714 | JGI IMG/M metagenome (GOLD analysis project Ga0335069, IMG submission 206714) | Soil microbial communities from Loxahatchee National Wildlife Refuge, Florida, United States - Lox_Sample_1.1 | ecosystem: Environmental > Terrestrial > Soil > Wetlands | place: USA: Florida... | reverse complement strand
ACCTCTGCGCCGGTCTCCGCCATCGACGGCAGCAGCGTCGCCGTATCGGTCCCAAAGTAAATGACGGGCACCTTGCACTCGCTTTGCAGGCGCTGAATCAGCTGCGTGGTCGGCACGAGAGCGTAGCGGCGATAGTCCTCGACGCTCAGGCAGCCGACCCAGCTGTCGAAGATTTGCAGCGCGTCCGCGCCGGAGCGCACTTGCTCGGCGGCATAGGCGGCCAGCACCTCGACCAGCTTACCGACCAGGTCGTCCCAGACATCGGGCGAGTTGTACATCATCTTCTTGACTTCGAGATAGTGGCGCGAGCCGCCGCCCTCAATCATGTAGCTGGCCAGCGTGAACGGCGCGCCGCAGAAGCCGATGATGGGCAACTTCGCGCCAAAGTGTTTCGCCACCAGCGCGATCGCATCGGCAACGTAGCCCAGTTCGGCGGCGCGATTGGTCTGCAGGACGCTCACGTCCTCGGCGGTGCGCAGCGGCTTCTCGATGACCGGGCCTTCACCCGCAGCAAAGTGAAAGGGCAGACCCATCACCTCCAGCGGAAGCAGCAGGTCGGCGAAAATGATGGCGGCGTCAACCTGCAGGACCTCAGCCGCGGTGATGGTGACCTCGGCCGCCAGCTCCGGCTTCTTGCAGATTTCCACCAGCGAGTGGTGCTTGCGGACGTCGCGATACTGTTGCATGTAGCGGCCCGCCTGGCGCATGAACCAAACCGGAGTTCTGTCGACAGGCAAGCGCTGGCAGGCTCTCACAAACAGGGAGTCGGGTGCGGACATAAACCACTATCGTAGCATTGGCGCGCCCGGGATCAGGTGATTGTCCGCTGCCCCGTAATGGCTCTGCTTGAAATTCCGGGCGCAATATCTTTGGGTGGAGCACGCCTTCAGGCGTGCAGTCTACTGTTCGTCAGGACTTCGGCTTTAGCCGCTGAGGTAAGACGGGAAGTTACCTCAGGCGCTAAAGCGCGGCTTCAGTTCAGACCGTGATCTGCACGCCTGAAGGCGTGCTCCACCCGCATGAGGACTGCCTAAGCCCCGTTCTAGCCATCTGTTGGCTAGGGGGGCTTGCTCTCGCCCTTCATCGCAGGTAGTAAATCTGCAGCGGTGTCCCAAAGCGTATTCCCGCCTGCATGCCGAAGCGCCGCACATCGCGCAGCGCCTGCTCATCCGGCTCAATGAGCGCCGACTGCGCCTCGTGTCGCAGCAGATCGTCCACTGTCCAGACCTTCAGCGGATAGTACTGCGACAGGTTGATCTCCAGCCGCTGGTGCAGGTAGGGATCGGGACCGGGCTTGGGCTCGCGCGAGAAGTCGGATGGCAACAGCAGCACGACTTCGTCGGGATGCTCGGCATACTGCTGCGCTTCCAGGAACAGCAGCGGCGCCGAGAAGACGAAATATCGCTTGCCCTCAATCTGCAGCGAACTCTCGAGCTGCAGGAACTCGCGAATGCCCGTGCCCTCAACTTTCTCGGGATGCCGCGCCACCGTAAGCTGCTGGCCCACGCCCCACGCCGCCAGCAGCACAAAGACGCCCATCGAGATTTGTGAGACGCGGCGAAAATGCCGCCACAGAAAATACGCAAACGCCACCGCGACGCCGGGAAGCACGCCGATGAAGTAGCGGCTATAGAACGCGTTGGTCTTCCACACCGCGACCACAAAGGCCGCCAGAGGAATGCCCAGAAATAGCCAGCCGATCGCCTCCGCGGATTGCATCGCCGGCACTGTCTCGTCCTTCACGGACCAATCGGAGCGCGACAACACAATCCACACCATGATCAGCGCCAGCAGGAAGAGTCCGTCAGGGAAGAGTTGCGAGTACATCGCGCGCAACTCTAGGAATGACGGGCGGTTCCAGTACCCTCCGGCGAACTTGCGGGAGAATGACAGGATCAGCGGCGAGAGCAGCAGCAATGGCAGAATGCAGCCCACGATGCCGGCGACGAGCTTGGCGGAAGGCCGCTGGCCGCGGTTCCAGCGCAGCAACTCCCACACGAAGAATGGCGCAAGGCACATCCCGAAGTAGTAATGGAAGCAGACGCCGGCGAAGAAGACCGCGCCGAACAGAATCGCCTGCATGCGCGGGCTGAGCCGGTCATAGGTCCACACCCAGAGCGCCAGCGCGGCCAGCATGAAGTAGATGGCGTAGGAGCGCGCCTCGTATCCGTAGTACGGCAGGAAGGAACATGTGGCGACGCACAGCGCGATCAGTCCGTGAAGGCCGTCGGTCAGCCGGCGCGTGCAATCGAAGATGACGAGCAGACCAACGGCCAGCGCGATCGCCGAAGGTATTCTGGCAGCGACGTCGCCTGGCCCGAACAGCGCGTCGAACCCTCGCACCAGCATGTAATACGTGGGCGGCAACGCATCGACGCCGTTGCCCAGCGCGCCCCAGATGGTCGACAGCTTCGGCAGCCGCGCGATGTGCAGCGTGAACAACTCGTCGAACCAGAAGACTCGGTGCGCGGCGATATAGAGGCTAGTGGCGAAGTAGAACAGCGCCAGCAACGCCGCGACGGCAATCGGCCATGCACTGGGCGTTCCCTGGGGCTGAATCTTTTCCGCTGTGGCGGCCTTGCGCGAAGCCGCCTTCACCGAAGTTGCCATGGTTCCCCTTGCGCCGGGCGGCGAAGCTGGCGACGCCGCTCGCGCGCAGATGATTCGACGATCTCTGGCCTGCGAGTATGACAGAAAAGCGGGGTTCGCCCAAAGCTCTACACCTGGTGCTCGCATTTATTTCGACAACGTGTGACAAGGTAGAATGTCGAGGTCTATGGTGAAGGCCGATGTCGCGAGCCGCCGGAAAAAAGCGCCGCCGCAGCCCGCAAAACCGTCCGCGCCCGGGCTGCTCAGGCGCTATTGGGATTTGCTCGCGGTGCTGCTGCTCGTCCTCGGCTCCTTTCCGACGGTGTGGCTGGCGCGGCGAACCGTCACGATGGTCCCCGACCTCGGCCTGATCGACGACAACTGGCACCTCGACAGCACCTGGAAAGCGCTGAGCAGCATCTGGATCGGTCGCGATGTAGCCTTCACGCACGGCCCTGCCTTCCAGTGGCTGTCGTCAATTCCAGCGCACTCCATGCCCGTTTCTTTCGGTGCGTTGTATGCGACTTGGAACACCATCCCCATCTGGTGCGCGATCATCTTCGCGTACCTCACGCTCCGGCTGATTCTTCCCGAGCAACCGCCATGGAAGCGCTTCGTACTTCTCCTTTTGCTCGCGGCATTCTGGGAGACGTCGCTGCGCTCGACCTTCCCCGTGCTGCTGTTTGCGTTGTTCCTGCGCGGATGGTACGAGGTGCATGCGGGCCCGCTGCGCAGCGCCTTCGCGGGAGTCGCGGGCGCGCTGCTCTGCGCCTGCGCGTTCCTCGTCGCCGGTGATGTGGGCACCTACGCGACGGCGGCATGGTTCATCTGCCTACTCGCCATCGCGGTCGAGTTGCGGCGCGAGCGCTTCGCGGGCAAGCTTCTGATTGGACTCGCGGCGTTCGTGCTCAGTGCGCTGGTACTGTCGATCGTCATTAACAGCTTCATGGCCGCGCCGTTCAATTTCAGGTTCTGGCGCGATTCGCTGGCCCAGGTCGCAGCCTATCGCTGGGCCACGCCGGCTTTAATGACGGACGAGGGTACGTGGCATCTGCTCCTCGCGCTGCTGATCTGCTCAGCGATCTTCCTGGTGCGCGTCGCAAAGCGCGACGCCGCCGAGCGCCCGATCACCCAGCGTACGGCTTTCCTGCTCGGCGGATTCGTCTTCGGGCTTGCGGTCATGCAAAGCGCGCTGGTCCGATCCGACATTGGCCACGTCATCATCGGCGAGTTCGCCATGATCTTTTTCGCCAGCGCCATCCTGTTCTCGTTCCGAGGAAAGGTGTCAGCGCGAGCAATTGTCCTGGTTGTCGCGCTGGCACTGGCGCTGGCGGGAGTCGATAGCACCTTTGGCCGCTCCTCGGTCGGGGCGATCACTGAAGCCGTGCTGGCGCTGATTTGTTGCGCGTTGATGTTCTACTGTGACCGCAACTTCTCGTTGATCGGCGTTGTCGCTGTAGCGGGCTGCTCGATGCTGTTTTCGCATCCCGTCTTCCGGCCTTCCAGCGTGCTCCGCCTCTACGGGCAGCTGCGCGAGCCCATGACGGAATGTCCGCTCGGCTACACCGCATACGATCAGGCGTGTTATCGCGAGGCGCTCACGCCTCTCGAATTAACCGCCGGCGCCAACTTTCTCAGCCAGAACAGCACGGCCAACGAGTCGGTCTTCGTCTTTCCCTATCAGACGATGTTCGGCCTGGCCGCGCGCCGCAACGTTGCGGGAGGCCTGATGCAGGCCTACACCGCCAGCGGTCCAACTCTCTCGCGGCTGGAGATTTCCGGCCTCGATGGCAAGCGCATTCCGGCGGCACTCTACCTGCCCGATGATGACTACCAGCACCTGTCAGCCGCTGACGTGGCCCGCTGGTCGCGCAACTATCTCAGCGTGCCGGTCGATGGTGTCCCAAACTTCACGCGCACTCCCGAAGTGTGGTTCTGGATGCTGCGCCATTACCGTTCGGCCGGGCAACTCAGCCCCGGAGTGATAGGCCTGTTGCGCGACGACTCGCGCGCCTCGCGAATCGCCTTGCAAGCGCAGCCGCTTGGATTTCCGTTGCGCACATATGCCATCAGCGAGCGCAGCTCCGCCACCGACCTTGGCGCGCCCAACTGGCCCGCCGGGTTCGACTTCATCCGATTGCGCATGACCGTGCGTTATCCCATCTGGTGGAAGTTGCGCAAGCCCGAGCGCCTGCAACTGGAAATCACGCGCGCTGACGGCTCGCGCGACGTGCAATGGCTGCTGGTCCAGCCGAACGTGCCGAGCGATGTGTGGTTTTATGCCTGGGACGGCTCCGATCTGGCGAACTACTTCAACGCCGACGAAAGCCAGTGGCGGCCATCGGCGAAGACGGCAATCACGAACCTGCGCTTGCTGGCGTCGCCGCTGGATTGGGTCTCGGTGCAGCCCGAGTCGATCACCATCGATGGGGCCGACGCGGTGCGCGTGACCATGGCGCCGAATTAGTGGGTAGTGGGTAGTGGATAGTGGATAGAAGCGCACCCGTTTCTTTCTATCCACTATCCACTAACCACTGTCCACTTGCGCCGTGCTACTCTGAGAATTACGAACTTGTTTACCGATCCGGCCTGATGCTGATCATCCCGACTTACAACGAGCGCGACAACATCGCCACTCTCGTCAGCCGCATTCGCAAAGCTGCCGGTAACGAGCCCCTTCTCTTCGTTGACGACAATTCGCCCGACGGCACGGCGACGGAGATTCAGCGCCTGCAAAAAGAAGACCCGGCAATTCATCTGCTGCAGCGGCCCGGCAAGGGCGGATACGGCTCCGCCTGCCGCGATGGGATGAAGAAAATCCTGCGCGAGAATCTCGCCGATTACGTCATCCAGTCGGATGCCGACCTGTCGCATCCCCCTGAGCTGCTGCCCACGATGATCGAGCTGCTGAAGACCAACCCGGTCGTCATCGGCTCACGCTACACCAAGGGCGGGGGCGCGCAGGGCTGGGACCTCCGGCGTCGCGCGCTGAGCTTCGGCGCAAACTATTACGCGCGCCTGTTCACCGGAGTGCCGGTGCGCGACATGACCGCCGGCTTCGTCGGCTATCGCACGGAAGTTCTGCGCAAGATTGACCTCGACAGCATTCGCTCCGAGGGCTATGCCTTCCTGATGGAGATGAAGTTCAACCTGCACCGCAATGGCGCCAGGTTCCGCGAGTTTCCCATCGTCTTCTGCGAGCGCGAGGCGGGCCATTCAAAGTTCAATCGCAAAATTTTGTACGAGGGCATGCGCTTCCCGCTGCGCGCGATGGGGAAAAGGCTCGGCGTAGGCTAGCTCACCGCAATGAAATACCAGCGTTGCGGAATATGCGTGACCAGTCATCGAACCAGCCGCAACGCGGCGGGATGACGTTAGCCGGGGCCGGAAGGCCCCGGTCAAGCCGAGAAAATGATCCAAGCCGCGTGAGCGGCGCCACGGTTCCGTACCGGCCCAGGTGCGCTGGGTTGGCAGGCAACAGGCTCGATGCCGCCGCTCTGCGGCTCGGCTTCTTTTCCCACTTCGAGCGTGGCTTACGCCCACGCCTAACATCATCTCGCCGCTGCGCGGCTGTGGTAGTCGCGTTCCCGGCGGCTTACACTGCCAACTGAATAAATCCCGAGGTACGACACAGTTTCTTCAAGGGGCACACCTTTACCGGCCAAACCGCCGCAACCTGAACATCGACAGATCCACTAACGCCGTCTCTCCCAACGCCTGCCGCGCCATCGCCTCCCCGATGGCCGCCGCGTGCTTGAACCCGTGCCCGGAGCACGCCGACGCAAACCACACGGTTTCAAAGTTGCGAAACCTATCGACGATGAACTTGGCGTCCGGCGTGACCGTGTACAGGCAGGTCGTGCTGCGTAGGCATTCGCTGGACAGATCGGGGAATCGGGGTGAGATGTACTCACCGTAGAACGCTGCAACATCCGAGTCGGCAACGTCCCGCGGAACTGCATCAGGATCGACTGTCAGCTCGTATTGCTCGGTACCGACCTTCACTCCGCCGCCGGGACCATCGATCTCCGGGATGCCGTACATCATGTCATTGGGCTGATTGCCGGTAATCCAGATGAAGACGGGAAACTTGCCCGGAGCATACCGCCCGGGATGCGAGGCGACGGCGAACCAGCACAGCGTCTGGCGATAGACGCGGAACAGGCCGGCGTATTCCTCGCCGAGCAGCTTCGGTATCCACGCGCCAGCGGTCACAATCACGCGAGCGGCCGAATATGTCTCGCGGTTCGTGCGCACTTCGACAGCATCGCCGTGTGGCGTGATCTCACCGACGACTTCGTCGAGAAAGATCTGCGCGCCGGCTCGGAGAGCCAGATCCAGTTGCGCCTGTATGCAGGCCTCGGGCCGCAGAAATCCCGCGCCCGGCTCGAAATAGCCAGCCTCATCGCGCAAGCAGAATTGCGGAAAGCGTCGCTCAACTTCGCCCGTAGTGAGCACTTCGTGCGCGATGCCGAACTCGCGCGCGGCGTCGATGGTGTCCTGGAGGAACGAGGTCGAGCCGTGATGCCGGCCGGGCATGTTGGGCGACGCCAGCACCAGGCAGCCGCAGCGTGTGAGCAGGCTCCGGCCGGTCAGCCCCTCAATCTCTTCCCAAATCTGATTGGAGCGCAGTGCCAGCGGCACGAACTCGCGGCCCTCGCCGATGCCGTCGCGCGTGATGCGGCTGTCGCCGTGGGAAGAGCCGTGCTCGTGCGGAGGCGAGAAGCGATCGATGCCGATTACGCGCGCGTTGAGTTTCGCCGCCTGGTAGAGCGCGGCGCTGCCCACGGCGCCGAGGCCAATGACGAGGATGTCGGAAATGGAAGTCACGATCAGCAGCGGCGAGCTTCGAGCTACGAGCCACGAGCTCGGAAGCGGGCACCCGAGAATCTCCGTTCAATACAGGGCTCTCGTCATTCTCGCATTACGACTCCCACTGCGGGACGCCGCTCGCGGCTCGTAGCTCGCGGCTTCCTACTGCTGCACCGCCTGAATGGCGCGTGGATGCACCTGCTCATTCTGAATCTCCGACGCGCCCCAGCCTCCGCCCAGCGCCTTAACCAACGCCACCTCGATCACCATCTGCTGCCCGAGTAGCTGTGTTGCCAAGCGCTGGTTGGTGAGCAGCACGCTTTGCGCGGTGACCACATCAAGGAAGCTGGTCACGCCGCCGACGTAGCGGTTGTTGGCGATATCCAGCGCACGTCGCGCGTCGGCGACGGCGGCGTCCTGGCTGTGTGCCGCCTGCGACAGCTCGGTCAGCCCCGAAAGCCCATCTTCCACCTGCTGGAAGGCCACCAGCACAGATTGGCGATAATTCGCGACAGTCTCGTCGTACGTGTGTTTCGTATATGCCAGATTGGCGCGGTTGCGGCCGCCATTGAAGACCGGCTGCAGCAGGTCGCCACCCACCGACCAGATCGCGGTGGGCGCGCTGATCAGGTTGGTGATCTTCGTGCTCTGGAAGCCGCCCGTGCCGGACAGCGTCAATTGCGGATAAAACGCCGCGGTGGCGACTCCGACCTCCGCGTTCGCGTTCGCCATCTGCCGCTCAGCCGCGGCAATGTCCGGGCGCCGCTCCAGCAGATCGGACGGCAGGCCGAGTGGGACCGGAACCGGCGTCAACGTCAACGGACGCACCGGCACGCTGAAGGTCGAAGCGGGATTGCCGGTCAACACGGCGATGGCATGTTCGAATTGATCGCGCTGCTGCTGCACCAGGTACAGCTGCGAGACCGTCGAATCCAGCAGCGTCTGCTGCTGCGCCAGGTCAAGGCCGGACGCCACGCCGCCGGCGTGACGATTCTCGACCAGCTGCAAGCCCTTCTGCTGAATCGCGACTGAATCCTTCACCACCTGGGTCTCGGCATCGAGTTCGCGCAGGCTGAAGTAGTCGGCGGCGAGTTCCGCGGTGAGCACCAGGTTCACGTTGTACATGTCCGCAGCGGTGGCTTGCAGGTTGGCATTCGACGCCTGAAGATTGCGGCGGTAGCGGCCGAACAGGTCGGGTTCGTAATTGATGATGAACGGTATTTCGAAGTTGTTCTGCGTGAGCGGATTGCCGATCGTCGCCACGATAGGCCGATTGCCCGAGTAGCGATTGCGCGAGGCGCTGGGATCGACGTTGGCTGTCGGGAAGAATGACGCGGTCGCGACCTGCGCCAGCGAGCGCGCCTCTTCCAGCCGGTCCTTCGCCGCCAGCAGCGACTGGTTGGCTGCGAGCAGTTGCTGCTCGTAGGCGTTCAGCTCAGGGTCGTTGAATACCTCCCACCATGCGCCTTTGGGAAGGCTGTCCTTGGGAGCGGCCACGCGCCACGGCGGCTCGGTTTTGTAGGCTTCCGGGGCGGGTGCGGGAGGACGCTGATAGTTGGGGCCGACGGTACAGGCAGCAAGAGCGCCGACAACTACGAGTGCGACGGTCCACTTCGCGAACTGCCCCGCCCTAGCCAAAAGACGGCTAGAACGGGGCACCCACGAGAAAAATTTCACATGAGACCGCTGCGCGCAACGATGAAAAACATGGGGTGCCCCATTCGGGCCTTCGTTTGGCCAAGGTGGGGCAAAACGACGCGCCCCGACATGCCGCCATGTTTTTTCGTTTGGACCGACAGCGTGCTTCACGACTTCTGTCCTCGAAGCGCAGGGGCGATATGGACTTTCTGCCCGTTCTCAATCGAGTCGGAGGGATTCACGATCACGCGATCGTTCTCATCCAGGCCCTGCACGATCTCCAGTGTGTTGCCGAAATCGCGCCCGATGACAATGTGCCGCAGCTCCACCGAGTTGTCCGGCTTGACCACGGCCACCTGCGCGCCCTGGCTGCGGAACAGCATCGCGTTCTGCGGAATCGTCACCCGGTTGCCGCCGATGGTCGTGCGGAAGTGCACCTGCCCGTACGAGCCGGGAAGCAGCTTGCCGTCTTTGTTCGGTACATCCACCTCGGTTTGCAGAGTGCGGCTGGCTACGTCGATCGCGTCGGCGGTGCGTGCCACCGCGGCGGTGAACTGCTGCCCCGGAAATTCCTGCAAGGTGATCGTGGCGACCACTCCGGGATGCATGGCCGGCGCGTAGGCCTGCGGCACCGCAACATACACGCGCAGAGGATCGGTGGTAGCGATGTCGAACAGTTCCTTGCCGGCGGCGCCGTTGATGCCGGCGTTGATCAGCGCGCCGGGATCGACCAGGCGCCGCGTGATCACTCCGGAAAACGGAGCGTACACGCGCTTGAAGCCCTCAAGCTCCTCGAGCCGCTTCACGTTGGCGTCGGCGGCAGCAAGATTCGCCTGCGCCTGTTGATAGCCGCTGCTCTGCGTATCGGCTTCTTCCTGAGAAACCGAGTCAGTCTTACGCAGCTCCTGATACCGATTGGCGTTGATCTTGGCCAGGTCCAACGCGGCTACCACCTGCTCGCGGGCAGCTCTCGCCTGCCTCAGCTCCTGATCGATCTCCGGCGTATCGATGTCGGCCAGCAGATCGCCTTTTTGCACGTGGCTGCCGATGTCTCTGTACCAGCGCAGCAGATAGCCGTTGGTGCGGGCGTAGATGGGCGACTCGACGAACGACTGCAACGTGCCCGGCAGCACCAGCTCCTCCTGTCCGCTTTCCAGCGTGGGTTGGACCACCGCGACCGTGGGGACGGCGTCCAGCTGAGTTTCTTCCGCCAGCACATGATCGGCGTGTGCACGGTTCAGCAGGGAAACGACGCCACCAGCAACCAGCACGAGCAAAACGATGCCGACGATCAGCAGCGCCTTGCGCGGCCTTGCCGGAGGCAACTTCGGCGGCGGCGTGATTTGCGGTGCCGCATGGTTTTCGAAGGCTATCTGATCGTCGGAGTGCGGACCGCTGCCATCGCCATGGGGTGCGCCAGCCTCAGGCCGTTGCTGCACAACCGGATTGTCTTGCCTGTCCATCTTGGTAAGAGTCTCCACTATTCTATGACCTCTTGGCCGGCGCGCTTCGCCTCGCGACTGCCGTGAATGATGGCGAAGACCGTGGGCACGAAAAATAGCGTCGCCACCGTGGCGAACATCAGGCCACCGATAACGGCGCGCCCCAGCGGCGCATTCTGTTCGCCGCCTTCACCCAGGCCTAGCGACATTGGCAACATGCCGATGATCATGGCCAGCGCCGTCATCAGCACGGGGCGGATGCGCGTGTAGCCCGCTTCCAGCGCGGCCTGGACGGGGGGAACGCCGGTGCGCATGCGATCACGCGCGAAGGAAATCATCAGGATCGAGTTGGCTGTCGCCACGCCCATGCACATCACGGCGCCCGTCAGGGACGGCACGTTCAATGTTGTGTGCGTCAGCAGCAGCATCCAGCAGATGCCCGCCAGCGCTCCAGGCAGCGCGGTGATGATGATGAATGGGTCGAGCCACGACTGGAAGTTCACCACGATGAGGAAGTACACCAGCACAATGGCGCAGACCAGCCCAATCCCGAGGCCGATGAACGACGACACCATGGTCTCCACCTGGCCACGGACGATCAGCTGCGTGCCGCGCGGGAGGTGTTGCCGGAACGGCGCCAAAGCGTGGTCCACATCGCGAATCACGCCACCCAGGTCGCGGTCCTGGGTGCTGGCGTACACGTCGATGACCGGCTGAACGTTGTAATGCGTAACCACCGCCGGGCGAAACGTCGGGCTCAGTTGCACCAGGTTGGCCAGCACCTGCTGCGAATTTGCGGTGGGAGTACCGTCCACCTGCGCGCCGGGGGTATCCACAGGCGTATTCATCAGGTCCTGCAGCGAGGTGATGCGATATTGCGGCGACTGCACTGCTACCTGATAGCTGACGCCGTTGGCCGGATTCAGCCAGAAATTAGGCGAAGTCGCGAAACTCCCGCTGAGCGAGACCAGCACGCTTTGCGCCACGTCGCGCGCGTTCATGCCGACCTGCGCAATGCGCGTGCGCTCGATGTCCAGGTGCAGCGTCGGCAGGTCCTGCAATTGCTGCACGTGTACATCGGCGGTTCCGGGAATGAGCTTCACGCGATTCGAGATCTGCTGCGCGATTTCGTAGTTAGTCGCCATATCGGGGCCGATCAACTGAATGTCGATGGGCGCCGGCAGGCCGAAGTTCAGAATCTGGGTGACGATGTCCGCCGGCTGGAAGAAGAACTCCACCCCGGGGAACTTCCGCGGCAGGTTCTGCCGCAACGTGCGGATGTAGCCGGCGGTGGGATGATGGTGCTCCTGATTCAGACCCACCAGGATTTCCGCATCACTGGTTCCGATCACGCCCGAGTTGCTGTACGACAGGTTGATGCCTGAGTTGGGCAGGCCAATGTTGTCCAGAATCGTGACCAGTTCGTCTTTGGGGATTTGCGTCCGCAGGTAGGTCTCGATCTCATCGCACAGCCGCGCCGTTTCTTCCACCCGCAGACCGGCGCGGGCGCGCACGTGCAGGCGCATTTGCCCGGCATCGACGTTGGGGAAGAAATCCTCGCCCAGGAAAAACACCAGCAGCAGCGAGGCGAAGCAGAAAGCCACGAAGCAGACGGCGAAGACTCTGCGGTGCTCCAGCGTGGTCTCCAGCAGTTGGTAGTAGCCGCCGCGAAATTTCTCGAAGGAGCGCTCGAAGCCGCGCTGATAGCGGCCGAAGAAGGTCTTGGCCGATTCTTCGCGATGCTCGTGGCCGCGCATGATGTACATCACCAGCGTCGGGATGAGGGTTCGCGACAGGAAATACGACGCCAGCATGGCAAACACCACCGCTTCAGCCAGCGGTACAAACAGGAAGCGCGCCACGCCGGTGAGGAAGAACATTGGCACGAAGACGATGCAGATCGATAGCGTCGAAACGAACGCGGGCACCGCGATCTGCGCCGCGCCGTCCAGAATTGCCTGCTTCATCTCCTTGCCCTGGGCAAGGTTGCGCTCGATGTTCTCGATCTCGACCGTGGCGTCATCCACCAGGATTCCGACCGCCAGCGCCAGTCCGCCCAGCGTCATGATGTTGATGGTCTCGCCCAGCGCGCTCAGCAGCAGCACGGAGACGAAGATCGACAGCGGAATGGAAATCGAAATGACGATGGTGGGACGCCAGTCGCCGAGAAACAGCAGGATCATGCATGCCGTCAACGCCGCTGCGATCAAGCCTTCGCGCAACACGCCGTTGATCGAGGCGCGCACGAACAGCGACTGATCGAACAGCGGCTTCACCGTGATGCCTTTGGGCAGCTGCTCCAGCGCAATCGGGACGATGCCCTTGATCTTGTTGACGATGGTGATGGTGGACCCGCGGCCGATCTTGTACATCGACATCAGCACGCCATGCACGCCATCCTGGCGCACGATGTTGGTCTGCGGCGCGAAGCCGTCGCGCACGTGCGCCACGTCGCGCATGTAAATCGTCGCGCCGTTGGTGGTTTTGACCGGCAGATCGTTGAGCGCGGCGATCGTGCTGGGCGCGCTGTTCATTTCCACCTGGTACTCGATGGAGCCGATCTTCGCTGTGCCCGACGGAGTAATCACGTTCTGGGCATTGAGCGCGTTGACGATGTCGCTGGGTGACAGGCGATACGCCTGCAGCTTTTGCAGGTCGAGATCGACCTGCACCTGGCGGATCTTGCCGCCGTAGGGATACGGTGTGGCCGCGCCCGGCACCGTCGCCAGTTGGTTGCGCAGAAAGTTCTGTCCTACGTCGAACAGCACCTGGTCGGGCAGGGTCTTACTGCTAAGTCCAAGCTGGACGATCGGCGTGGTCGAAGCCGAGTACTGGATGATCAGCGGCGGCGTTGTGCCCTGTGGGAGACTGCGCAGTATGACCTGCATGCCCGCGGTCAGCTGCGCCATCGCCGTCTGAATGTTAACCTGCGGCTGGAAATATACCTTGACGACACCGATTCCGTTGACCGACTGCGATTCGATGTGTTCGATGTTGCTGACCGTGATGGTCGTTATGCGTTCGGAGTTGCTGACGATACGGTTCGCCATATCGGTCGGCGCGAACCCGCCGTAAAACCAGATGACACTGATGACCGGGATGTTGATGTCGGGGAAGATGTCGACCGGCGTGTTGACGATGGCCAGTGGCATCAGCAGGACGATGATGATGGCCATCACGACGAACGTGTAGGGACGCCGGAGCGCTAAAGCAACAATCCACATTTACTTGGTCCGACTCCCTGCGGCCGGTGAATGTCATCGCCGCCGTGAAACTTGGAATGACAGGCAATATGATACGATACGGTACGTATCGGATTCAAATACAGTGGCCAATGGCCGGTTGTCAGTGGTCAGTTACGGAAATTAACCGGGGAGAAACGTCGAGGCTGACAGCCGAGAGCTAAAAGCTGTCAGCTGAACTGAGAACCGACAACTGTTCTAGACAATCACTCCACCATGATTTCTTCGCTGCAGACTACGCTGGATGAGCCCAACGGCAAGCGGGCACCGGGACGTCCGCGTTCGGAGAACGCGCGCCAGGCCATCCTGCGCAGCACCATCAAGCTTCTCCGGCGTCGTAGCTTTGCTGATCTCTCGATCGAAGCCATTGCCGCCGACGCTCGCGTGGGCAAGACGACCGTCTATCGCTGGTGGCCGAACAAGGGAGCGCTGGTGGTCGACGCCTTCGCGTCCAGCACCGCCGACGAGCTGCACTTTCCCGACTCCGGCTCGGTGTATCGCGACATGACTCTCCAGATCACCAACTGGCTGGGCGTGCTGCGCTCCTCGCGCGCCTCCATCGTGCGCGCCATCATCGGCGCCGGCCAGTCGCATCCCGAATTGCTGGAGGAATTTCGCAACCGTCTGCTGCGTCCGCGCCGGCAGGAGGCCTATGCGACGCTGCGCCGCGGCATCGAGCGCGGCGAGTTGCCGCGCAACCTCGACCTCGATCTCGTGCTCGACATGCTCTACGGTGCGATTTACATGCGCTTCCTCATCCGCCACGATGAACTGAACGAGCATTATGTCGAGGAGGTCTGCCGTGTGGTGCTGGACGGTGCCGCATCCGGTCTGAAACGCCGCAAACCGCTGTGACGGTGGTTGCTGCGTCGCAAATTCTACTTCGGCGACCTTATGAAACGAGGCGCGCAGCGCCGGCCGCGACTTGAGCCCGGGGTGCAAACCCCGGGTAAGCGTCCAAATTTAGGATTCGGAGCCGCGTAGCGGCGAGTCCCGCGCGTCAGAGAGAGTTCTGTTCCTCATTGTGACCCGCGCACTAGCCGCTCGTTCACGATCTCTTATACAATCACAAGTTTCCTAGTTGTACGCCAACCTCGTAAGGAGCAGACAAGTCCCGTGATCCCACCTTGGAGTGGGGCACCCAGCTCGGGTCGTTATACATCATGAAAATTCACGAGTACCAGGGAAAGGCCATTCTCGCGAAGCATGGCGTGGCCGTGCCGCGCGGGCAGATGGTCGAGAATCGCGAAGAGGCGCTGGAAGCGGCGCAAGCCTTGTTCGATGATGGCGCCAGCGGGGTCGTCGTCAAAGCGCAGATTCATGCCGGAGGCCGCGGCAAGGGCGGCGGCGTCAAGATCGCCAAATCGCCCGCCGAGGCCGGCGAGCTCGCAACCAAGATGCTGGGCATGAAGCTGGTCACGCACCAGACCGGCCCCGAAGGCAAGACCGTGCAGCGGCTGCTGATCGAAGAGACGCTGCCCATCGCCCGCGAACTGTATCTCGGCATCGTTCTCGACCGCACCAACGGCCGCAACGTCTTCATGGCGTCGGCGGCGGGCGGCATGGAGATCGAAGAGGTCGCGGCCAAAGATCCCAACGCCATCATCAAGCAGCACCTCATCCCCGGCTTCGGGCTGCGCCCGTTCCAGGCGCGGCAGATCGCGTTCAAGCTCGGCC
>Ga0335069_10007809_pt1 | contig 15401 bp, 9 predicted proteins | sample Lox_Sample_11_FD_206714 | JGI IMG/M metagenome (GOLD analysis project Ga0335069, IMG submission 206714) | Soil microbial communities from Loxahatchee National Wildlife Refuge, Florida, United States - Lox_Sample_1.1 | ecosystem: Environmental > Terrestrial > Soil > Wetlands | place: USA: Florida... | reverse complement strand
GCGCCATTTACGGCGTGATCGCCCGCCCCCTGTTTCCCCAATCCCTGGCCGGCGATTGCCCGGAAATCACCTACTACATGGCCGACGAGATTGAGAACAAGAACAATGCCACGGTGAGAGCCGTGGCAGTCGAAGAGGCCGTGCAATGCGCGTTCAGCGGAGACGAATCGAAGCAGTCGCAAGCTGCGCCGCTCGTGGAGTCCACGGCCCTGCGCGTGCTCAGCCAGGGCGACGCGGAAAACAATTATACCTACCGCCATCTGGAGGACTTCCTGCGGCGGCTGGCCGCCATGCCGGGGGAACGCTTGATGGTGCTGGTTTCCCCGGGCTTTATCCTGGCGAATTCCTACCTGGACGAATCCGGCATCATTGACCGGGCGAACCGCTCAAACGTCGTGATCAACACCCTGGACGCACGGGGTCTTTATACGCCCGACGTGATGGGCGATATTTCGCGGCCCTCGTCTGACTCTTTTCGCACCGGCGGCTACAAGACGATGTATCGCGTGGATTCCCAGTTTGAGAACCAGTTTGTGCTGAGTGACTTCGCCTACGGTACCGGCGGCACTTTTTTTCACAACTCGAACGATCTACTGGGCGGACTGGAACTCGCGGGCTTGGCGCCGGACGTTTCCTACGTGCTCGGATTTTCCCCTCAAAATAAAAAGATGGACGGGCAATACCACCTGCTCACCGTGAAACTCGCGAAGAAGACCAACTACACGATTCAAGCCAGGCGCGGGTATTTCGCTCCCCAGAAAGCCAACGATCCTCAGGATCTGGCGCGGCAGGAGATTCAAGACGCGATTTTCTCGCAGGAAGAAATCAGCGAACTCCCCCTGGATTTGCAGACGCAGTATTTCAAGGGCGATGCGGCGGATGCGCGTTTGAGCGTGGTCTCGCGCCTCGACTTGAAAAACATGCATTTTCGCAAGGCCGAGGGCCGCAGCGTGGACGACCTGACGCTGGCCACCGCCATTTTTGACGAGAACGGCAACTATATAACCGGCGGTGAAAAGATCGTGCAGATGAAGTTGCGCGATACGACCTACGACCGGCTGGCGCACTCCGGGTTGACCGTGAAGTCGAGCTTCAACGTGAAGCCCGGGCGCTATCTGGTGCGGCAGGTGGTGCGTGATTCCGAAGGCGCGCAGATGGCCGCGCGGAATGGCGCGGTGGAGATTCCGTTTTAATGGGGGCGAACATGACCAGGCAAATAAGGACCGATTCCAGATTCGCGGCGATCTTCGGATTTGTGTTCTTGATGGCCGCAGTTCCCGGCGTTGCGCGTGGTCAGGCGCCGGAAACGCCGAAGGCGTCGGCGCCGGAACAGCAGCCCCAGGCGCCGCCGATCGTGTCGGACACTCCGATTCGGACGGTGTCGCGGATCGTGCTGGTGGACGCGGTGGTCACGGACAAAAAAGGGAACTACGTCCACAACCTGACGCAGCAGGATTTCAAGGTCTATGAAGACAACAAAGAGCAGCCGGTCACCAGTTTTTCCTTCGGGAGCAATCCCTCGGCTCCCGCGGGCGCACAGAAGCATTACATGATTCTTTTTTTCGATAACTCTTCGATGCAGCCGCCGGACCAGATTCAGGCACGCGCCGCCGCTTCGAAATTCGTCGAACAGAGCGAGGCGACGGATCGCGTAATGGCCGTCGTGGATTTCAGCGGGACGCTGACGATTCGGCAGAATTTTACGGCGGACAACGCGCTGCTGAAGGCGGCAGTGAGCGGTCTGCGCTCCGCCAACGTGGAATCGAATGTTCCGGCGGGGACCGACGCGGTGGTGGCGTCTTCGGGGATGACCTCCAGCTTCCTGCAGTCGCAAGCCGATTTCGCGGCGCGTAACGCGATGCTTTCGATTCGCAGCCTGGCGAAGAATCTGCGCGCGATTCCCGGGCGAAAAATGCTGATTCTGCTTTCCGCCGGGTTTCCCACCGACGATCCGGAGCGCATCTCGGAGTTGACGGCGACGATTGACGCCTGCAACAAGGCGAATGTTTCGGTTTATCCGATTGATGTGCGCGGACTCGTGGCGCCGGTTCCCGGGCCGGGCAGGATGGCCATGAATCACCCGCGGCCTAGCGCCACAGAAGGGACATCAGCCAGCGCCAAGGCTTCTTCGCAGGGGCAGGGCCCAAGGATTAGGCTTGCTTCATTCACGACTTCCACAGCTCTGCCGCCGCAAAAGCCAGGCGGCGGGGGAGCCGGTGGGGGTGGAACGGGTGGTGGCCATCCCGGTGGAGGCGGCGGAACCCCGGTCGGCGGCGCCGGTGGCGGCGCTGGCGGAGGCAAAGGGGGCACGCCGACGGGCGGTGGCTCAACGGGAGGGGGAGGCAAGGGCGGAGCCCCTGGAGGCACCGGAGGAGTCCCAACGAGCGGCGGAGCCCGGCCGGTCAGTTCGCCCTATTCCAATTATTACAATCATCCAAACACCGCGCCGCGCACCATTTTGCCCCAGTTGCCAGACTCCGCGGCTACCAACCAACAGTTGCTTCTGGCCCTGGCCGAGGGCACTGGTGGGTTCGCCATCATCAACTCGAACGATATCTTGGGCGGCTTGAACAAAATAGCGCGCGAGCAGAATGAGTTCTATATCCTCGGCTACGTGCCCCCGGCGAGCGAAGAGGGCAGTTGCCACACGATCAAGGTGAAGATGGACCACGGGGGGATGCAAGTAAGGTCGCGCTCCGGGTATTGCAACGTGCGGACCGTAAATCCCCTGGACGGAAAACCGATCGAAAAACAGATGGAATTGCAGGCGGCGGGCAGCCAGCCGGGAAGTATCCGTGGCTCGCTGCAGGCGCCATTTTTCTATTCCGGGCCAAACGTCGCCCAGGTGAACCTGGCGATGGAAATCCCGGGGGACTCCGTCGTGTTCAACAAGGAAAAGGGAAAGTATCACGCCAGCGTGAATGTCCTGGGAATCGCCTATAAGCCGGACGGAACGGTCGGCGCGCGTTTCAACGATACGCTGCATTTCGACCTGGAAAAAGACGACTGGAAGGATTTCACCGCTCACCCGTACAAATACCAGAACCAGTTCGACGCCGCACCGGGAACCTACAAGCTCTCCGTGGTGCTGAGCTCTGGCGGAGAGGGTTTCGCGAAGCTGGAAACGCCGCTTCACATCGATCCCTACGACGGCAAGAAATTCACGCTAGGCGGCGTGGTGCTCTCTAACACGATTCAGGCCGTGAACCAGATTTCCACGGACGTGGACGCTTCGCTGCTGGAAGACCGCACGCCGATGATCGTCAAAGGCATGCAGATTACGCCTTCGGCCAACTGCGTCTTCAAGAAATCGGATAAGGTGGTGATCTATTCGCAAGTCTACGCGCCGCTGCTGGTCTCCGACAAGCCGCCGCGCGTGATCACCGGATACAGCATTCTCGACTCTTCAAACAAGCAGGTGTTCTTCTCCGGCGCGGTGCCACTGGATGACTTCATTCAGAAGGGCAATGCGGTGGTGCCCTTTGGGCTGGTCGTTCAGGTGAAGGACCTTGCGCCGGGGAATTACAAGTTGGTGCTCCAGGCGGCCGACGGGGCGCACAATCAGGCGGCGCCGCGAGAGACGGCATTTTCCATTGCCAATTAGCCGGGCATCGCGGTTCTGGCTTGGTTGCTTGCTATAGGGGGACGCTCGAGGCGGGCTCCCTCAGAATGCCGCCCTGAAGCTTAGTCGCCGGTCCGAAGCTCAAGGTAGCTAATTGGGCGGCCCCACCAGGGCTGCTGCTCTTCGCTATTCTTTCGCGACACATCCCTCTCCAGGCAGCAACTTTTGACTCGACCGAGGGTTACTCTACGTATTATGCGAACGCTGGAAAACTGTTTGCCTCGAACGGTCTCCCGGCGGCCTCTGTTCGCAGTCAATTGCACACCGAGAGCCCTGCTGGCAGTCGCGCTTTCTCTCGCGACGCTCGCCTCTGTAGGGCCCGGCGCTCCGCTTGCCGCAGCCACCCCCTCGGCGGAAAAAAAGCCCAAGCAAGACCCGGTTCTGAAAGGTCTTCCCATCACCGAACTTTCGGTGGACGAGGCCATCCTGCACGCCTTAAACCGGCTGGCCTACGGGCCGCGTCCCGGCGACGTTGACCGGATCAAGCAAATGGGTTTGGCCAAATGGATCGATCGGCAGCTCAATCCCAATGCGCTGGACGACTCCGCCATCGAGGCACGTCTGGACGTGTATCCGACCCTGAAGATGTCCACGGCCCAGATTCTGGCCGGCTATCCGCGGCCCAAGCAGGCGGCCAAGCAGGTGCAAAAGGCGCAGAATCAAAATCAACGGCCGGCTGACGCAGCCGCGGCGGTGATTGCAGCCAACATGCAAGCCAATAAGTCCGGAGCTGCGGCGAATGCGAATCATGCCGATACGGAGCAACAGGCTTCCCAGGGTGCCGACGCGGCGATCAACACCATGGCCGCCGAAATGGACGGTTCCACGGCGAGCGCGAAATCCCCGGACATGACCAATTCCGACACGGTGGCGAGCAACGCGGACGTTCCATCGCCCATGAAGATGGACCCGCCCACCCGCGGCCTGCGCGCGGATGCCCTGGGGCAGGACCCCAACGTTGTGACCCGCGCCATTTCCGACGACAGCAAACGCCCCGCCCGCGTCGTGGAAGAGTTGGCGATGGCCAAGACCCTGCGCGCCATCTACAGCGAGCGGCAGTTGCAGCAGGTGATGGACGATTTCTGGTTCAATCACTTCAATGTTTACGCCGGAAAAGGCGAGGTGCGCTGGTACCTGACGTCCTATGAGCGCGACGTCATCCAGCCGCATGCGTTAGGCAAGTTTCGGGACTTGTTGACGGCCACGGCGCAGAGCCCCGCCATGCTGTTTTATCTCGACAATTTTCTGAGCGCGGATCCGAACGCCGCGCAGCGCCAGGCGCAGCAGCGCGCCATGCGCCAGCAGATGCGGCGGTACCCCTACGGCTACCCGCCGCGCCCGGCCCAGCAGGGCCAGGCAAAAAAACAAGAGCGCGGATTGAATGAAAACTATGGCCGCGAACTGATGGAGCTGCACACCCTGGGTGTGGACGGCGGCTACACGCAGAAAGACGTAACCGAAGTGGCGCGCTGCTTTACGGGCTGGACCATCGAAAAGCCTCGGGAAATCGCGCAATTCAAGTTTGACGACCGGCTGCACGATCCGAATCCGAAAGTTGTACTCGGCAAGAAGATTCATGCGGGGGGCATGAAGGATGGGGAAGAGGTCATTGCGCTCCTGACGAAGAATCCGAATACGGCAAAGTTTATTTCCTCTAAATTGGCGCGGCGGTTTGTGTCAGACACGCCGCCGCCCGCACTGGTAGAGCGCATGGCGAAAAGTTTGGAAAAATCCGATGGCGACATCCGGGAAGTGATGCGGACGATGATTTATTCGCCGGAGTTCTGGACGCGCGAAGCGTACCGCGCCAAGGTGAAAACCCCGTATGAACTGGTGGTTTCCTCGGTTCGCGCGCTGGGCACCGATGTGGACACGCCGATGCCGCTGGTGGGCTGGGTTGGACGCATCGGTGAGCCGTTGTACCAGTGCCAGCCGCCCACCGGCTATTCGGACAAGTCGGAAACCTGGGTGAATACCGGCGCGCTGCTGAATCGGTTGAATTTTTCGTTGGCGCTGGCAGGAAACAAGGTGCGCGGCTCCCGGAGCGACGTGGCGGCGCTGATGGGCAACGATGCCACAGCCGATCCGAGGGCAGGGTTGGATCGCGCGGTGCAGGTTTTCCTCGATGGGCAAGTCTCGCCGGGAACGGTGGAGACGCTCGAGAAGCAACTCGAGAATCCGCAGATTGTGCAGGCGAAACTCGATGATCCTGTAAAACAAGTGGACTTGGGCGTCATCACGGGCTTGGTGCTGGGCGCGCCGGAATTTCAGAGGCGATGATGTAGGACCCGCCTTCTGAGGCGGGCCCAGTCAGCCGTGGAGTAACGCGCGGAGAACGGACAGCCTCCGAAGGCCGTTCCTACACTCGCTGGCGAATGGCGCGATCGAGGTGAGGTTATGAACGACTACTGTTGCGAAGGATTGCGGCCCGCGAGATTCTCGCGGCGCTTTTTCATGAAGCACGGCGGCATCGCCCTGGCTGGGCTGAGTACGATGCCGGCGTTTTTGCAGCGCGCGATCGCCTCCACCCCGTCCGCCGGAAATAAGCAGCTCGTCGTGCTGTTTCAACGCGGCGCCGCCGACGGCCTGAACATCGTGGTGCCATTTGCCGAGCCGAACTATTACCGCCTGCGCCCCACCATCGCCATTCCCCAGCCCCGCCGTGGTGGCGCTGACGCGGCAATTGATCTCGACGGATTCTTTGGGCTGCATCCCGCGCTGGCTTCTTTTGCGCCGTTGTTTCAGAAAAACGAACTGGCCATTGTGCATGCGGCCGGGTCGCCCGATCCCACCCGCTCCCATTTCGATGCGCAGGATTATATGGAATCGGGCACCCCGGGCCTGAAGTCCACCCAAGACGGGTGGCTCGATCGCGCGCTGGGCACCATGCCGGAAGAGAATGCGTCGCCGTTCCGTGCCGTCGCGATGGGGCCGAACCTTCCACGCATGCTGCAGGGAAACACCGGCGCGATCGCCATTCCCGATCTTCGACAGTTTAAGGTGCAGCCGCAATCGGCGGCGATGGCGAGCGTTGCGGAAGGCGGCTTCGAGGCCATGTACGCGCAATCGGTGGACCATGCGCTCCACGGAACGGGCACGGAGACGTTCGAAGCGATTGACATGCTCCGGAAAATCGATCCTGCGAAATATCCGCCGGAAAATGGCGCCGAATATCCGAAATCACCCGTGGGACAGCGGCTGCAGCAGATTGCCCTGATGATCAAAGCGAATATCGGGCTGGAAGTGATGTTCCTCGATTGCGGCGGCTGGGATAATCACGTCAACGAAGGCAACACCCAGGGACAGCTCGCAAACCTGCTGCGTGATCTGAGCCAATCGCTGGCGGCGTTCTACCAGGATTTGGGCGACCGGATGGATGACGTGGTCGTGGTAACGATGAGCGAGTTCGGCCGCACCGCAAAGGAAAACGGCAATCGCGGCACGGACCACGGGCACGCGAACTGTATGTTCATCCTGGGTGGCGCCGTGAAGGGCGGACGCGTTTACGGCAAGTGGCCGGGGCTGAATGATCATCAGCTCAACGAAGGCCGCGACCTGGCCCTGACTACGGATTTCCGTTCCGTGGTTGGCGAAATCCTTGCCAAGCACCTCGGCGTGAAGGATCTGGCCGCGGTGTTCCCGGGCTTCGAAAACAATCCGCACAAGTTCCCAGAGCTGATTCGCGCCTAATTTGGAGTGCGGGAGCCGGGCTCCCGCACTCCAAATGAAAAGGGGCGGCTTGGAGCCGCCCCTTTCTTTTTGTGTGAGTGCAAACGTCCCGATCAGTGGCCGGCGGCACCTTTGATTCGCATCCCGTAGAAGGAGCGGTAGACGAAGGCGAAAGAGACGGCAAAGAAGGCCGCCGACAGGACGTGCGCCAGCGTCGCGCCCGAGGTGGCGGTCAGCCGCACGGCGAGTTCGACCGCGAGCAGGCCGAACAGCGTCGTGAACTTGATGACCGGGTTGAGGGCGACCGACGAAGTGTCCTTGAAAGGATCCCCGACCGTATCGCCAATGACCGTGGCGTCGTGCAGCGGCGTGCCTTTTTGCTTCAGCTCCACTTCGACGATCTTCTTGGCGTTATCCCAGCCGCCGCCGGCATTGGCCATGAAGATGGCCTGGTACAAGCCGAAGATGGCGATGGAAAAGAGGTAACCGATGAAGAAGTACGGCTCAAGGAAGGCAAACGCCAGCGTGGCGAAGAAGACGGCGATGAAGATGTTGAGCATGCCCTTCTGCGCGTACTGGGTGCAAATCTCGACGACTTTCTTCGAATCGGCCACGCTGGCCTTGGTGACGCCTTCCAGCTTGATGTTGGCCTTGATGAATTCCACCGCGCGGTAAGCGCCAGTAGTGACGGCCTGGGTGGAAGCGCCGGTGAACCAGTAAATCATCGCGCCACCGGTGATGAGGCCGAGAACGAAGGGAGCGTGCAGGAGCGAAAGATTGTTGACGTTCGCCGTAAGCCCGTTGGTCAGCGCCATGATGATGGAGAAGATCATGGTGGTGGCGCCGACGACCGCGGTGCCGATCAGCACGGGCTTCGCCGTGGCCTTGAAGGTATTGCCCGCGCCGTCGTTCGCTTCCAACATGTCCTTCGCGCTTTGGAAGTCTACGTCAATGTTGTAGTCCTTCTTCAACTCGGCCTTGATGTTGGGCACCTGCTCGATCAAGGAAAGCTCGTAGACGGATTGCGCGTTGTCCGTCACGGGACCATAGGAGTCCACGGCGATCGTCACCGGCCCCATGCCCAGGAAGCCAAAGGCCACCAACCCGAACGCAAACACCGCCGGGGCCAGCATCATGCCTCCCAGCCCCGCGTTGCTGATCAGGTAGCCGACCGACATCAGCAGAACCATGGATAAGCCGATGTAGTAGGCCGAGAAATTGCCGGCCACAAATCCCGACAGGATGCCGAGCGAGGCGCCGCCCTCTTCCGCAGAGGTGACGATTTCCCGGACGTGACGCGATTCGGTGGAGGTGAACACCTTGACGAGTTCTGGAATGATGGCGCCGGCTAGGGTGCCGCAAGATATGATGGTCGCGAGCTTCCACCACTGGGAGGTGTCGCCACCGAGTACGGGAATGATCACCGCAGAAACGGCATACGTGAACGCGATGGAGACGAACGAAGTGATCCACACGAGCGAAGTGAGCGGGGCTTCGTAGTTCATCTCCGCCGCGTGGCCGTACCTCGCCTTGGCGATCACTCCGTTGATGAAGTAGGCGGCGGCGCTGGCGACGAGCATCACCAGGCGCATGACGAAGATCCACACCAGCAATTGCACCTGCACGGTGGGATTCTTGACCGCGAGAAGAATGAAAGTGATTAGGGCGACGCCGGTGACGCCGTAGGTTTCAAAGCCGTCCGCGCTGGGGCCCACCGAGTCGCCCGCGTTGTCGCCCGTGCAGTCGGCGATCACGCCGGGGTTGCGCGCGTCGTCTTCCTTGATCTTGAAGACGATCTTCATCAGGTCGGAACCGATGTCGGCGATCTTCGTGAAGATGCCGCCCGCAATACGCAGCGCCGCGGCGCCCAGCGATTCACCGATGGCGAAACCGATGAAGCACGGACCCGCGTAGTCGCCCGGGATGAACAGCAGGATGAAAAGCATCATCAGCAGTTCCACGCTGATGAGCATCATGCCGATGCTCATGCCGGCTTCCAGCGGCGTGTGATAGATCGGATAAGGCTTGCCGCGCAGGCCGGCGAAGGCGGTCCGGGAATTGGCGAAGGTGTTGACGCGGATGCCGAACCACGCGACGCCGTAACTGCCGGCGATGCCGACCAGCGAGAAGAGAATGATGATGGCCACGCGAATGGCTTCGAACTTCAGCAGCACGCCGAAGTACAACACGATGACCACGGCGATGAAGATTTCAAGCAGCAGCAGGAACTTGCCCTGGGTGACGAGATACGTTTTGCACGTTTCGTAGATCAGCTCCGATATTTCCCGCATCGAGTTGTGCACCGGCATGTTTTTCAGCCGGTTGAAGATCGTGAGGCCGAACAGCAGCCCGAAAACACAGATGATCAGCCCGAACAAAAGCAGTTTGTGCCCGTCGACCCCAAGGAAACTCACTTGAGACAAATCGGGCAGCTTGAGATTGGCTTCGCCGCTTGCCGCTTCCTCGGCGGGCTTTGCCAGCAGCGCGGCGCCGCCGAGCAACAAACCCGCGGCGGCCGCCGCAAATTTTTTCGTCAACCCCAGACAGGTGGACTTGACCGCGTCCATCGCAATACTCATGAACTCTCCTCCGAAATTCCTCTCAACCTGGCGGCGCTCTACCTCGGCCGGTTCCGGCCCGCGCCTTTCAACCGCAAAACTTCACACACCCATTCTGTTTAAGAAGGAGCATGGCGCTCCCTACCCCGGGAGCGAACCAGCGTCTGCGCGTACGGTTTCCTCCAGCGCCTAGGAAACCCCGCGATGCAAACAGGACGGGAACTCTTCCAACCCCGGTGCGGCTACCCCTCAGACCCTGGGCGGGTCAGGACCACCCCTTACTACCCTTGATACCGCACGAACGAGGAAGATGGAAACGATGTTTTATAACATTTCGCTAATAGCCGGTCAAATTCTTTGCTATGTTCCTGCGGGGGTTGCCATGCTTTCTTCCAGCAAGATGATGGGCTTTTTGTTGACACGGGATTATGAAGCGGCGCGAAAATTTTATGAGGGGCAACTGGGTTTCCGGTTTGTCAACCAGGATCAGTTCGCGCTGGTGGTGCAAGCCGGGGAGAGCCGCATCCGGATCGTCAAAATGCCGGACATGACCCCCCTTCGGAGCACCGTGTTGGGGTGGGAAGTGCAGGGAATTGAAGGTGTTGTGGATTGGCTCCGCGGGCGTGGGGTGGCTTTTGAGAAGTACCCATTTGTACAGGACCAGGAGCGCGGGATCTGGAGCGCGCCCGGCGGGGACAAGGTGGCATGGTTTAAGGATCCGGATGGAAATGTTTTGAGCGTCTCGCAGCACGTGTCTTAGCGGGAATTGGGCTCTTCTTCGGCAACGCTCAGGACGAGCCGTACGAGAAACTTTGTAATCCGTGTCTGGTAGTCTTTTGCCATGCAGATTGGGAAACCTAGCCGGACGGCGCTTGCCGCGGCCTCGCATCGCGCGGCGCATCAGTTGCTCGAGGGCGGCCGGATTTTCACGGATCCGCTGGCGGTCCAGATCCTTGGCGAGGATCCACGAACCGTTGCGCAGGACGCTGCGGCGCACCCTTCGCGGCGCATCATGCGCCTGTTCATTGCCGTGCGCACGCGCTTTGCCGAAGACGCACTGGCATCGGCCGTGGAAGAAGGTGCCCGGCAATTGGTCGTTTTAGGCGCGGGGTTGGATACGTTTGCCTACCGCAGCCCGTTTCGCGAGCGACTCCGTGTGTTCGAAGTGGATCATCCGGTGACGCAAGCCTGGAAGCGGGAGCGGCTGGCCGAGGCGGGAATTGCTTTGCCCCCCTGGCTGACTTTCGCGCCCGTTGATTTCGAGGCGCAAAAGTTGCCGGAGGGCTTGGCTGCCGCCGGATTCGACCCGGAAGGTAAGACTTTTTTCATCTGGCTGGGTGTTGTGCCGTACCTCACGGAAGATGCCATCTTCACAACCTTGCAATTTATTACCAGTGTCCGAGGCGGGGCGCATGTAGTGTTCGACTACAGCGATCCGCCGGACACGTTGCCTCCAGAAGCGCGCGCGTACCACGCGAGGCGCGCCGCTTTGGTGGAGTCATTAAACGAGCCTTGGATCAGCCATTTCGAACCGCAGGCACTGCACGCCAAATTGCACGAACTGGGATTTTCGGGGATCGAAGATTTGGGCCCTCGCGAAATTCGAGCTCGCTATTTTCCAAATGCGAAGGGTCCGGTCCGGGACCGCGGCGGACATGTCCTGCGGGCGACCAGCAAACAGAGTCCGCCAACGCGAATTTGACCCATTCGGATTTCGCTTCACAATGCGCCGCAAGTTGCACGCAAACGCGACTCCGGTGGTAACATGTGAAGCTTACAGAGCAGCTGTTTTTATCTTCAGGCCAGGCGAACACGGACTCTCATGACCAGTGAATCGAGCGGGGTGGCTGTGGCTCCAAGCAGCGAGGCTGCCGTGCGTCACGATTGGAGCAAGGCCGAAGTCCAGGCCATCTATCAGACCCCGCTGCCCGACCTGATTTTCCGCGCACAGACCGTCCATCGCCAGTTCCACGCCGCGGACCGCGTGCAGACCTGCCAGTTGATTTCCATCAAGACGGGCGGCTGCCCCGAAGATTGCGCGTATTGCCCGCAAAGTGCGCATTATGACGCGGATGTGGAGCGGCAGGGGCTGCTCGATCCGCAGCACGTAATTTCGGTGGCGCGCGAAGCGGCGGGACGCGGCGTGACGCGGTTCTGCATGGGCGCGGCCTGGCGGGAAGCTCCGAACGGTCGCGAATTTGAGAAGGTATTGGAAATGGTGCGCGGTGTTTCCACACTGGGCATGGAAGTGTGCTGCACACTGGGCATGCTCACCGACGAGCAGGCGGCACGGCTCAAACAGGCTGGCCTCACGGCGTACAACCATAATCTCGACACCTCGCCGGAATTCTACGGCTCCATTATCACCACGCGGGTTTACGACGAGCGCTTGCGCACGCTCGCGGCGGTTCGCAAAGCGGGCATTACCGTGTGCTGCGGCGGGATTCTCGGCATGGGCGAGAAGGAAGCGGACCGCGTGGGCTTGCTGCAGCAACTGGCGAATCTTTATCCCCATCCGGAAAGCGTGCCTATGAATATGCTGGTGCGCGTGGAAGGCACGCCTTTGGCGAATCTGCCCGCGCTCGATCCACTGGAGATGGTGCGCGCCATCGCCACCGCGCGCGTTCTGATGCCGGCTTCGCGCGTGCGCCTGGCTGCCGGACGCAAACAACTTTCGCCGGAAGCGGTAACGCTTTGCTTCCTAGCCGGCGCCAATTCGATTTTTGTGGGTGAGAAACTCCTGACTACGCCCAATCCGGCAGCCGATGCCGACGATCTTCTGCTTCAGAGTCTGGGCATGAAGCCCTTGGAGCCGCATGCGGTCTGACGCCCTGTCCACCTGGAAAGCGCAACTGCAGGCAGGGCTGCGTTCGTTGGAGCAGCGCAACCAGCGGCGCAACCTTGCGGAGATTCACGGCGTAAATTTCTGTACGAACGACTATCTGGGCCTGGCATTAAATCCGGTTCTAAGAGCGGAAGTCGCCGCAGCAATCCTCCGCGCGGAGCGCGTCGGCGGCACGGGGGCTCGGCTGCTTTCCGGGCAATCGGAAGAGTGGAACGAACTCGAGGAAGCGTTTGCCAAGTTTGCGGGCACGGAATCCGCGCTGTTTTTCACCTCGGGCTACGGCGCCAATCTCGGCTTGATTTCCGCGCTGGTGGGCAAAGACGACGCGATCTTCAGCGACGCGCGGAATCACGCCAGCCTGATTGATGGGATGCGCTTGTCCGGGGCGCGCAAAGTCATTTATCCTCATCGGAATCTGGAAGCATTGGAAGACGCGTTGCGCCAGGAAGCCGGCGCTCCGTGGCGCAAGGTTGTCGTCACCGAGAGCGTTTTCAGCATGGACGGAGACATCGCCCCCGTGGCGGAAATCGCGGAATTGGCCGAAAAATATAACGCCGCGCTGATCGTGGACGAGGCGCACGCCACGGCGGTGCACGGCACGGCGGGACGCGGCTTGGCGTTCACCGCGGGCTTGGCCAACCGTGCCTTGGCGATCATTCACACTTGCGGGAAGGCCCTGGCTTCGGCGGGCGCGTTTGTCTGCGGTCCGGCGGTCTTGAAGGATTATCTGGTGAATCACGCGCGTTCCTTCATTTTCTCAACGGCCCTGCCGCCTTCCATGGCCGGCCAGATTCGCTCAGCGATGAAACTCGCCGAGGGTATGGATACGGAGCGGACCGCGCTGTTGCGGCGCGCGGCGAAGTTTCGGGATGCGTTGCGCGCGGAAGAGTTTGACACGGCGGAAACCGCGAGTCAGATCGTGCCCGTCGTGCTGGGATCGAATGAGGCGACGCTCGACGCCGCGGAGCATTTGCAACGGGAAGGATTCGCGGTGCGCGGCATTCGGCCACCCACGGTTCCCCAAGGTGGTTCCCGATTGCGGTTGTCTCTCACCTCGCTCATTCCGCAGGAAGAGCTTGCGCGGCTGCTGGAATCGCTGGTTGCCTGGCGTTCGCATCAGAGCGCATACGCCGGTACGAGGCACGCATGAGGCGGCATTTCTTCATTACCGGCACGGACACGGGCGTCGGAAAGACGACGCTGGCCGCGCTCCTTTGTGCGGCGCTCGATGCCATTTATTGGAAGCCGATCCAGACAGGAACGCTCGAGGGTTCGGACCGCGTCACGGTGATGCGCCTTGCGGGTATCGGGACGGACCGCACACTCGACGAAGTCTACAAATTTGTCCCTCCGGTTTCGCCGGACTTGGCCGCGCGCTGGGCTGGCGTGGAAATCGACTTGAACCGCATCAACCTGCCGCCTAGCCTGATGAACGACTGGCTGGTGGTGGAAGGCGCTGGCGGCGTGCTGGTGCCCATCAATTCCAAACAGTTCATGCTGGACATGATGGTGAAATTCAAGCTGCCTGTGATTCTGGCGGCGCGCAGCGGGCTGGGCACCATCAACCACACGCTGCTGACGCTGGCGGCCCTGCATGCGGCGGAACTTCCCGTACACGGTGTGGTGCTGATCGGCGATCAGAATCGCGAAAACCGCGACACCATCGAAAAATTCGGCCACGTCCGCGTGATCGGCGAAATTCCCAAGCTCCCGAACCTCCATCGCACGGCGCTCATGCAAGTGTTCCTGAATCATTTTGACCGTTCCGCGTTCGCGCAGTAACGAATGACGAATCCTTCCTGGCTTCATTTCGAAAACGTCTGGCTGCCCTACTCGCAGATGAAGACGGCCCCGTTGCCGCTGCCTGTCGTGTCCGCCAAGGGCGTTCGGCTGCGGCTGGCCGATGGCCGCGAGCTGATTGACGGCGTCGCCAGCTGGTGGACGATGTGCCATGGTTACGGGCATCCCCACATCGTGGCAGCCATCGAAAAACAGTTGCGGGAGTTGCCTCATGTGATGTTCGGCGGTCTGGCTCATGAGCCGGGGTATCGGTTGGCCGCGAGGCTCGCGGCGCTGCTGCCTGGGGATCTGCGGCACGTGTTTTTCACGGAGTCTGGTTCCGTATCGGTTGAAGTGGCCATGAAGATGGCGGTGCAGTTCTGGCTGAATCAAGGCGAGCGGCGCACGAAATTCGTGTGTTTCCGCAATGCCTACCATGGCGATACGTTCGCGGCGATGTCGGTCTGTGATCCGGTCGAGGGCATGCACCGGATGTTTCGCGGCGTTGTTCCGGAGCAGTTCGTGGCCGAGCTTCCCGATTCGGCGGAGAAGCTTGGCGCGCTGGACCGCTTCCTAGCGGAACATCGTCGCCAGATCGCCGCGGTGCTCGTGGAGCCTCTGGTGCAAGGCGCGGGTGGAATGAAGTTTCATATGCCGGAAACCTGCGCGGAACTTCGCCGCCTTTGCGATCGGCACGGACTGCTTTTGATCTTCGACGAAGTCTTTACCGGCTTTGGCCGCACGGGCTCGCTGTTCGCTTGCGAACAAGCCGGTGTCGTGCCGGACATCCTTTGTTTATCAAAGGCGCTGACCGGCGGGACCTTGCCGTTGGCGGCGACCGTGGCAACGGAAAAGATCTACGCGGCGTTTCTCTCCGATGATCCGGATGCGGCGCTGATGCATGGGCCGACCTTCATGGCTTATCCGC
>Ga0335069_10007808_pt1 | contig 15403 bp, 9 predicted proteins | sample Lox_Sample_11_FD_206714 | JGI IMG/M metagenome (GOLD analysis project Ga0335069, IMG submission 206714) | Soil microbial communities from Loxahatchee National Wildlife Refuge, Florida, United States - Lox_Sample_1.1 | ecosystem: Environmental > Terrestrial > Soil > Wetlands | place: USA: Florida... | reverse complement strand
CGCCAGTCGTGCACCTTGAAGCGCGAGAACGGGATGCTGTCGCCAAACATCATCTTCAATTGCGCCTGCGTCATGGCGGAATGCGTGCCCACCGCGGGCATGATGTCCACTGCGGCACTGGGGGACAGCAGTTCGTAGAGCAGGCGCGTCAACTCGCCGGCATCGGAATTGAGGCGTGTGTGGTCGGGCGGCAGAAGCAGCACCTTCCGGGGCGCACGGCCCATGACCTTGAGCGCCTGGGCCAGGGCTTCGCGCTTTTCTGCGGTGCTGATGTTGTCAGCAATCCCGCCGCGTGCAAAATAGGTTGCCATGTCTCGGCTTCGCTGTTGGATTAAGTATCGCGCAAGATGCGCCGCTGTGCCACCTGCGGCTCAGACGCCGCTGAACGCGCTGAACCCGCCGTCCACCGCGATAACCTGCCCTGTCACGAAGCCCGAGGCTTCGGCGCTGAGCAGCCAGAGGAGCGTGCCGATGAGGTCTTCGGGTTTGCCGAACTGCCCCAGCGGCGTGTGAGACATGATAGTGTTGCCGCGCGCGGTGAGCGAGCCGTCGGCCTGGGTCAGCAGCGTGCGGTTCTGGTCGGTCAGGAAAAACCCGGGCGCCAGGGCGTTGACGCGGACGCCGGTTTTCGAGAAGTGCACGGCCAGCCATTGCGTGAAGTTGCTCACGCCCGCCTTGGCGGCGCTGTAAGCCGGGATCTTCGTCAGCGGCTTGAAGGCGTTCATGGAAGACACGTTGATGATATTGCCGCGACCCTTGAGCACCATGTCCTTGCTGAAGACCTGCGTAGGCAGAAACGTGCCCAGGAAATTAAGGTTGAAGACGAACTGGATGCCTTCGACGGTGAGGTCATAGAAGGTCACCTGGCCGTCTTTCTTGGCAGTGACATCCTCGCGAGACAGGAACTCCTTCGACGTAGTCCCTTTAGGGTGGTTTCCGCCGGCGCCGTTAATGAGAATGTCCACCGGCCCGAAGGCAGCCTTCACCTCGGCATGCGCCTGCTCGATGCTCGCCTTCTCCAGGACGTTGCAAGCAAACGCCTTGGCGACGCCGCCGGACTTCATGATGGCGTCTGCGGCCTTCTTGGCCATCTCGGGTTTGAGGTCGAGGATGGCCACTTTGGCACCGCATTGGGCCAAAGCGTCGGCCATCACGCTGCAAAGGATGCCGCCCCCGCCGGTAATGACGGCTACCTGGTTCTTCAGATCGATGCGAAATGGTATGGTCATAGGTGCAATTGGTGCAGGCCGCTCGTGCGAGCCGGGCCGGCAACCTGGGCTTCAGAATACAGCCAGGGCGAGCGGGCGCCAGACATTTCCAAGGGCAGCTATTTCAGTTGACCAACACCGCCCCTGATGCGAGCTGCACACGCGTCATACACGCCGGACACACGCCGGATACCCTGGCTGGCAGGATCCGGCGCGAATTGCGCGTGGATAAACTGCAAGCCTCTTAGCTTTAGGCGTTTACGGCTTACGAATGCCTGGCGAGGACGCGGCGAGTGGCTGGTGATTCCCCGGTGTGTCTCCCATGTGGGTCGACCCACATGGGAGACACACCGGGGAATCACCGGCCAGTCGCCGGGGAGAGGCGGGATACCGAGGAGGGGCTGGCGAGAGGGGCGAGGCGGCCGACCCATTTCAATTGACTCGCCCAAGATCACACGTGCTTCGCCCTCCAGGAATGGAAAACCTACGGAACTGCGGCGGGCGAAACCCCTGCCCTGCTCTTGTGTGGGCCTGCCTGGGTGCGCTGGCCTAATTCACCGCTGGCCAGTGGCTGCACCTTCCGCTAGTGTGTCTTCAATGACGAATTCCTTGCCGCGGCCGGAAGTGATCATCACCCACGAGAGCGATCTCGACGGGTTGGTGGCCGGAGTCCTGTTGCAACGGCTCGCCCGGAAGCTCTTCAACGCTGATGTGCGTCTCGAGGCCTATCACTACAACAATTGGCGCCAGCGCGAGCTGCGGGAAAAGAGCGGCTGGGTCACGGACCTGACGTTCGAGCCGCGCATGGACCGGGCCAACTGGGCCATTTTCGATCACCACGCCAACGACATTCCGCCCAAGAACGCCCTGTTCTTCCACGACATCACCAAGTCCGCCGGCCTGATATGCTACGAACTATGCAAGCAAGAGGGCCTTGGCTCGCCCGCGCTGGACCGCCTTGTCCACCTGAACAACGTCGGCGACCTCTTTCTGGAAGATGACCCTGACTTCATCCTCGCCAACGACTACGCCAACCTGGTCAAGAGCTACCAGTTCTGGAACCTGCACGCCCTGATCAACGGCGAGATCGAGCAGCTTCTTAACAATCCGCTGCTCCGCGTGATGGAGGTGAAGCGCAACATCGAAGACCCGCTCGGCTTCGCCTGGAGCCGGGAGAACATCACGGAAGTTGCGCCGCAAGTGGGCTTCGTGGATACGGTCATCGGCAACAACAACCTCATCGTCCACCAACTCCTCGAACAGCGGGCGACCCAGTATCCCGTCCTGCTAACCCTGTTCCGAAGGGCCAACGGCGTAATCATCGCCAGCCTGCGCAGCCGCAACGGCGAGGCGCTAAAGATTGCCGAGAGGCTCCAGGGCGGCGGACACGCCAATGCGTGCGGCGCCACGCTGCCCCGCTCGGTGAAGACCATACCCGACGCGGTCAGCTATCTCCGGCAGGTGCTCAATCCCAAGAAAGAGGAGACCCTCAACAGCCTGGAAGAAGCCTTCGCGGCGCTGGATTCGCAGAAATAGCGCAGGGTAAGGACGGCGTGCTACGTGTTGCGTGTTGCGTGTTCCGTGCCCACGCAATACGCAACACGCTTCACGCAACACGAGCCCGCGAGGCGGCTTCCCCCGTGTTAAATAGCCGGGCTAAAGCACCCGCAGCAGCAGCACCAGTAGCCCAATCAGCGCCAGGCCAGTGCCGAAGCTCGACAGCACCAGGCCCTTGTGGTGCTTCAGGATTTCCCCGAACACGGCGTGCACGGCGAGGAAGAAGAACCCGCCCCCGACGTGCGCCACAATGGCATCCAGCCAGACGCTGGAAATGTCCCGAAAGAACAGCCAGCCCAGCACGCCCCCCAGGAGCGTTGCGGCCTCGACGGCCGCGACGCGGAGCACTGTTTGCGCGCGGCTGAATCCCGCCCCCAGGAGCAATCCGCCCAAGGCCAGGCCCTCCGGCACCTTGTGCACGCAGATCGCCAGCACCAGGGACAAGTTCAGCAGCCGGGCGCCCGGGGCGTGCGTGGCCTCCGCTTCGTGCCCGGCGGCGATGGCCAACCCGTCCGCCGTGCAATGCACCGCCAGGGCCACCGTCATCGCGGCGGCGATTTCGCTGAAATGGTGCGTGGTGGCTTCATCGAAGTGGCTGGCCGCACAGGCCGGGCAGACGTGATAGATGTATTTGCTGATCACCGCGAACAAGACGTAGCCGGAGCCCAGCGCCAGCAGGAGCCCCCACCAGCGCAGCCCCTCCAGGCATTCGGGCAGGATCACAAAGACCGTCACCCCCAGCAGCGTGCCCGCGCCCAGGCTGATCAGCGCGCAGAGCCGCCGATGGGAGGTGCCCAGCGACGCGCCAAGCGCGCCGCCGACAACCGCCAGTGCAAACGCCAGCACCAGGTACGCGATCGAAAGGGTTGCCATGACCGAATAGACTTAGGCTTGACTCTGGCCCTCTCCGATTCAAGCGGAAAATCCGGTGAGACCGGCGCCGGCTGTGCCGGGTTGCGGCCCACAATGCCCTCGCGCTGGTTGTCATACCGGTAGGTGAGCCCCAGTTTCAAGCTCAGCAGGGCCGGCCTCCAGCCCAGCGTGAACACCGATCGGGCGAACCGCCACAAAACGCGGTCCAGCCGATAGAACTGCGCGTAAACCCAGTCCGCCCCCGCTTGCAGTTCCGCCGCCGTCATCCGCGCAGGGCGGAACACCACATGCCGGTAGTCGTAGTGGCTCCAGTCGCGGTCGGTGACCCGTCCAGCCCGATCCATATCGGCGTAAAGAGGCGTGCCCGGCAGCGGCGTCAGGATATTGAGCTGAACCGCGTCCAGCCGCGCCGCTTCGAGAAAACGCAGCGTCTCTTCGAACACGCCGATCCCGTCAGCGTCCATCCCCACAATGATGCCCGCGATGACCCCAATGCCCGCCCGGCGAATCTGCCGCAGCCGCTCGGCGTAGCTACGAGCATGGTTGAATTGCTTGTTCATGGCGGCCAGGTTCTCCTCGCTGCCCGTCTCGATGCCTATGAAGAGGCCGCAACAGCCGGCCGCTCCCATCAGTTGCAGCAGCTCGGGGTCGTCGGCGACCAGGATCGACGACTGGCTGACCCACCGCTTGCGCAGCGGGATCATCGCACGGAACAACTCGAGGGCGAACTCGCGCTCGGCAATAATGTTGTCATCCACAAAGATGAAGTCGCGGGGCAAGGAACGCAGTTCGGTGATCACATCCCCTACGGCCCGGCGGCGATAGCGCTGCCGATGGAACACGGTCACCGAACAGTAGCGGCAATTGTGGCGGCAGCCCCGGCCAGCCTGCACGGCGTTGATCGTGGCGTAGTGCCGGGCCGCCTGCTGGAGCAAGTCCCGCCGTGGAACAGGAAGCTTCAACAAGTCGGGGCCATGAACCAACCCCTCACCCGGCCTGCGGCCACCCTCTCCCCATCCGATGGGGAGAGGGAAGGGGTGAGGGGCCCGTGCGCCAGGCTGCGGTTCCTGGAGAGCGGGCTGGCGGTACACCTTCTTCAGTTCACCTCGCTCGATGTCCGCCAGCAACCGCTCCCAGGCCCCCTCCGCATCACCCACCACCACGGCGTCGAAATGGAGCGCCACGTCCTCCGGGCACAACGTGGCGTGATAACCGCCGGCGACCACGATTTTGCCGCGCCCGCGAAACTCGGCCGCGATCTCGAACGCCCGCGGCGCCAGAGCCGTCATGAACGTGATCCCCACCACGTCGCACGCCGTCTCGTAATCGAGCGGCTCCACATTCTCGTCCACAATCCGCACCGGGTATTCCGGCGGAGTGAGGGCGGCGACCGCTGTCAGCGGCAGGACGCTGAAGCGGAGCATCGCCCGGCGAGGCACTTCCGGCGCCTCAGGCGTGACCCGGACTCGCTCCCCGGCGGGCAGAACCAGCAGGATGCTCATCGCCCGATCCGGATGCCGGGCCGGCGTTCGCTGCGGGGCAGTTGCGCTCGTCAATGTCTCGTTCATGCCCCTTGAATAGCGCAGGTTCGCGACCGGGCGTTAATTGATAAATCTGCCGCCTACATTGAAAGAACCGATGGGGCGGAGAGCGGGGGTGAACGGAACGTGTTGAGGCGTGGGCGGCGTGTTCCGTATTGCCGGTTGCGTGTTGCGTGTTCCAGCCCGATACGCAGCACGCACCACGCTACACCGTTGTAGCGCTTCAACCCTTCAACACTTTTGCCGTGCCCCCGCCGGGCCGCGCTTATGCCCTCACGTCGCGCCAGCCGCGGCGCTCGAAGGGCCGGCCCGCGTCACGACCGTGAATGGCCAGTGCCTGGGCCAGCGCCGACTCCAGTGCGGCCTCACCGAGGCTGCCATTGCCCGCCACAAAAAAGTCCATCCGGCCCACTCTGGCCGCATCGCGGAGCGTGCTCAGCATGGTAGGCAAAGCCCCCGGCGCGCCGGAAGGTCCGCCGGAGAACGCGACCAGCGCTTTGGGCGCCCGCCTCTCACCCGCGAGCCAACTGCTCATCCAGCGGTCAACCACCAGCGGCAGCTCCGCCGCATCCGGCAGCGCGATCAGGACGATGTCCGCCCGTTGTGCGTCCGCGCCCGCCGCTTCGAGGAAAGCAGGTTGCTCTAGAAAATGGAATTTCCACAGGCTGCACACGAGCCGTCCCGGAGTAGCCACGCCGCGAGCGACGCTGTTGAGCATCGCCAGCGCCCGGTTGCCCACCACTGAGTCCTCGTACAGCACCACGGCCCGCAACAGAACTCCCCGCTCGACGAGCCCCGTTTCGCCGTCCTCCAGACCCACCGTCCAAATCAAGTCCATTGCTCCCCCGCCAGTCATTCCGTCCACCGCAGGCCTGGTTTGCTTCACCGGGCCTCACGCGTGGACCTCTCTAGAGATTTATTCTAGCCTGCCGCCCGGGAATGGCAAGCAAGACCTGTGCGTTTAGGGGAGTTATTTTATACTTGTCAACTCAGTAGTTCCACGAATCTCGCGACCGGGGCCGCAATCATCGGCGCCCTTCTCGGATCGAAGCTGCCGCGGGTTACCAGCCGGCTGCCTGTCCAATCTGGTTGAAGTAGCCCACGTAGAAGTGCACAACCTGGTAGGCGATCATCAGCACCACGAAGAGATAGACGGCGCGCGGCGTCCACTGCGCCAGGGCGTGCAGCTTCCTTGAGCCCTCCTCCTCGTAGTAGGCGCGCAGGCGCCGCAGCGTCTCATCAAGCTGGCCGCTGATTTCGCCTGTGGCGTATTGGTTGGCGAAGAGCTCGGGGAATAGCGGCGACTGGCGGACAGCTTCAGCAGGGGTCTCGCCGGCATCCAGGCGCGGGCGCCATGCCCGGACGGCGCGGCTCAAGGCAGGCGACCCGCTGGCCGTGGCGGCCATTTCCCAGGCCTCGACGACCGTCACTCCGGCATTGAGCAGCGCTTCCAGCGCCGCGGCCAGTCGCGAGAGCGCCAGGCAAAGTCGCGCCCTGCCCAGGACCGGAACCCGGCACAGGATCGCCTCCAGCCTCGCCCGCCAGCCCTCGCCGTGCCCGCTCTGCGCGGCGTAGATGACCAGTGCCGCCAATCCATAGATCGGCAGCAGCACGCCAAAGGTATGCAGCAGGTACGCCGCCCAGTTCCCGCTAATGAACAACGCCGGGAACGGGAATATGAAAACAGCGAAGTGGAACAGGAACAGCGGGTAGGCCAAATCGCCCAACATCTGCCGGGCCATGCGAGCACGGGCGTTGTAGTAGTCGGTCAGCAGGCGCAGGCTGGCCTCGAGGCGCCCGCTATGTTCGCCGGCGTGCAGCAGGGCGAGATCCAGCGCCGGCAGCCATCCCGGAACACGTTGCAAGGCATCGCTGAGCGTGCAGCCACCGGATAATTCGGCGAGCACCTGGCCGATGGGCCGGCGATACGCACGAGCCGGCGGACTGCGCTGCAACTGCTCGAGGGCCCGGACGACGCCAATGCCTGCGCCGGTCAACTGCCCGAGCTGATGGTAGAACTCGGCCCGGCGCGACAATTGCCCGGGCGTGAAGACCATTGACCCGGCCTTCATTTCCAGAACTGCCACCAGCGCCTGGGCGCCGGCGGGCGCTTCCAATTCTCGAACCGCTGGCTGATCACGGGCGCCAGCTTGTCATAGTTGGCCCAGGTGTCGGCGACGTGCCAGAAGCTGGGCAGCCCCGCGACCAGCACGGCCTTGTAATCCGCGAAATAAGCCCCGCGCTCACCGTCATCCGTGGTGTAGTAGTGCCCGGCAAACGCATTGCCTTCCGGGTTCAAATCCTTTTCAGCGAACTTGCCGTTGCAGGCGGCCTCGAAGAACTGGCGCCCGGTGATCTCCCGCCGCCGCAGCCGGGCCAGAAGCTCCGCCGAGTGCTGCCGATGAAAGTCGTTCTCCAGTCCATTGAACACCGCCCAGGCCAGAAAGATCCCAATGTGCGTGGCCGCATGACCCTTCGGCAGCGGGTCCTGCTCGGTGCTGTAATCATGATCGGCGCGGTCGTATGACATCTTTATGCCGCAAACATCAGCCCTATGTTAGCCCTCTCGCTTGCCGGGCCAAGAGTAGAATGAACGCCGGCCCGGCGCGGGGTGTCACATAGACAGTTAGTTTTGCTTGGTGTTTTTTCATAGGTGCAACGCAGTCCCTCTGTGCTGCGCCTTTTCCTGTACCAGCGCGTGCCACCATCCCGCCCCTCTCAGAGGAGATCTGCTGGTGCTTCGACGCAACTCTTGTCCCGGGCTGCATGGCCAATCCATGAAGGGTGGAAGGGACGCGTTCCATCGCGTCCCTGCTATCTCGGGAAGACGGGGGGCGCGGTGGAACGTGTCCCTACCATCCTTCATGAATTGGCACTGCCCGGGCCGCTCTACCCCAATTGAGTTATTGCAGGCTGGGAGGGCCTCTCCTACCATCCGGCTTCGGCAAATGCAGCCGTTCCCGTCAGAAGTCCTGGACCCGTTATGCCGACCGACGCCACGATGGAGTGGCTCTGGCCAGGGGCTGGCGTCGGGCGGGCACGGCAAGTCCCTATGAAGCGCGAACTGAAGCTTGTCTGCACGCTGATCGCTTGCTTCCCGGCATTGGCCGCATTAGCTGCCGCGCCGGCGCTCATTCCGCTCCCGCAGCAAATGCAGGTTCGCCCGGGCGTGTTCACGCTCTGCCCGACGCAGGCGGTGCCCGGCCTGCCCATTCATTCCACGACCAGGATCCTCGTGGACAGCGCCTCGCTCGACACCGGGCAATACCTGGCGGCGACGCTATTGAAGTCCACGGGGTGCCAGTTCGACATCAAGACCAATGCCGCGGGGCTGCCGGTGCGCGGGGCTATGCTGCTGACGACAGTGAACGCTGATGCGCGCCTGGGCGGGGAAGGCTACGAGTTGACCGTGGCGCCGGATTCGGTGGTGATACGGGCACCGGCTTCGGCGGGGGTGTTTTATGGGGTGCAGACGCTGCTGCAACTGATGCCGCCGCAGGTGTTCTCTCCCAGGCCGGTCAGCGGAGTAGCGTGGACGGTCCCCTGCGTCTATATCAAGGACCAGCCTCGCTTCGCCTGGCGCGGCTGGATGCTCGACGTGGTGCGGCATTTCTTCAACAAGCAGGAGATCAAGCAGGTGCTCGATGCCATGGCCCTGCACAAGCTGAACACGTTCCACTGGCACCTGGTGGATGACCAGGGGTGGCGCATCGAGATTCTCAGCTATCCGCTGCTGACACAGGTAGGCGCCTGGCGGAATGGCATTGACTGGAGCCCTTACTTGAACCCGCGGGCCAGCACGGCATGGAACGCGAGCGGGCAGTACGGAGGCTACTACACCCAGGCCGATATCCGGGAGATCGTGGCCTATGCGGCGCAGCGTCATATCACCATCGTGCCGGAGATTGAAATGCCCGGCCATTCGACCGCCGGCGTGGCTTCCTATCCGCAGTACAGTTGCAATCCGACCTACGCCTACAGCATGGACAACATCAACTACACCTATGATGTCTATAGCCCCGGCACGAGCGGCACATTCACTTTCCTGGAGAATATACTGACGGAGGTCATCGGGCTGTTCCCCGGCCAATACATCCACACGGGCGGGGACGAGGTGACGAGCAGCATCTGGCTGAGCTATTCGGCGGACAAGACCAAGATGCAGCAGTTGGGCCTGACCACGGTGAAGCAGTATCAAAGCTGGTTCAGCACCCAGATTGCCAATTGGCTGCAGGCTCACGGACGCACCATGATCGGGTGGAGCGAGATCGAGTACGGCGGCATTCTCACGAACGCCGTGTGCATGGACTGGATTACCGGCAGCGGCAGCGAAGCGGTGCCTACCGCCAGCGCCAGCCAGTATGTGGTGATGACCCCGACCTCCAACTGCTATTTCGATTACTACCAGAACACGGGCGTGACGTGGTCCAACGAGCCGCCGGCTATTGGCAACTACATCCCCCTCAGCACCGTCTACAACCTGGAGCCAGTCCCTTCCAGCCTGCCGTCGCAGTATAATTCCTATATCCTCGGCGCGCAGGGCAACCAGTGGTGCGAGTATGTGCCTTCACTGCTCAATGTTGAGTTCAAGTCCTACCCGCGCCTGTGCGCTATGGCTGAGTTGACATGGGTCCAGGCGACGCAGAAGAACTACACGGATTTCACCGCCCGGCTGGCGACGCACCAGCAGCGCCTGACGCGGATGGGTGTGAACTATGACCCGAGCGCCACCCCTCTCATACTGGGCACGTGGACAGCATCCCAGATCACGAGTTCAAGCTCGTATTTCACAATGGACTGGGACGCCAGCACCCAGTTGACCAACGCCGGGGAAGTTGACGTCTGTTTCTGCTGGAAGACCGGGGCCTATGGCCTGGACATCCAATGGACGGCCTTGCTGGAGAACGGGGTGGAGATCGACCGGGACACGCATACCGGGTTTACGGGGTCCAGCCCGAGCTTCCCGCTCTACGTGCTGCGGCTGCCCTTCCGCAAAGCGGGCGCCACGTACACCATCCGGGCCTCGGTGAAAGGCGACGGCGGAACGGCCTCAAACGGCACCGTGTACCTGCCGAATTGGGACTAGCCCGAGCGCTTTCCGCTGGTAGGGACGCCTCGCCGAGGCGTCCGATCGGTGGCAGTGGCGGACGCCTCGGCGAGGCGTCCCTGCCCTGCAGATGCGCGTCTCGGCATCTACGCCGTCCACCCCACCTGACCCACTCTCGGCCGAGGCTTTCACCCCAGTGGACTTTGGTTCTTTGGGAACGAGACTGGGACACATTCCTGAGCATGAATAACAGGACTGGGCAGAGGGACACCGAAGAGGGGTTGCAAGAGCCACCCGTGCCCATCCGGCCACTCGCGCAGCCAATACGTGACAGGAATCGAGCGAAGCAGAAGCATTACCTGAGACGCGTATGAAGATCATCGGCCTCAGCGGTGTGCACCACAACGTTGCGTTCAAGGCACGGGAACTTCCAGGCTTATCCAGGCGGCAATACCGCATCAACCAGGGCTTCGACTCCGCGGCCGCCTTGGTAATCGGCGGCGAGATTGTGGCCGCCGCCGCCGAGGAGCGGTTTACGCGGGAGAAGGGCACCGGGGATTTTCCCGTGCGCGCGATCGAGTACTGCCTGGCGGCGGGCCGCCTGCAGATCGGCGACTTGGACCACCTGGCGCACGGCTTTGCCTACGAGGCCTTCGAGGCGGCCTTTCGGGAACCCGGGTACGCCCGCAAGCAGTACGCCGAGCTGTACTCTCCCGAGGCGCAGATACGCCACTTGGCGCGCCACTATCCCGAGGTGGACTGGGGCGCCAAGTTCGTCGCGGTGCCGCACCACGTTGCCCATGCGGCAAGCGCATTCTACCCGAGCGGCTTTGAGGAGGCGCTCATTCTCGTGAGCGACGGCTCAGGGGAAGTTCACAGCATGACCGTCGCCGTGGGCCAGGGGAGCGAGATCAAGGTCTTGCAGCAACTGCTGACGTTCCACTCGCTCGGCATTTTGTATGGCGTCTTCACCATGTATCTGGGCTTCTGTATGAACATGGACGAATACAAGGTGATGGGCCTGGCGCCTTACGGGAATCCGCGGCGCTACTTCAACAAGCTGATGGAGATGGTCAGCCTGAAGGAGGACGGCACGTACACCATTCCGGTGTTCGCGAGAGACCAAACCTTGTTGGAGAAGGAAACGCACGAAGGCGTCCTAAAGCTCATCGAGGAGCGCCTCGGGCCGCGGCGTGAGCCCGAAGGCGAGATCACGCAGCACCACAAGGACGTTGCCGCCGCACTGCAAGCGGTGCTGCAGGCCTGCCAGATGCACGTGCTGCGGCATTTCAAAGCGCAAACGGGGCAGGCGCATCTCTGCCTCGCCGGCGGTGTGGGGCTCAACTGCTCGCTCAATGGCGTGCTGCGACGCAGCCGGATGTTCCAGGGCATATTCGTTCAACCGGCTGCCGGGGACGACGGCTCCGCGCTCGGGGCGGCGCTCTACGCGAGCAAGCTGCATGACCCGGGCTTTCGCCCGCGGAGAATGACCGTGCCGCTGTGGGGGCCGGAGTTTACCGAAGCCGAGATCCGGCAGGCACTCGGTCAGTGCGAGGATTGTTCCTGGGCCAAGGCGGACTCGTTCGAGCACTTGTGCCGCCTGGTCTCGGAGCGCCTCGCCGCCGGGGAGGTGGTGGCCTGGTTTCAGGGCCGCATGGAATTTGGCCCGCGCGCCCTGGGGAACCGGAGCATTCTCGCAGACCCGCGCGTCCCGGGAATGAGGGATCGGATCAACAGCCTGGTGAAGAAGCGTGAAGGGTTTCGTCCCTTTGCCCCGGTAGTCACGAGCGAAGGTGCCGGGCGCTATTTCGATGTCGCCCCCGGGGACGAGGGTTCCTTCGCGCACATGCTCTACGTGACCCAGGTGCTGCCCGCGTATCGAGGGCAGTTGCCGGCGGTCACCCACGTGGACGGATCGGCACGGGTGCAGACAGTCGCGCGGCAAGACAACCCGCGGCTATGGACGTTGCTCAGGGCCTTTGAGGCGCTCACCGGCATTCCCATCCTGCTCAACACGTCTTTCAACGTAAAAGGCGAGCCCATCGTGCGCACGCCGCAGGAGGCACTGCACACCTTTACCCAGGCGGGCTTGGACGTGCTGGTGCTTGGCGACTACGTGGTCCAACCGCTGCGAGTGGCTGAAGCGGCAGTCGTGGGCAAAGCGGAACCCGTGGCCGCCTGCTAAGCATGTGAAGTTCTCCGCCCGCACGATGAACCCTTCGACCTCGACACTGCTCGCTTCCGCTCCCCCCGAACAGCACAAGGCGTACTGGCGCCGTCGGCTTTCGCAACCGCCGCCCCCGCCCAATTTGCCTTGGGACCACGAGCGGCCCCCGGTCCCCTCGTTCGTGCGGGCAAGCGTGTCGGCCCAAATCGGACCGGGCGTTTGGCAGGAGGCCCAAAGAATGGCTCAAGCTGCCGGCACGACGCCGCATGTCGCGCTGCTCGCGGCCCTCTACGCGCTCCTGTTCCGCTATACCGGCCAGGGCGACCTTATCCTCGGCACTGCGGTCGCTCCCAGCCTCGGTGAGCCCCTTCAGGGGGCATCTGGCTCGCCTGAGCTCATCGCGTTGCGAATGCGCGTAATCGGCGCCATGACGGCGCGGGACCTTCTGGACGAACTAGCCGTGTCCCTGGGCGAAGCCACTCAGAACCTGCCGATGGCGTCCGGCGACGTGCTCGCCTTGCCCGGCCCCCAGAGCGGTTCCGCAGGGCATATACCCTTCAATGTCGCGCTCATCCTCTCGGAACCCCCGATCAGCGGCAATGGCAGGAGCTGGCGGGAGTCCGCCTTCGAGGCGCACCTCAGGGCCTGCGCATTGGTCATCCGCGCCCATGCCGCAGCAGGTGGCCTGACCTTGAGCTGCGACTTCGACTCCGATCTCCTCGAAGCCCCCACAGTCCGGCGGCTGGCGGGGCATTTCACCAACCTGCTCGCCGACATCGCTGCACGCCCAGACACCAATCTCGACCACCTGGCCCTGCTCAGCGCCGCTGAACAGCGCCAACTGCTGGCGGAGTGGAACGCGACCGACACCCCGATGCCGGAAGGGCGCTGCATCCATCACCTGATCGAGGCGCGCGCGAGCGAGAGCCCCCAGGCCATAGCGGTCGTCTGCCGGGACCAGCAGGTCACCTACGAGGAGTTGAATACGCGTGCCAACCGGCTCGCATGCTACCTGGCTAAGCTCGGCGTTGGCCCGGACGTGCTGGTCGGGGTCTGTGCTGAGCGTTCGCTGGAGATGCTCGTTGCTCTACTGGCGGTGCTGAAGGCAGGCGGTGCTTACCTGCCTCTGGACCCATCCTACCCCGCCGCGCGACTGCGCTTCATTCTCGAGGATGCTCAAGCCAGGGTGGTGCTGACCCAAGCGCATCTGGCGGGCACGCTGCCGGGCGGCAGCCGAGACATCCTGCGGCTGGATACGGATTGGCCCCGGATCGAAGCCGAGCCAGGCGGGAACGTGAACCGCAACGTGGGGTCGAATAACCTCGCCTATGTCATCTACACGTCCGGCTCCACTGGCAAACCCAAGGGCGTCATGGTCGAGCACCGCAATGTGCTCAACTTCGTGGCCGGCATGGATCAGCGCATCCCGCACGGGGCGGGCTCCACATGGCTTGCAGTCACCAGCCCGTCGTTCGACATCTCGGTCCTTGAATTGTTCTGGACTCTGGCGCGGGGCTTCAAGGTCGTGCTTCACACCGGTAACGAGGGCTCCCAAATCCTGGCGCCACTCCCTCACCCGGCACCGGCACGCCAGATTCAATTCAGCCTGTTCTACTTCTCATCGGCGCAGGACGCGGGACCGGGAGGCGCATACCGGCTGCTCACCGAGGGCGCGCGCTTCGCTGACGAGCACGGGTTCACCGCCGTCTGGACCCCGGAGCGGCATTTCCACGAGTTCGGCGCGCTCTACCCGAATCCATCGGTCACGAGCGCGGCGTTGGCCATGATCACCCGGCGCGTGCAGATCCGGTCGGGCAGCGTGGTCGCGCCCCTGCATTCGCCCCTGCGCATCGCGGAGGAATGGTCGGTCGTGGACAACCTCTCGAATGGCCGAGTCGCTATTTCCTTCGCCTCAGGTTGGATGCCCTCCGACTTCATCCTGAGCCCCGACAATTATGCTGCTCGCAAGGAAGTCATGTTCCGGCATCTCGAACTCGTCCGCCGCCTGTGGCGCGGGGAGCCAGTATCCCTTCCGGGGCCGCTGGGCAAGGAGCTGCCGGTGAGGATTTTCCCGCGGCCGGTGCAGAAGGAGTTGCCGGTTTGGCTCACTGCCTCGGGCAACCCCGAAACCTTCCAGGAGGCTGGCAAGCTCGGCCTGAACCTGCTCACGCACCTGCTCGGACAGAAGGTCGAGGAGGTCAGCCAGAAAATAGCGCTCTACCGGGAGGCGTGGAAGCAAGCCGGGCATAGTGGACGGGGCCACGTGACGCTGATGCTGCATACCTTCCTCGGCACTAGCCTGGAGTCAGTGAAGGAAACCGTGCGCGGGCCTCTGAAGGAATACCTTCGCAGCTCGACCGACCTGATGAAGGGCTATGCCTGGTCATTCTCGGCCCTCAGGCAGCGCAGAGGGTCGGCAAGCGAAGTGGACTTTTGCGCATTGTCGAAGGCTGAGATGGAAGCCCTGCTGGAGCACGCCTTCGAACGTTACTTCGAGACCAGCGGCCTGTTCGGCACCCCCGAGAGCTGCCTCCCTATGATCGAGAAGCTCCGCGCGCACGACATTGATGAGGTCGCCTGCCTGATAGACTTTGGCGTCAGCCCGGACGTTGTGCTGGCCAGCTTGCTGCACCTGGACGCGCTGCGACAGGCGGCCAACACGGCCCCGGAGCCGGGGCCGCTCGAGGACTCCATCCCCGCCCTCATCGAGCGGCATGCAGTGACCCACTTGCAGTGCACTCCGACCATGGCCGCCGCCCTGATGCTGGACGAGCGCACAAAGAGCGCCTTCGGCGCACTAGATTGCCTTCTGATCGGCGGCGAGCCCTTCCCGCTCAACCTGGCCCGGCAACTGCAGCCCATGGTCAGAGGCAGGCTCCTCAACATGTATGGGCCGACCGAGACCACCATCTGGTCCAGCACCTATCAAGTCCCTCCCGAGCCGGAGCGTGTCCTGGTCGGGCGCCCGATTGCCAATACCCGGATGTATATCCTGGACGGCAACCTCCTG
>Ga0335069_10007807_pt1 | contig 15403 bp, 17 predicted proteins | sample Lox_Sample_11_FD_206714 | JGI IMG/M metagenome (GOLD analysis project Ga0335069, IMG submission 206714) | Soil microbial communities from Loxahatchee National Wildlife Refuge, Florida, United States - Lox_Sample_1.1 | ecosystem: Environmental > Terrestrial > Soil > Wetlands | place: USA... | reverse complement strand
AGTCGTGCCTACAGGCACAGCCCGCGCGACGGCAGAGGAGCTGGCGCTCGAACTCGCCGCGGCGCCGCAGGCACACGCTCCGATCGGCTCTCCGTACTTCAAGAGTGGGCCTGCCTTAGGGGCCTAGCTCACTAACTTGTGGTCGTGGGCCGCCATCTGCAGGGCCAGTCGATCGTGGAAGTCGGTGACGTAGTCCCAGTTCAGTTTCCATGTGCGTCGAGCGTCCTCAGTTCCGATCAGCGCGAAGGTACCCGTTGGCTTTCCGATGTCAGCGCACGTTTCGATGACTCGGCGGTATTGCGCCCTCATCTCGTCGTGATGGCTGTCTACGCCGGGGATGCGGCCCGATCGACAACGCAAGATCGCCAGGTCCGACCATGAGGGAGTCGATGCCGTCTATTGCGGCGATCTCTTGGACGTGATCGACAGCTTCACGTGTCTCGATCTGCACGATGCACAGCGGCGAGCCGCGTGGGGCGAAGTAGGGGCCGATCGAGCGCGTCCCTGTTGGCGGGTAACGCGCTGCCGTCACCGCGGCTACGGCGTCCGCGGCGGTATTGACCATGGGCACGACGACTCCGTCAGCTCCCCCGTCGAGCGCATCCCCAATAACGGCCGGATCATTGGCGGTCACCCGGATCAACACTGGCGCGGCGCTGCGTTGCGCGACCGCGACCATCGTCATCTGTTCGGCGCGAGTCAGCGGTGAGTGTTCGGCGTCGCTGATCGCCCAGTTGAAGCCGGCACTGAGCACGCCCTCGATCGCGGGGATGAACGGAATCGACAGGACTGCGCCCGATCCCCTCGGTGTCGACGCTCGAGCCAGAGCCATATGAATCCCCTCTCGATGTGCCGTTTTCGGAACGTACCGGTCAACGGTACGTATCGCCAACTTCGCCAGATACCATGCGTGAATGCCAACTGCAGACGCGCCCACGGCCAAGGACACGGTGAAGAGCGTGCGCACGGCGATGCGTGTCATCGAAGAAATAGCCGTGCGTCAACCCATTGGTGTTGCAGAGCTGGCGCGCGCGATCGGCCTGCCGAAGAGCACCCTGCAGCGCAGCCTGGTCACCCTGAGCGACGCGGGGTGGTTGCAGCGTTCCACCGATGGTCCTACCTGGAGGCCGCATCCGCGTATCGCGGGCCTGCTGGAGCGCAGCGTCTCGCACGCAACGCTTTTGGAGGCGGCTCACACTCCCCTGCGGCGCCTGGTTGCCGAAACCGACGAGTCGGCGTTGGTGTCCGAGCCGCGCGGCGATCACATGCTGGTGGTCGATGCCCACGACTGCGGTCAGCTCATTCGCGCGTCGGCACCGATCGGGTCGATGGTTCCGATGCACGCCAGTGCGGGCGGAAAGGCCTTTCTCAGTGTTCTGGCCGAAGATCAGTTGGGCGAGTTGCTGTCTGGGCAGTTGCAGGGTTTCACGTCGCGCACTCTCACCCGCCAAGAGCTGATTGAACAGCTCGGCGTGGTTCGCGCGGGGGGTTTCGCGGTGCAAAGCGGTGAGTGGGCAGACTCGTTGTCCTCGGTGGCGGCGCCGGTGACCGCCGGTGGCCAACCGGTGGGCGCGCTGGTGGTGTACGGGCCGGCCAGCCGACTCTCGCAGAAGCGGCTGCGCACGTTGGGGCCGACCGTGGCCGGCTATGCCGCGCAGATCAGCGCTCGGGTCGGTCACCGGTAGGGGTCAGCGGTACTGGACCTGAAATGACTTGAGGCTGTTGATCAGACCCGAGCGGGTCCGTTGCGGTTCTGAAAGTTTGGTGATGTCGGGAATGATGTCGGCGATGGCCTCGAAGATCAGCCGGATTTCCATGCGGGCGAGATTGGCGCCCAGGCAGTAGTGGATCCCCGACCCACCGAATCCCAAGTGCGGGTTGGGGTCCCGGGTGATGTCGAATCGGTGCGGATCGTCGAAGACGGTTTCGTCGTAGTTGGCCGAGCTGTAGAACATGCCGACGCGTTGGCCCTTCTCGATGGTGACGCCCTCGATCTCGACGTCCCGAAGTGCCGTGCGCTGGAAGCAGTGGATCGGCGTTGTCCAGCGGACGATCTCGTCGGCGGTGGTGGCCGGACGCTTGCGCTTGAACAGCTCCCACTGATCGGGGTTGTCGAGAAACGCGTTCATGCCGTGGCCGATGGCGTTGCGCGAGGTGTCATTGCCGGCGACCGCGAGAATGATCACGAAGAACGAGAACTCGAGTTCGGTGAGGGGCTCGCCGTCGATGTCGGCGTTGACCAAACGGGTGACGATGTCGTCGGCCGGCTGCTTGCGGCGGTTTTCGGCCATGTAGGCATAGCCGACGAGGTTGGCGTTGGCCATGATCGGCGAGAGCTCGGGGTCGGGATCGGCGAAGTTGATGGACGCGTTGGCCCACCGCAGCACCTCGTCGCGGTCGGCCTACGGGACGCCGAGCAGCTCGGCGATACCGTCGAGGGGAAGCTTGCGGGCGATGTCGGCGATGAAGTCACCCGAACCCTTGTCGGCGGCTTCGGCGACGTATCTGCGGGCCGCTTCGCGCAGGGTGTCCTCTAGCGCTGCCACACCGCGCGGGGTGAACATCCGCGACAGGATCTGGCGCAGCCGCGTATGCATCGGCGGATCCTGGTTGATAATCATGGCCTTGGTTTGCTCATAACCAGCCGGGTCGACGCCATCTGGGTAGCTCATGATCACGCCGTGGGCGTTGGCCGACCAGTCGTCGCTGTTGCGCGAGATGGCGCGCACGTCGCGGTGCGGCGCAACAGCGCCAATTCGGCCACGGGGACGCCCAATTGCAGGCGATCGGGGTCGATGAAATTGAACCCCTCCGGCAGGCGCGCGGCTTCAGCGTGATTTAGCTGCTTCATTTCCCACTCCCGTCCGGCGCATACCCATAGGGCAGCAGCATGCTCTTGACCTCGCAGTAGGCTTCGATACCTTCCGGGCCGCCTTCGCGCCCGAGCCCGGAGTTCTTGTAACCACCGAAGGGCGCCACGACGTCGAAGCCGTACATGTTCACCGCATAGGTGCCCACGCGGACCCGTGCGCCGATCTTCATCGCGCGGTCGTGGTCGGCGGTCCACACGCTGCCGGCCAGTCCGTAATCGGAGTCGTTGGCGATGGCAACGGCCTGATCCTCGGTGTCGTAGGGAATGACCGCCAGGACCGGCCCAAAGATTCCCTCGCGGGCGATCGTCATCGAATTATCGACGTCGGCGAAGACGGTCGGCTGTAAGAACCCGCCGCGCTGCAACCCTCTTGGCCGGTGTCCCCCGGTGACCAGGCGGGCACCTTCGGCGATGCCCGTGGCGATGTAGTCCTCCACGCGCGAGCGTTGCCTCTCACTGATCAGCGGACCGATCACGGTGGCCGGGTCCTCCGGAGGTCCGGGCCGCATCGCCGCCGCGGCCTGGGCGACCTTGGTCACGATCTCGTCGTAACGGATGCGGGGAGCGAGGATTCGGGTCTGGGCGGCGCAGCCCTGTCCGCAGTTCATCAGCCCGGAAAACAGCAGCATCGGCAGGGTCGCGTCGAGGTCGACGTCCTCGAGAAGGATGGCCGCTGACTTGCCGCCGAGCTCCAGTGTGCACGGTTTGAGGCGCTCGCCGGCGATGCGGCCGATCTCGCGGCCGACCGCGACGCTGCCGGTGAAGCTGAGTTTGTCGATATTGGGGTCCGCGGTGAGCGCGCGCCCGGTGTCCGCGCCGCCGGGCAGCACCGAGAGCACGCCATCGGGCAGGCCGGCGTCGGCGAAGGTCTGCGCCATCAGGTTCAGGGCCAGGGGTGTTTCCACGGGAGGCTTGAGCACCACGGTGCAGCCCGCCAGCAGGGCGGGACCAATCTTGTTGAGCGCCAGTTACAACGGCACGTTCCAGGGCACCAGCGTGGCCACCACTCCGACGGGTTCACGGGTCACTAGCATCTGTCCGTAGTTGCCGTCCCTGATTTCGCGCCAGCGGAAGGTCTCCGCGGCCCCCGCGCAATACCGTAGGGTCGCCAGGTCCGGAGCGAACTGGATCAGATCGACGATCGTCGGCGGCTGACCCGTTTCGAGCGTCAAAAGTGTCTTGAAGTGCTCTGCGCGCTGTTCGAGCAGGTCTGCGGCCCGCGTGAGCACCGCGGCGCGTTCGCTCGGCGCCAGGTTCGACCACCCGTCGTCGTCGAAAGCTTTGCGCGCCGTCGCACACGCTGCGGCAACGTCGTCGGCGACGGCCCGCGGCACGCGGCCGACTTGCTCGCCGGTGGCCGGCGAAGAAACCTCGATCACATAGGGCGACGACGGGGTAACCCAGCGTCCACCGATGAACAACCTGTCGTAGTCGGTGCTGACGGAAGCGGCCGCAGTCTGGTTGTCTGGCATCAGTTCTCGCTCCAGGGTCAGTGATCGTGCACGACGACACCGCGGATGTTGGATCCGGCGAGCATGTCGTCATAAGCCATATTGATGGCGGCGAGTTTGTATTCGGTGGTCACCATCTCGTCAAGCAGCAGCTTGCCCTCCCGGTACAGCCCGAGCAGGCGTGGGATGTCGGCGCGCGGACTCGCACTACCGTAAAGGCTTCCCAGCACTCGCTTCTCGAACAGGGTCACCAGCGACATCGGGAACGTGGGATTCATATCGGTCAACGGGGCCAGCGCCGTGCGCACCACAGCGCCGCCTTTGGACACAAGGGCCAGTGCCTCGCCGAGCATGTCGCCGCTGAGCAACTCCATGGTCAGGATCGCCGAATCGGCCATGACGCCGCGCGTCAGCTCGCCGACCAGCGCAGTCGCCTCGGCCATGGACGCGACAAGGTGGGTAGCCCCAAACCGAAAGGCGCTGTCCCGCGTGTCGACGGTAGGTGCCGTCGATCTGCGTTCCGGTCATGATCAAAGCGCCCATGTCGCAGAGATTCTGGCGGCCGGTCGCACACCACCGGCACCGGCCACAGGCGGGCAGAAACGACGTGACGACGTGATCGCCGACTTTGAGATTTCGCACGCCCGGGCCGACCTCTTCAACCACCCCGGCGCCTTCGTGACCGTCGACCACCGGCAGCGGAAGCCCCGGCAAGTCGCCGGCGCGAATGTGGTGATCGGAGTGGCACAATCCACTGACGGCAAAGGAGACCAACACCTCGCCCTCAGCGGGCGGATCGAGGTCGACCTCCTCGACACACCAATCGTCGCCGATCTCCCACGGGACTGCCGCGTTCATCGTCATCGTCATCGGTGAACCCAATCAGCCGGCAGCGAGCGTGACCCCGGCGCGGGGCTTGATGGGCTGCAGGTCGGGAAGCTTGAACAGCCGCTTGGCGTTTCGGTCGAGCACCTTGTCGGCGCGTTCCGGCGTGAACATCTCCGACAGGAACTCGACGCGATCGCGCAGGTCCGGATACAAACACGACGGGTGCGGAAAGTCCGTCTCGAACATCACGCGGTCGTCGCCCAAGTAATCGATCGCATCGTTCAGGCCATGGGTCTCAAACCAGAGGGAGCCGTACATCTGTCGCTTGAAATATTCCGAGGGCGGCATCGACAACGTGGTGGTCTGGTCCAGGCCACCCTCGACGTACTGCCAGTCCAGAGCTTGCAGGTAGAACGGCAAATAGCCGACACCGCTTTCCACCGAGAACATCTGCAGCCGCGAGAAACGCTCCAGCATTCCCGAGATCAGAATGTTGCCGATGGTGGTGCTATTCGACATGAACAGCTCGGCGGGCATCAGCGTCATGAACTGCGCAATGTCGAAGTTCTCCCAGCAGCAGGTCGCCGCGCGCATCCGCCCCTTGCCGGACGCGACATGAAATGACACCGGCAACTCAGCACCCTCCAGCGCCTCCCACATCGGATTCCAGTAGTCGGTGTGCAGCGGCGGGGCGTCGACACGCAAGTTTCCGGCGAGTCGCACATCACGATGCCATGCAGACCGAGGTCCTTGACTTGCTCGACAGTGCGCACCGACTCGTCCAGATCCCAGAACGGGATGATGCCCTGCGGGAACAACCGACCCTTGCCGTCGCGCTGCAGGTCCGCCATCGCCTCGTTATAGATCGAGGCGCACAGGTTGAGCAGTTCGCCGTCCTTGACACCGGCCAGCAGGTCGACCGCACCGAAACCGATCGCGTTCGGGTAGATCACCTGTCCGGACAATCCCATTTCGTCCATCTTCGCCAGGCGCGGTTCGGCGTAAGACGCAGACGGATCAGAATCGGCGAACCGTTCGATCGTCATCTTGGCGTACAGCTTGTCACCGGTCTTGTCGATGACGCTGAAGCAAAAGCCCGACATCACGGTTCCATCGACAACCCACACGTCACGCGCGCCCTCATCGACCAGTTTCGGTACCCGGTCTTTGAACTTCGCGGGGGCTCGACTGACCCACAACTCGGGCGGCTCGGCCCAGTGCGAGTCGACATCGACCACGATGCGGTCAGAAGCGTGAGACATTACGCGTCCTTTCGTCGACAACTGTGCCGTTATACGGAACGACCCGTTCTGCGGAATAGGCCCGAGCCCATACATGCTCAACCGCTCCGTCCAGACGCGATCGCCGATCGGGAGGCGCAGTCTGTGCCCGCCCGTTCCGCCGCGTTACGCCCCAAGCGGTCGATGCCGAACCGGGCTCTTCCTGCAGACGCATGCCCAGGTCCTCAAGAACGACGACCGCGGCCCCGCTGGGCAGGCCGCATCGTTCCTGCTCGGGCGCCGACAACGGCATGAAAATGGCCCCCGGAGTGTCCTCCGGAGGCCATACTCGGCACCGGCTAGCCGACGGCCGGCCAGGGGTCGGTGGCGACGAGGTGGGTGCTTTGCAGCGCGGCCGCCCGATGCACGTGCGCGCGCTCGTGATAGTCCGGGCTGGTCGCCATGGAGATGAATGCTGCGCGCGACGGGTAGCGGACCGCCACAATGGCGTCCCACCACGGCTTGCCGATTTCCCCGGCGACGACGTGGCTGGCGTCGCCGGCATACAGCACGGTCGCTCCGACGGATTCCAAGAAGGGTTGTACCTCCTTGGCGTAGCGCTGATAGCTGTCCGCGCCGTTCGGGCCGAATTGCAGCAGATTGATCATGACCACGGGCGCGTCGTCGTCGGCCGCCGCTAGTAGTGCGGCCATTTGCGTCTCATTGGGTTCGATCGCGGCCATGGCCTACGCCTCCCAACTGGTCAGGTCGCGCGGCGTGATCCCGTTGGCGGCACAGTAGGTGTTGTAGCGCTCGACGGACGTCTTGTGGTTCTCCTGCCACAGGATTTTGTTGTCCTGGTCGAGGAACAACAGCTCACCCACGAGGAAGAAGAACACCTCGGTCTCTTCCAGGCTCTCGGGGGTATGTGACGATCCGGCCACTTCGTAGACGGTGTCCCCGGCGCGGGAGATCCAGTTGTTCTCCTGGTAGCGCCACGCCCCGCTCACGGTGTGCCCGACCACGATGCCGGTGTGGTAGTGAGCCGGAAGGACCAGTCCCCCATTGAATTTCATCGAGACGATGATCTCGGCGCGCACCGGGTCGACTTTCCAGTACTTCAGGAAAACTTGGTCGGTGAGCGGGGTGAACGGGATCCAGGGATTGTCGGCGCCGTTCATGTAATTGACGTCGAGTTCTTGCAGCGTTTGCATGGCTTCTCCTCGGGTGGTGTTTGCTGCCGCGCTGCGGCCGATACGCCAAAGTAGGAGTGCGACGCGTCCCGTCGCTCGGACCAGGGTCACAACGTTGCGAGTTGGATTTGTTATCGCGCCACAGTCAGGTGCCTTGCGGGCCCGTCAGGCGAGGCAGCGCCGGCAGCAGCGCCAGCGCGACCGACAAGTCGACGGTGTCTATGTCGATGCCGCGCCCCAGGATCGTCTCGGCCTGGTTGACGCGGTAGCTGACCGTGTTGGGATGCACGACGAGCCGACGGGCGGCCCGCGTGCGGCTGCGGTTCTCCTGCAGATAGACCGCCAGCGTCGTCGCCACCCGGTAGGTGTCCTCGTCCGCGGCCGCCAGCGGCCCTAGCACCCGGCTGACGAACGCGGCGGCTTGCTCGGTATCCGCACTGGCCAGCGCCGCCACCGCGACCTCGCGATAGTGGGTGATCGGGCCAGCGTGTGGTCCGAACAGCGACGCGACCCGACAAGCGTGTGAGGCCTGCATGTGGGTGCGGCGAAACCCCCTCAACCCGCCGTCGGGATCGCCGAACGCCAGCCGGACCCCCGATTGCCCGGAAGCATTCACCGCCGCTACCTCCGCCCGAGTGAACGGCCGACGACGGCTCACCCACCCGGCCATCGCGAGTGAGCCTGCGGGATGAACCATGCTGCTGTCCGCTGCGACAGCGCGCTGCACCTCGGCAATGACCGTGCCGAGCAGGGCCTGCGCCTCGCCTTGCGCGGGAACCTCCTCGACCCAGGCCATGACCCCGAGGTGCTGGCGGTTGATGTCGTAGCGCAGCCGCGTCGACGCGCGATGAGGGTCGCGCTCCCGTTCAGCGAGGATGTCGTCGACTGCCGCCGCCCGGGCCGCGGCCGCGCCCCGCAACCAGGCCTCCCGCTCCTCCTCGTAGGCCTGCTCGGCGCGCACCAGCGCCCCGTCGACATAACCAAAGATCCAGCCGGTGGCCAGCTCGATCGCCTTGGCGAGGCCCGCCGGATCGGACACGCGGGCCGTGATCCGGCCGTGGATCCACTGCCACACCAGTTCTTGGGCCATCCGGTAGAAACGCATCAGATCAGCCAGGACGACGTGCCTCGGGATGGCCGCGCGGGCGATGGCCAGCGTCGACGGCGGCAGCTCGACCTGCCGCGGATCGGCGCCAGCCTCGATGACTTGCGCCAGTTGGCGCAGGCTGGCTTCGGTGCTGACCAAATTCTCCTTGACGGTTTGCTCGTCGGGAAACAACTGAGGCAGCTCGGACCGCATCCGCGCGACGGCCTGCTCGGCCAGGTCGGCGGCACCGGCACGCAACTCGGCGGCGATCGGGACCAGCACCTGCTGCCAGACCCGCTGGGCGTCCGGCTCCCGAGCAGGTGGCCACTCAAGCTCCATGGCCGGAATTTAGTCTGATTGTCGCGCCGTCACAACGAACCCGGCCAACGTTGGCATTCCCGTACGAGACCGCACCACCCACGGATGCGTAGTTTGCCGGCATGTTCACTTTCGGATCTGCGATCAACACCTCAGACATGTCCGGCGCCGTGGTCGCCATCACGGGAGCCGGCAGCGGCATCGGCCGCGAATTGGCGCTGCTCTGCGCACGTCGCGGAGCGAACCTGGCGCTGTGCGACATCAACGAGGCGGCGGTCGGCGAAACCGCCTCCGCCGCACGGCAACTCGGGCGAGAGGTGCTGACCCGACGGGTCGACGTCTCCGATCCCGAGCAGATGACCGCCTTCGCGGACGCCACGTTCAGCCAGTTCGGCGGCGTGGACATCGTGGTCAACAACGCCGGGGTGGGCCTCATCGGCGGCTTCCTGGACACCAGCCGTAAGGACTGGGATTGGTTGGTGTCGATCAACCTGATGGGAGTCGTCAACGGCTGCGACGCCTTCATCCCGGCCATGATCAATTCCGGCCGCGGCGGCCAGGTGGTCAATGTTTCCTCGGCGGCGGGATTGCTTGCCAATCCCCAGCTTTCGGCCTACAGCGCCACCAAGTTCGCCGTGCTGGGCCTTTCCGAGGCGCTGCGCATCGAACTCAAGCCCTACCGCATCGGCGTTACCGCCATATGCCCGGGCGTCATCAATACCGCTATCACCACGGCCAGCCCCATCCGGGGAACCGGCGACGCCGACGCGCGTCGCCGGCGCCTCGCGGCGACCTATAAGAAACGCGGCTACACCCCCGAGCGCGCGGCCCGCAACATTCTGCGTGCGGTCGACCGCAACCGCGCAGTGGCACCCATCGCCGCAGAGGCGCACGTCATGTACGTGTTGTCGCGCGTCGCTCCGCCGCTGGCCCGCCGACTCGCCGCGCGAATGGCCAAGGTTGCCGAGTGAACTGAGCCCCTGAATCACAACATCCGGCCGAAAAGGACAGCCATGCAACTCATCTCGCCGCTCGACTCAATGTTCCTGCTCGCCGAGTCCCGCGAGCACCCGCTGCACGTAGCGGGACTGCAGCTGTTCACCCCACCTGAGGGTGCCGGGCCGCGGTTCGCGCAACGAACCTACGACGCGATGCGCGCAGCCCACGGCGTCACGCCCGCATTCCGCAAGCACCCCGCGACCGCCCTCGGCGGAATCACCAACCTCGCCTGGACTTTCGACGACGACGTGGACCTGGACTATCACGTCCGGCGCTCCGGCCTGCCCACGCCGGGACGCGTTCGCGAGTTGCTGGAGCTGACATCCCGGCTACACGGCACCCTGCTGGATCGGCATCGACCCCTATGGGAGACGCACCTGATCGAGGGCCTCAACGACGGGCGCTTCGCGATCTACACGAAGATGCACCACGCCGTCGTCGACGGCGTGTCCGCGCTCAAGCTGCTGCAGGGGTCGCTGAGTAAGGACCGTGACGACCGCGTCCAGGCGCCGTGGGCGTTGCCTCCGCGGGGCCCGGCCCAACCGGCAGCGCACTCCGGCCGGTGGGAGAAGGTGACGACCACCATGCGATTGGCGGCGCGGCACGCCTCGTCCGCGGTGGCGCTGGCTCGTGCCGCGCTGGTCGAGCAGCAGCTGAACCTGCCATTCCGCGCGCCGCGCACGATGCTGAACGTGCCCATCGGCGGTGCCCGGCGATGCGCGGCCGACTCCTGGTCCCTGGACCGCATCAAGGACGTCAAGAAGGCGGCCGGAGTGACCGTCAACGACGTCGTGCTGGCCATGTGCGCCGGTGCCTTGCGCCGCTATCTGACCGAACTGGCCGCCATGCCCGACGCCCCGCTCGTCGCCATGGTCCCGGTGAACCTGCGCACCGAAAATGATGCCGACGGCGGCAACGTGGCCTCGGCGGTCTTGTGCAACCTCGCCACCCACCTCGAGGACCCCGCCGAGCGCCTGGCGACCATTCATTCGTCGATGAGCGACAACAAGGCGGTGCTCACGCAGCTGCCGCGGACGCAGGCGATGGCGCTGGGGCTGTCGACCACTTTGGCCCCGACGCTACTGGGCGGCCTTCCCGGGCTCGGCGCGTCCACCCCGCCGTCGTTCAACGTGTGCATCTCGAACGTGCCTGGAGCCCGAGACCCGTTGTACCTCAACGGTGCCCGACTCGACGGCAACTACCCGATGTCGATCGTGGTCGACGGGCAGGCGCTGAACATCACCCTGGCGACCAGCGCCGAGAGCCTGGACTTCGGTCTTGTCGGCTGCCGCCGCGCGGTGCCGCATCTACAACGCCTGCTCGAGCACCTGGAGACCTCGCTGAAAGAGCTGGAATGCGCCGTCGGGCTGTGACCGCCTCAAACACCATGAGAAGGAAGGACTTTTGATGACCTACCTCGCTGGCACGCGCTCTGCGATCGCTCGGCAGAGCCGCCGGTAAGCACAGACCCGCCGATGCCCGAACTCGACGGCGTCGAGCCCAGTTCATCGACCTCGGCGGCGGCGTCGTCATTCACGTGGCCGAGGCCGAGACGGTTCACCGGTCATGCTCGTGCACGTCTTCTCGCAGGACTGGTGGGAGTGGCGACATTTGATCGCACCGCTGGCCGCCGCCGGCTACCGCGTGCTCTGCCCGGATCTACGCGGAGCCGGCTGGAGCACCGCGCGTGGCCGCTACCGGAAGACGGAGATGGCAGACGACTTGGCGGCGGTGCTCGACCGGCTCGGCGTCGGCCCGGTGACGTTGGCCGCCCACGACTGGGGCGGGTCGGTCGCCTTCATCATGATGCTGCGCCACCCCGGCCGGGTGACCGGCTATTTCGGGGTCAACACCGTCGGCTCGTGGCTACGGCCCGACCTCAAGCTGCTGCGTCACCTGTGGCGGTTCTGGTACCAGATTCCCATCGCCATTCCGTTCATCGGGCCTTGGCTCATCGCCGACCGGCAGGGCCGCTTCCTCCGGCTCCTCGCCGACTGGGCGGGTGGATCATTCGCGTTGCCGGACGACGAGTTTCGGGTCTATGTCTAGGCCATGGCGGAGCGCGCGCACGCCGTGGCGACCCTCTGTCGCCAGCCGGCCTTTCTGCCGAACCCTAGGCAGGGCGGCCGGGAGCCGCGGGCACTGCCCCGGCAGGGATCCGATGCTGTCGGGGACTTTGGCCCTCTGTTGGTCAAGCCGCAATCCGAAAAGAATGGTCAAGGGCCTGTGTGGCGGGCGTCGTGATTCGGGAAGGAAATCGTGATGGGTGAAGAGCACGCGCTGGTCGTAGTGGCTGGTTACCAGGACAACGAGGCGGCCCGACGAGACTTCGACGCGCTGGCCGACCGCGTCAAAAGGAAGCAGGTTTCGCTGCGCGGAGCGGTCCTGGTCGCCAAGGACGCTGGGGGCAATGCCACGGTGGTGGACACGGGCAACCACCTCGGCCGCAAGGGCGCCGCTTGGGGGGCCGGTGTCGGCTTGGCGGTCGGTCTGTTCTCACCGGTCCTGCTCGCGTCGGCGACGATCGGTGCCGCCGCCGGTGTGTTGGCCGGCGCCTTCGCCGAGCACAGGCTCAAGAGCGGCCTCCACGACAAGATCGGGCAGGCGCTGGCCGGGGGCACCGGGGTGATCATCGCAGTCCTGCCGGAGTCGAGCAGGCTGGCCGCCGAGCAAACGCTGGCCGGGTCGCCGCTGAAATCCGTTGTTGCTCTTGAGCATTCGACGCTACGGAGCCTCCGGGACGCGCTTGGCGAGGCGATGGCGAAGTTCAATCCCGATCGCAGGCAGCTGCCGCTTGCCGACCGTTCCTTCGGCGGCACGATGGGCCGCACGATCGCGGAGTCGGTCGGCGACTGGTCGATTGTGCCCGGGCCGAAGGCGCCCGACGGAGCACCCAACGTGCTGATCGTCTTGATCGACGACGCCGGCTTCGGCGGTCCCGACACCTTCGGAGGTGCGATCCGCACCCCGACGCTGACTCAAGTGGCCCAGAATGGCTTGACCTACAACAGGTTCCACGTTACCGCTGTCTGCTCACCCACCCGTGCGGCCTTACTGACCGGGCGCAACCACCACCGGGTTGGCTTCGGCTCTGTTGCCGAATTTCCGGGCCCGTTCCCGGGCTACTCCTCGGTCAAGCCCCGTAGCTGCGCGGCGCTGCCGCGGATCTTACGCGACAACGGCTACGTCACAGGCGGTTTCGGCAAGTGGCACCTGACTCCGGACAACGTCCAGGGGGCCGCGGGCCCGTTCGACAACTGGCCGCTGGGGTGGGGATTCGACCATTACTGGGGGTTTCTGTCCGGCGCGGCCGGACAGTACGACCCGATTGTCATCCAGGACAACGCCGTTCTCGGGGTGCCGCAAGGCAAGGACGGAAAGCCCTATTACTTCCCGGACGACCTGACCGACAAGGCCGTCGAATGGTTGCACGCGCTGCGCGCGCAAGACGCGGACAAGCCGTGGATGATGTATTACTCCACGGGGGCCACCCATGCCCCGCACCATGTGTTTAAGGAATGGGCCGACAGGTACCGCGGCCAGTTCGACGAAGGCTGGGATGTCTACCGAGAGAAAACTTTGGAACGGCAGAAGAAGCTGGGCATCGTGCCGCCCGACACAGAACTGACCGAACGGCCCGACCTTTTCCCCGCCTGGGACAGCCTGTCACCGAACCAGAAGAAGCTGTATGCCCGGCAAATGGAGGTGTTCGCCGGCTTCTCCGAAAACGCGGACTGGAACGTCGGACGCCTGCTTGACGCCGTCGACGATCTCGGTGAGTCCGACGACACCCTGGTCTTCTACATCTGGGGCGACAACGGCGCCAGCATGGAGGGCACCATCACCGGCTCCTTCAACGAGATGACCTTCCTGAATGGGGTGGTGCTCGACGCGGACCAGCAGCTGCAGCTCATCGAGCAATACGGCGGGATCGAGGCGATTGGGAACGAGTACACCGCGCCCCACTTCGCGTCGGCCTGGGCACACGCCAACAACACCCCGTTCCAGTGGGGCAAACAAATGGCGAGCCACCTCGGTGGCGACCGCGACCCGATGGTCGTCGCATGGCCCAGCCGCATCAAACCCGACAGCCAGGTACGCCGCCAGTTCACCCACTGCATCGACATCGCCCCCACCGTGCTGGAAGCGACCGGGCTGCCCGAACCCACCGCCGTCGACGGGATCGAGCAGGAACCCATGGACGGCACGAGTTTCCTGCATACCTTCGACGACGCCGCCGCCGAAGAACGCCACACCGTGCAATACTTCGAAATGTTCGGCAGCCGGGCCATCTACAAGGACGGCTGGTGGGCCTGCACCCGCCTGGATAAGGCACCCTGGGACTTTTCCCCAGAGACACTGAGCCGATTCGCGCCGACCCTCTACGACCCGGACAAGGACGTCTGGGAGTTGTACTATCTGCCCGACGACTTTTCCCAAGCCCGCAATGTGGCAGCCGAGCATCCGGGCCAAGTCGAAGAGCTCAAGCAATTGTGGTGGCAAGAAGCCGAACGCAACCGTGCACTACCGCTGCTCGGCGGGCTGGCGGTGATGTTCGGCAACCTGCCACCGCTGCCCACGACAACCCGGTTCGTCTTCAAGGGCGACGTGCAAAACGTTCAGCGTGGCATGATCCCGCGTATCTATGGCCGCACGTATGCGATCGAGGCGAAGCTGACCGTCCCTGAGGAGGGCGCCGAGGGTGTCTTGGTGGCCAACGCCGACTTCATCGGCGGGTTCGGCCTGTGGATCGATTCACAGCAGCGGCTGCACCACACCTATTCGTTCCTCGGAGTGCAGACCTACCGGCAGGTTTCCACGCGGCCGATCCCGACAGGAGACGTGACGGTGAAAATGCTCTTCGAATCCGACCAACCCACCCCCGGATCGGGCGGTCACGTCACGCTCTGGGCAAACGATGAGCTGATCGGTGAAGGCGACATGGCGCAAACGGTGCCCATCGCGTTCTCGTCGTACGCCGGAATGGACATTGGCCGCGACAACGGTCTCGTCGTTGACCGGAGCTACGAGGACAAGGCGCCCTACGCCTTCACCGGTACCGTCCACGAGGTCGTCTTCGATCTCACACCCGCTCATCTCGAAGCCGAAACGGCGCTGCACGCGCACGCCGCCGCACAGGCAGTCGGGCACGGCGCAGCGGGCTGAATGCCGGTATTGCTGCACCCAAAAGCGTTCCCAAAGGGCATGAAAATGGCCCCCAGAGAGTTCTCCGGGAGCCATTTCCGCTGGTAGCGGGGACAGGATTCGAACCTGCGACCTCTGGGTTATGAGCTAACCGGTCGCCGTCTTCCCCACTACGCTCGGTCTCATAAGTCCAGGTCAGCGACGTTCAGCCGTCCAACCTGTCTCGCCACGTCCGGCTTGTTCGCATCGGTTCCACCGTGTTCCGTGACCAAATCCGTGACCACCACACC
>Ga0335069_10007806_pt1 | contig 15404 bp, 14 predicted proteins | sample Lox_Sample_11_FD_206714 | JGI IMG/M metagenome (GOLD analysis project Ga0335069, IMG submission 206714) | Soil microbial communities from Loxahatchee National Wildlife Refuge, Florida, United States - Lox_Sample_1.1 | ecosystem: Environmental > Terrestrial > Soil > Wetlands | place: USA... | reverse complement strand
TAGGCCTCGACGCCTCGAAAGAACTGGTGACGACGCAATTCCTCAAGCAGCCCGGCGATCCCGCCTGGGCCAACGACGACGAGGTCAAGGCGTACAAGGCGTTCCTGAAGAAATACGCACCATCCGTCAACGCAGACGATTATTCGGTGCTAGTGGCCTATATGAACGTCCATGCCGTCGAGCTCGTGTTGAAAAGATGCGGCGACCAACTGACCCGGGAAAATCTGATTCGCCAGGCGACGTCGCTGCGCGGAGAACGCCTTCCGATGATGCTCCCCGGTATCGCGATCAGTACGAAACCGGACGATTACGCGGCTTTCAAGACCTTACGGATCGCAGTTTTCGATGGAGCAAGCTGGAACCTGTCCGGCGATCCGATATCGGCCGAATGAGTGGTTCGCCGCGTCGAAGCGGGCGAGAGTTTTAGCTCTCGCCTTCCCTTGTGTGTACCGAAAACTCAAACCCGGGCGTAGCGGTGATGGAGTCCGTCTAGGATGGGGAACGATTTGATGCTCCCGGTCCGCTGAACCGGGCGCGAGACCGGCGCATCTTTATCCAATGATCGATGTGTTCGGACCTTGTTGTAATAGCTGGCGTAGAACCGCAGGATTCGGCGTAGATGGGCCTGACCGAAAACGACGATATGATCCAGGCACTCGCGGCGGATCGACCCGATCAGCCGTTCGGCAACGCCATTCTGCCAAGGAGAGACCGGTGCGGTAGGCTTGTCCCGAATGCCCATCGCACGCAATCGACGCGTGACGCTGCCGCCGTAAATGCGATCGCGGTCCCGGATCATGAAGTATGGAGCCCCATCCCAAGGAAATGCCTCCGCGATCTGACGTGCAACCCATTCCGCCGTCGGATTCTTTGTGACGTTGACCCAGACGAGGTCTCTGCGGTCTATCCGAACGATGACGAATGCATAGAGGAGGTCGAAACCGATCGTCAGGACGACGAAGAAGGCCAAGGATCCGATGCCGACAATGTCAACGTCACCTTGACCGCGCAATGCCTCGGCAAGTTGGGGCAGCGGCTGCCCCAACGAACTGAGCTGGGGTGGCGTATCGCAGCTGAGGCTTGCCGGCATGCTCGTCCCCCGATGGCCAATGCTGCGCGGCGTCACTGATGTGGCGTATAAGGGCATTGCGAAGAGCTGAAGACGTCGTTCAGATATCTCGCCAGTCGAAGCCCGGCAAAGCCGAGTTACTGGGTTACAAGTGGTGTTACTCGATCATAGTAGGCTTGATCGAGCGTCGCATTGCTGTCGACCCAGACATTGAACGTCGTCGCCGCATTATGGGCGTCCTCGGCCCATTTGACCGGGTCATTCTCGTTATCGTTCTTGGCGGTATCGGTGGTAAGCCAGCCATTCTCGAGAGCGTCGACAAGGGTCGGCCAATTATATTCCATCGCCCGGATCAAGGTAGTATCCCAGACCTTGTGAAGATTATCCGGTGGCGTCGAGCAATCGGACGCGTTGCATGTCTTGCCCTTGAACTGAAGGTTCACCTTGATTGTGTTGCCGCCAAGGTTTTCCCAGATCGTGTGAAACGGCTGGTGGATATCGCCGACAAAGTGGACTGCGAATTTGAGAGCGCGAAGCTGCTGGGCGCCGGTTGTGCATCGGAGCTCGTTTCGCAAGCGCGAGAGCTCGTTGATGACACAGTCGCCCTCTTCAGGATTGTCTTTGGGGCACTCCGTCGCCGGATCGTAGTGTTGGTCCTGCCTCGGAATGTCAACGAAATGCCAGTTATACGTCTCGTTTGGCTCCGACCCGTTGTACCGGACCTCGTCAGCCCAGGTGGAGATGGAGGCCAGAGAGGGCGTCGTGTAAGCGGGAGCGTTCGGGTTGGCTTGGAGGATTTGCGCGGTCGCCTGCGCAGCGCTTGGTGAGAGGCGTCGTTGCGCTATCTCGGCGATGACGGAGTGCCCTTCCTCGCCCCAAGCCCATGCCTCCGAAGTCAAAGGAGTCAAAAGCAACATCAGAAAAATGCAACGCATCATAAAACGAAATCGGCCGCTCATCAGTCTCTCCACCTAGCCGCGACTTACACTTTAACGACGGGCTCTACTTAAGCTATACATCTTGCCGCATTGCAATCCAGGCTCATTTGATTCTTGAAAGCGCCCACAGCGTTCACCCGAAGCGGACCCGGCCTATTAAAGACAGACCAGCCCTCGGCGAAGCAAACAATGAATGCGGCATCCATAAAGTTCGATACGTATCCGAGAAGGCCCACCAAACAGAACGACTAGGCGGATTTCCTCCGCCGTCTCGTTACCATCTGGATCAGATGCTGACATTTTCTCTATAAGATTTAAAGGGTTGACGGAATTGCACCGTCAGCTCTCCATTGTGCAAAGTCGAGTTCGAGAGTACGAAATTTAGCAGTCTGCGCTTGGCTTCCCTGGCAGTACGTGAAGACGATGATGAAACTCGATCGTGCGGACCTTACGCTCCACTCCACGCGGCACTTGATGGCGGACTGGCTGGACAATGAAGCGATCGCACAACGCACGCGCGACCGTATTCTCGGACACGCCAGCGATGTCCACGGCCGCTATGGTTGATCCGCAAATCGCGGCGAAGATCGAGGCGCTCGAACCGCCGGTGATCAAGCAAATGAGGGAGACCTTGCTCGCGGCGAAGAACCGCGCGGATGCAGGCGAACTTGCCGTTCTCTGAAGACGTACCGAGTTTGAAGGTACGAGACGTTTCTGAGGCGCGCCCCGGCCCACGGCCACAGCGCCTAGGTGGCGGGAGCGCGGCAGCACCGCGAACCCCCTCGGCACTTCGCACTTTCGCATCTGAAACGGGGGCGCGGAAGCATTGGATGCCAATTCCTGCCGACGACAACTGAGCAGGAACGAGTACGTAATTATCGCCAAGCCGGTATCGACCTCCGGACCTCGCAGATGAGTGAATCTGGCTCATCCATGCTTGCAAAGTACTCATTTGCCGGCTTGTTCAACGGCAACGCAGACTGGGTCCCAAAGTCAAAGACGTTTTGGGAGGGCGCATGCTGCCACGAAGGCAAACTGACATTGCTTTGAGCCGCCGCCGGCAATACCAACCCTGGCAGGACGTGCGGGTAATCTCCGAGTTCAATCGAACTTAGTCACGCGTGGCTTCCAGGCTGCCAGTCCGGACCGGCCGCCGCTTTCGTCACGTCCACCGCCAATCAACCAGAATACGCGAGAGGCGGTTCGGTTCGCATCGCGAACTGCGAATGCTCAGAGGAGGAGGAAGGGATGAAGTTCAAGACGTTTTTCGGCGCCACCGCTCTGTTTGTGCTCACCGCTGCGTCGGGGTCTGCTGCCGACAAGGATGCGGCCGACACCGCCGTCGAAGCCGCAAAGAAGTACGCCGGTACGACAATCAGCATCGTCTGGGAGGCCGGCCTCCAGTCTCTCGACCCGCTGAACTATTCGGGTCCGCAATGGGAGAAGCTCACCGGCATCAAGGTGAAGGTGGTCGAAGTGCCGACCGATCAGATGTTCACCAAGATCATGCAGGATTTCAAATCGGGTGCCGGAGCCTATGACGCGCTCAACGTCATTCCGTCGTGGATGCCGGACTTAGCGCGCGCCGGCGCGCTCGAGCCTCTCGACAAGTACGTCGACAAGTTCGGCTACCGAGACGAGTTGCAGGACATCGCGGCCGCCTACCGCGACAACCAGATGCAGTATGACGGCAAGATTTACGGCTTCCCGGACGACGGCGACGTGATGCTGCTCTATTACCGGAAGGACATCTTCGAGGATCCGAAGATGAAGGAGCAGTTCAAGGCCAAGTTCGGCTACGACCTAGCCCCGCCAAAGGACTGGAAGCAGTTCGACGAAATCGGCCAGTTCATCACCGACAAAATGGCGCCCAAGGTTTACGGCGCCGGCTTCTTCCGCACCGCTCCCTATCCGCAATATATGTTCCAGGAGCGCTTCCGCACGGAGGGCGGCAAGTTCTTCAATGCGGACACCATGAAGGCGACGGTGAACAGCGACATCGGCCTCAAAGTGTTCAAGGGAATGTTGGCTGAGAACAAGTTCATGCCCCCGGGCGTGGAGCAGTGGAACTTCGTCGACAACCTCGCGGCGTTCCTGCAGGGCACGACCGCGATGACGATCTCCTGGCCGCCTTACGGGCGGTGGGCCGCGGGCTACGGCTCGGGCGAGGAAGCGTTGAAGTGGGTGCCCAAATCACAGGTCGCCGGTAAGGTCGGTTACGCACTCACGCCGCTCGGCCGCCCCGAGCTCGGCGTCGGCTTCGACTTGTCGGTGTCGGCCACCAGCAAGAACAAGGAGGCCGCTTACCTCTTCATCCAGTGGCTGAACAGCAAGAAGACCAGCTTGGAGCGCGTCCAGCTCCCCTATACGCTGCGCGATCCGTTCCGGCTGTCGCACTACGCGAGCGAGAAATACCGTTCGCTCTGGCCCGATGCTACCGCCTATCTCGACACTATCAAGACGTCGGGCGAGAAGGGCCTGCTCGATCTCTCTCTGCTGCAACAGGACAAGTACGACGAGGCAATGACCAAGGCGATCTCGAGCCTCTGGGCGGGTGAGGATGCCAAGGCCATTCTCGACCGTCTTGCGCAACAATTCGACGCCATCACCGAGAAAGTCGGCATCGAAAATCAGAAGGCTGTTTACAAGGTCTGGGCGGCAAAGCCTGGCGCCTATCCCCAATAGCTCGCCCAGGGCACCGCACGGGAGGCATTGTCCCCCCGAGCGGTGCCGTTTCCGGGACTGATCATGACGCTTTCCGCAAGTCTCAACGGCGCCGAGCAGCGCCGCCCTAGCCGCTTCGGGCGCATGCTCGAGAACCGCCTGCCTTATCTCATCGTCGCGCCTGCCATTCTGATCCTTCTCCTGGTCGGCTTGTTCCCTCTCATCTACTCGCTGATCGTGAGCTTCCAGCGCATCACGATGACCGAGAATGACACGTCCTTCGTCGGCCTCTTGAACTATGCGGAGCTGTTCAGGGATACCCGCCTCTGGGCGTCGCTTGGTCATACCGCGGTCATCACCGCAGTCGCCCTGCCCCTGGAGTTTCTTATCGGCTTCCTGATGGCGCAGCTCTTCATTGACCGCCTGCCCGGCCGCCAGCTCTTCGTCGCGCTTCTGGTCCTTCCGACCGTGATTTCTCCGATTGTCGCCGGAGCGACCTGGCGGTTGATGTTCGACGTCCGCTTCGGTCCGATAGGCCAGATTCTCAGTTTCTTCGCCGGTGAACCGGTGCGGATCCTTTGGACAGTCAATCCCGCCTACGTCTACCCGGCGATCATCATCTGCGAGGTATGGCAGTGGTCGCCATTCATGTTCCTACTGCTGCTTGCGGCCCTGTCGAATGTGGACCAGTCGCAGCTCGAAGCTGCGGAAATTGACGGCGCGTCATACCTGCGCGTGCTTCGTGCGGTCATTCTGCCTTCGATCGCGCCGGTAGTAGCCGTTGCCTGCCTGATCCGCAGTCTGGACCTCGTCCGCATCTTCGACATCGTCTGGGCCCTCACCGAAGGCGGTCCGGGTTCCATAACCGAGACCATATCGCTCTACACCTATGTGCAGGGATTCTCGCAGTTCGAGACCAGCTACACTGCCGCAATCTCCTTCCTGGTGATCGCGCTGCTGACGGTCATCACGACTCTCGTCCTCAAACGCATGGAGCTTGCGCGATGAGGGTCGGAAGACTTCCCGCGAGAAAAGTCCGCATCCTGGCGCTTCGCTATCTCGGCGCGACCGTCGTGACACAGCTGTTTCTGTTTCCGGTATATTGGCTGTTCATGATCTCGTTCAAGACACCGGACGAGATCTATCACGTGCCGCCCTTGTGGATTCCTGCACAGATTCAGTTCTCGAACTACTTTGTTCTGTTCAAGGACGGCGACGTCGTCGCCATCCTGAACAGCTTGATCGTCGCCGGCGTCAGCTCCGGCATCGCCATCGTTCTGGGGACGCTCTGCGCCTATAGCCTCGCCCGCTTCAGCACGGGTGGCGAGAACCTCGCGATGTGGATCATCTCCCAGCGCATGATCCCGCCGATCGCGGTCGTCTTCCCGATATTCCTGCTCTACGTCCATTTGGGCATGGTTGACGGATTCTTCGGACTGATCCTGCTCTACACGGCTTTCAACCTTCCCTACGTCATCTGGATGATGCGCGGCTACATCGTCGACGTACCGCTCGAGCTTGAGGAAAGCGCCCTCGTCGATGGCCTGAATCGATGGGAGGTGATCTGGAAAGTCGTTTTCCCGATGGTTCGTTCGGGCCTCATGGCTACATCGGTGTTTACCTTCGTATTCGCCTGGAACGACTTTCTCTTTGCGCTCGTACTGACTCGTACCGAGGTCATCACCTTTCCGGTTCAGTTGACGCACTATTTCGGCGGACAATCGAATTTTTGGGGGAAAATCGCGGCTATGTCCGTCTTGGGAACCTTGCCGATCTTCGTGGCAGTCTCGGTGATGCAGCGCTATCTCGTACGCGGCATCTCCCTGGGCGCGGTCAAAGGTTAGGGAGAGCGGAGTGGCTGACGTCAAGCTGTCCGGGGTGCACAAATATTACGGCAATGTGCACGCGGTTCGTGGACTCGATCTCACCATCTGCGACGGTGAATTTGCCGTGCTCGTTGGCCCGTCTGGATGTGGCAAGAGCACGCTCTTGCGCACCATCGCTGGCCTCGAGGATCCGGACGATGGAACGATCACGATCGGCGGCGCAGTGGTCAACGACCTACGCCCGCGCGAGCGAAATATCGCCATGGTGTTCCAGAATTACGCGCTCTATCCCTATTTGACCGTGACCGAGAACATCGCGTTCGGTCTGCGTGCCCGCAGGACGCCCGAGATCGAAATCAGGAAGCGGGTCAGCGAAGCCGCCGAGATGCTCGGCATCGGTAATCTTCTCCAGCGCTATCCTCGCCAGCTCTCCGGCGGACAGCGTCAGCGCGTCGCCATCGGCCGGGCCATCGTCCGTAAGGCGGACCTGTTCCTGTTCGACGAGCCTCTCTCGAATCTCGACGCACAACTGCGCGACGAGATGCGGACCGAAATCAAACGTCTGCATCACGAGATCACGACGACCATGATCTACGTCACCCATGACCAGGTCGAGGCGATGACGCTCGCCGACCGTATCGTGCTGCTGCGCGACGGAAAGATCGAGCAGCAGGGAGCTCCGCTCGAACTGTTCGAGCGGCCTCTTACGGGTTTCGTGGCCGGCTTCCTCGGCTCTCCTTCGATCAACCTCATCCCGGCGACCCTCAAGACGAACGGCGGCGGCACGGCGGTTGTGTTTCAGTCCGGCGGTACGCTGACGCTTCCGAGCGCGAAGACCATGTCACTGACGAACGCGGACGGACGGCAGGTCCTCGTCGGCATTCGTCCGCAGCATTTCAGCCGGGCTGGCGGCGGACCCCTCCGCGATGGAGTGGTCGCATATTCGGCCGTCGCCGATCTCATTCAGCCGACAGGGACCCGTACATTCACCACCGTCAAGATCGGCGGAGTGGACGCGGTTGCCGAGTTGCAGGCTCATGATGTCAGCAGGAATGGCGAGCGTATTGACCTCGCCATCGACCTCAATCGCGTGGTGCTGATCGATCCGGCCAGCAACCTGGTCATTGCATAGCAAGGGCCCGGGGCAACAACAGGAGGACAGAAATGGCGCCGAAGCTTTTTGCGAACAGAATTGGAGCACCGGAGGGGCCGATTTGCCTGCCGGACGGGTCGATGTATATCACCGAAATGTCCGCTTCCACCCTTTGTGTCACGCGGCTCGATGCCCTCGGCAATCGCAAGGTGATCCGGACGACGGGTGGTCGTCCAAATGGACTGACAACCGACGGGCACGGCCGGATCTGGATTGCGGAAGCAGGCCTTCGAGCGCTGATCTGCATCGACGACAGCGGAAACGAGATCCGGCGCATGCAGGGCGAAGGCGCAGATCGCTTTCTGTTTCCGAACGACCTTTGCTTCGGCCCAAACGGCCTGCTCTACATGACCGATTCCGGCATGGCCGCGGAAGACTTCATCAATGGCCAGGCCTTCGTCGATGGCTATATGGATCTCGATTGGGACGGCCGCGTGTACGAGATCGATCCGGCAGCGATGAAGGTGCTGCGGGTGCTCGACCGCAAGATTCGTTTCACCAACGGCATTGCCTTCGGCCCCGACAATCGCCTCTATGCCAACGCATCCTTTACCGGCGAGATCTACCGATACGACGTGCTCGGCGAAGCGGCGCCGAAACGTGTGGTCTTCGGCAACGTCCTGCAACCTGATTCCAATCCCGACTTCAAGGGGCCGGACGGAATGGCCTTTGGTACCGACGGCCGGCTTTATTGCACGGTCTACAACCAGAAGAACGTCACGGTGCTGGATCAGAAGGGCGAGGTCGCCGAGCGTCTGGTCCTTGATGGGCCGCAGCCGACCAATTGTGCCTTCACGCTCGAAGGCAGGAAGCTACGCGTGACGGAGGTCGGCAAGGGTCAGGTCGAGGAGCTCGATGTACCCTGCGATGGCCTGCCGTTACACCTGCCGAAATTCGCCTGACGAGATGCCTCGCGGTTTAGTGCCGCCAGGCATCCCGTCGACGGTCACAGGAAGCCGATCGATAGCCAGGGCACGGCTGCGACGACCAGCGTACCGATCAGGAGCGCAATCATGTAGGCCACGATCGGCTTCATGCCCTCATCCGGGTTGATGCGGCTGATGGCGCAAGCCGCGTAGTAACCGACGCCGAACGGGGGCGCGAACAAGCCGATCCCCATCGCGAGAACGACCACCATCGCGTAGTGGACATCGTGGACGCCGACCTGCCGCGCGATCGGGAACAGGAGCGGACCGAACAAAACGATGGCCGGAATCCCTTCCAGCACGCTGCCCAGGATCACGAAGGTCACGATGGTGACGGCCAAGAACACGGGCACTCCTCCGGGAAGGCTGGTCATGAACTTGGCGAGAGACGCGGAAAATCCCGACTGCGTCAGCGCCCAGGCCATGCCGGTCGCGGCACCGATGATGAGCAGAATCGCTCCCGACAGCGAGGCAGTCTCGACCAGCATCGGATAGATCCGGCGCCAATCGAACTGACGATAAATGAACAGGCCCGCACAGGCTGAGTACAGGATGCCGATGGTCGAGACCTCCGTTGCCGTCGCGACGCCTTCGACGACGGCGGTCCGGATCACGAACGGCAGCGCCACGGCTGGAATGGCGATCACGAAAGCGCGGCCGATCTGCCGTCCGGTCGCCCGTTTGACATGAGACAGGTCTTCTCCGCGATATCGCCACCACACCACGGCCGCGAGCATGACGGCAAGGACGACGCCCGGAAGCAAGCCTCCGGTGAACAAGGCCGAGATCGAAACGCCGGTGACCGAGCCAATCGTGATCAGAACCAATGACGGCGGGATCGTTTCGGTCTGCGCGCCGGTTGCCGCCAACAACGCAACTAGATCGCCCGGTTTGGCCCCACGCTGCCGCATCTCGGGAAACAGCACCGGAGCCACCGCAGCCATGTCCGCCGCCTTGGAGCCGGAAATGCCCGAGACCAGGTACATGGCCCCGACCAGCACATAGTGGAGCCCGCCGCGCACGTGCCCCAGCAGGCTCGCCAGGAAGCCGACCATGGCGCGAGCCATACCGGTCATCTCGATCAGAAGACCAAGAAAGACGAAGAGCGGCACAGCGAGCAGGATGAGGTGGCTCATTCCCTCGTCCATCCGCCCGATCATCACCACGTCGGGAGTGCTGGTCGTCAGGGCGAGATAGCCGACGGTGGCGAGGCCGAATGCGAACGCGATCGGCACGGCTGCAAATACCATCGCGCCCACGACGAAGACGAAGAAGATCAGAAGGTTCAGATTGCCGAGTGGCTTCAGGACCGGCGCCAGCAGAACTAGCGTCGCAATGATGCCGGCGACGATCGCCAGGGATGCGAGCAAGCTGCGCAGGCTCGCTATACGGATGAGCCGGAGGAACGCGGCGATCAGCATCAGTCCGATTCCGATCGGTAGTGCCGCCGCGCGCCAGCTATTGACGATCTCGAGCGCCGGCGTTGTCACGAATGCCTCGTCGGCAGCGAATTCATAAGCCGGCCAGACGACGAGCGCGAGGAATGCCAGCGATGCCGCAGCAGCCACGACATCCAGGAACGCGCGAACTTCCGCCCCGAGAATTCCAACGATCGCGGTCATCCGCATATGCTCGCCGCGCTGGAACGCAATCACGGATCCAAACATGGCGAGCCAGAGGAAGAGAATGCCGGCAAGTTCATCCGACCAGACGATCGGCGAACGAAACACGTATCTGGCTACGATGCCTGCAGACAGAACCGCGATCTCGGCAAGCACGAGCAACGCTGCCGGCACCGCGACGACGTGACCAAGCACCGTATTCGCTTTCGCTATCCAACCGCGCGAGCCTGCTTGAGACGCGCCGGCCGCCATACCGGCATCTGCATGCGGCATATGGCTCACGCTGGTCATGATAGCTGACCCGCGGCTTTTTCAAGCTGCGCCCATGCTTCCTGGCCAAACTTTCCCTTCCAGTCGGCGTAGAAGCTGGTCTTGGACAAGGCCTGGCGGAACGCGGCACGATCGACGTCGATGAACTTGAGCCCCTTGGCGGAGAGATCGGTGCGCAGTGACTGGCTGAGCTTGGCGATGTCGGAGCGCTGGTCGATGGCAGAGCGGTCGAGCTCACGGGTCACGATTTCCTGGATATCCTTCGGCAGACGCTCGAAGGCGCGCTTGTTGCCGAGGATCCAGTAGCCGTCCCAGACGTGCCCGGTCAGGCTGCACGTGCTCTGCACCTCGTAGAGACGGGCGGTCGCAATGATCGGCAACGGATTCTCCTGGCCGTCGACGACCTTGGTCTGCAACGCGGAATAGACCTCGTTGAAGTTGATCGGCGTCGGCCCGGCGCCGAGCGCCTTGAACAGCGAGGTCAGCAGCGGCGCGGGCGGAACGCGAATCTGGAAATTCTTGAGATCATCCGGCGTCCGGACTTCGCGGCCGGACGAGGTCACCTGGCGAAAGCCGTTGTCCCAGGCCTTCGACACCGCCATGATCGGCGTCTTGGCAATCTGCGCCCGGATGTAGGTGCCGAGGTCACCGTCCATCGCCTTCCATACGCTGTCGTAGTCGGCGAACGCGAAGCCCGTGTTCACGATGCCTGCGCTGGGCACCAGAGTGGCAAGGATCGAGGACGATTGATTGAAGAACTCGACGCCGCCGCTGCGGACCTGGGTCAGAAGCTCGGTGTCAGAGCCGAGTTGGTTGGCCGGAAACAGCCTGATCTCGAGCCGGCCGCTTGTCGCCTCGCGGATGCGGTCGATCGCTTCCTGCGCCCGGATATTCACCGGATGGGTCGGGTCCTGCCCTGTCGCGAACTTGTAGACGAACTCGGCGGCGGAGGCCGGACGGGTCAGAATTCCGCAGAGAGGTACGGCGGTGGCTGCCATCAACAGCGAACGGCGGCTGATGCTTCCGGGCTTCGAAACAGTCATGTCTTCCTCCTGATTCTGCATTGACGTTGGTCCCGACCGCATCAATCTGCGCTGGCATGCAGCCTTCCGGGCTCTTCATTCACCGGCTCTCGACCGCCAGTATTTGGGCAAGAGCCATCGCTCGCCGCCGCAACATGCGTCGGCGAAGTTCCTCACTCGGGCTTGGCTGGGTTGGCGCTTAGCGCTCGTGCACTAAAGCCACTGTTTGATCTGCCGTGCGACCTCTGTGGTGGAAATCCCGTAGCGGTCGTGCAGTGTCGGAAGTGCGCCGGCGTCAAGAAATTCGTCCGGCAATGCGATCTGGCGGAAAGGCGGATGAACGCCTGAACGCATCAGAAGTGCGGCAACCGCCTCGCCAAGACCGCCAATTGTTGTGTGGTTCTCGGCGACGACGACAAGGCGGCCGGGCTTGCCGGCTTCACGCAAGATCGTCTCGGCGTCGAGCGGCTTGATGGTCGGAACGTGCAGCACCGCAATATCGATCCTGTCGTCGTTCAAGGCTTGCGCGGCCTCGAGCGCACGCATGGTCATGATGCCGGACGAGATGACCAGGGCGTCCTTCCCGTCACGGACCAGCTTGGCCTTGCCGAGCTCGAACTTGTAATCGTACTCGTCCAGCACGACCGGCACCTGGCCGCGCAGCAGGCGGGTGTAGACCGGCCCCTGATGCGCCGCAATGGCGGGCACCAGTTGCTCGATCTCATGGGCATCGCAGGGATCGATGACCGTCATGTTTGGCATGGCGCGAAACAGCGCAAGATCCTCCGCGGCCTGATGGCTCGGGCCATAGCCCGAGGTCAGACCCGGCAATGCGCAGACGATCTTCACGTTGCGGTCTTCCTCCGCAATCGTCTGGTGTATGAAATCATAGGCCCGGCGCGATGCGAACACGGCGTAGGTGGTCGCGAACGGCATGAAGCCTTCGGCAGCAAGGCCGGAGGCGGCGCCGAACAGAAGCTGTTCTGCCATGCCCATCTGGTAAAAGCGGTCCGGAAATTCTTTCGCGAAGATGTGCAGGTCGGTGTACTTGCCGAGATCGGCCGTCATGCCGACCACATCAGGACGGCTGCGTGCGAGCTCAACGAGCGCGTGTCCAAAGGGCGCTGGCTTCGTCTTCTGTCCTTCCGACGCGATCGACGCGATCATGGCCGAGGTGGTCAGGCGCGGCTTGCCCGGCTGTGGTGCTGATCTGACGGTTTTCATGCCTGCCTCCCGGCTTCCAGCGCAGCAAGCGCGAGCTGCCATTCATGCTGCTCGACGCGGATGAAATGGTTCTTCTCCCGCTGCTCCAGGAATGGAACACCCTTCCCCATCAGCGTGTCGGCGACGATCATCCGCGGCTTGGGCTGGGGATAGGACTTGGCCGCGTCGAAGGCGGCAACCACGGCATCGAGATCATTGCCGTCGATGCGCTTCACGAACCAGCCGAACGCCTGAAGCTTTTCGACCAACGGCTCGAACGCCATGACTTGCGTCGACGGGCCGTCCGCCTGCTGATTGTTGACGTCGACGATACCGATCAGATTGTCCAGCTTGTAGTGGCCCGCCGATTGGATGGCTTCCCAGATAGACCCTTCATCCAATTCGCCATCAGAGAACAAGGTGTATACCCGCGCCTCGGATTTCTTGCGCTTGAGCCCTAGGCCCATGCCGACAGCGATGCTGAGCCCAAGCCCGAGCGAACCGCCGGACATTTCCATTCCAGGCGTGTAAGAAGCCATGCCCGACATCGGCAGGCGGCTCTCGTCGCTGCCATAGGTTTCGAGCTCTTCCTCGGGGACGATTCCCGCCTCGATCAAGGCTGCGTAGAGCGCGATGGCATAATGCCCGTTGGAGAGCAGAAAACGGTCTCGCTCCTCCCAGGCCGGATCGTCAGGCCGGTAGCGCATCGCATGGAAATAGGCGACGGCGAGGACGTCGGAGATGTCAAGCGCCTGTGCGATATAGCCTTGGCCCTGGACTTCACCCATGCGTAGCGCATTGCGGCGAATGTTGTAGGCGCGGTCCGCCAGCTCGGGCGTGTTGGTGAGCGTCTTGGTCGGCGTTTCCATGGTTTGGACCCTGTCTCGCTGGCTCAGTGGATGAGCATTCCGCCGTTTACGTCGATCACGGCGCCGGTCACGTAGGCGGACAGATCCGAGGCCAGGAAGGTGTAGATGCCGGCAACGTCGTCCGCCCTGCCGAGACGATTGAGCGGGATTCCTTCCAGGATCTTCGCCCTCATCTCGTCGGTCAGTTTGCCCGCGGTGATATCGGTGCCGATCAGGCCGGGCGTGACGCAGTTGACGCGAATGCCGTCCGGGCCGAACTCACGGGCCATCGCCTTGGCGAGACCAAGCACGCCGGCCTTCGCGGCCGAATAGTGCGGGCCGCCAAAAATTCCGCCGCCGCGCTGGGCCGAGACCGACGACATGCATGCGATCGATCCGGCCTTCCGTGCACGCATATGCGGGATCACGGCCTGGGAGAGGAACAGGACGCCCTTGAGATTGACGTCCTGAATGCGATCCCAATCGGCCGCCGAAATCTCCAGGAACTTGACCGGCTGGGTGATGCCCGCATTGTTGATCAAAACATCGATGCCGCCGAAGGAGTCGATCACGCGGGCGACTGCCTGCTCGCAGGATGATTTGTCGGCGACGTCGCACCCGACTCCGATGTGGCCGCTTCCAAGAGATGCCGCAGCATCCACCGCAGCGCTGGCGTCAATGTCGAGAATGGCGACCCGAGCGCCCTCGGCCGCGAACCGCCGGGCGGTGGCGAGCCCGATCCCGCGCGGCGAGGCCGCGCCCGAAATGATGGCCGTCTTACCGCTGAGCAGCATCAGTTTCCTCCCGCGAATTGTTCTTCCTTGGCGGGATTAGGAATGACCTGTGGAGGGCCAACGGACAAGCGCACAGTTGTCACGGATCGATGAATCTGGTTCACTCATAGAATGCTATCCAATATCCCAATATCTGCAATTCGTGCATTTGAAGCAGCGGCTCGTACCGGATCGTTTCGTGATGCGGCGAATGAGCTTCACCTGACCCCGAGCGCGGTCAGTCATGCCATTCGCAAGCTGGAGGGCACGCTTCGTACAATCCTGTTCGAGCGCAGTGCGCGCTCCGTGCGGCTCACGCCGGCCGGCGAAAATCTGATGCGTCACACGGGAGCGGCGTTCGATCAGCTCCGCCGCGGCCTCGAGGAAGTCGCCGCGCGTGGACCGCAATTGGTGCGCGTTCACTCTGCGCCGAGCTTTGCAGCGCAATGGCTGGCGCCGCGGCTTGCACAGTTTCTCGCCGCTTATCCAAAGATCGAGGTTCGATTGGCTGCAAGCACGGACTATGCGCGCTTCAGCAATGACGACTTTGATATTGATATCGTCTACGGTCCGCCACGGGCCGAAGGCGTCGAGGTCATCCCTCTCAAGGAAGAAACGGTCACTCCGCTCTGCTCGCCCATGCTTGCAAGATCGATAAAGAAACCGGCTGACCTGCTCGAACAGACACTCATCCGTTCGGACGTCAAGCAGATCCAGTGGCATCAGTGGTTCGCGGCAAACGGGTTGGAGGCGCCCGCGCTACATGGCATGCGGTTCGATCGCAGCTTTCTCGCGATCGCAACCGCCGCCGAAGGCTTGGGCGTGGCGCTGGAATCGACGCTCCTTGCCGAACGTGAACTAGCCTCAAAACGATTGGTCGCCCCCTTGGCGGGTCGGGCAACGGATGTTCGTTATATCGGCCACCGCCTGGTCTATCCCCGCGCCAGCAAACAACGGTCCGCTGTGCGCGCGTTTGCTGATTGGCTGGTGTCGGAGCTCAATGTGAAGCAGAGTTAGCCCTTCTTGGAAGGCGCAGCGGCGCTCAGGAAGACCGCATCGCCCGTAGAGTTGGTCACAAATATCGGCGAGT
>Ga0335069_10007805_pt1 | contig 15404 bp, 17 predicted proteins | sample Lox_Sample_11_FD_206714 | JGI IMG/M metagenome (GOLD analysis project Ga0335069, IMG submission 206714) | Soil microbial communities from Loxahatchee National Wildlife Refuge, Florida, United States - Lox_Sample_1.1 | ecosystem: Environmental > Terrestrial > Soil > Wetlands | place: USA... | reverse complement strand
GTCGCGTCGCTGCGCGGGACGGTGCAGACGGACATCCTGAAGGAGTACATCGCGCAGAAGGAGTGGATCTTTCCGCCGGAGCCGTCGTTGCGTCTGGTGGTCGACATGATCGAGTGGTGCTCGCGTGAGATGCCGTTGATGCATCCGGTGTCGATTTCCGGCTATCACATCCGCGAGGCGGGGTCGACGGCGGCGCAGGAGCTCGCGTTCACGCTCGCGGACGGGTTCGCGTACGTCGATGCGTGCGTGGAGCGTGGCCTCGACGTGGACGAGTTCGCGCCGCGGTTGTCGTTCTTCTTCAACGCGCATCTGGACTTCTTCGAGGAGATCGCGAAGTACCGTGCGGCGCGTCGTATCTGGGCGCGCGAGCTGCGCGAGCGCTACGGCGCGAAGAATCCGCGCTCGTGGCTGTTGCGCTTCCACGCGCAGACCGCGGGTGTGTCGCTGACGGCGCAGCAGCCGGAGGTGAATCTGATCCGGACCGCGATCGAGGCGCTCGCAGCGGTGCTGGGCGGGACGCAGTCGCTGCACACGAACAGCTTCGACGAGGCGCTCGCGCTGCCGACCGAGCACGCGGTGCGGCTGGCGCTGCGCACGCAGCAGGTGATCGCGCACGAGACCGGCGTGGTCAACACGATCGATCCGCTCGGCGGCTCCTACTACCTCGAGCATCTGACCGGCGAGCTCGAGCGGCAGGCGTACGACTACTTCGACCGGATCGCCAAGCTCGGCGGTGTCGTCGCTGCGATCAAGGACAACTTCTTCCAGCGGGAGATCGCCGAGGCGTCGTTCCGCTACCAGGCCGAGGTCGAGCGCGGCGAGCGGATCGTCGTCGGCGTCAACCGCTACCAGGCCGACGAGCAGCCGCTCGAGATCCTGCGCATCGACCCCGCGCTCGAGCAGAAGCAGATCGCCCGCGTGCAGGCGCTGCGCGCACGCCGCGACAGCACCGCCGTCGAGGCCGCGCTCGCGCAGCTCAAGAACGACGCGGCGCACGCGGACCGCAACCTCATGCACCCGATCCTCGACGCCTCACGCGCGTACGCGACGATGGGCGAGATGTGCGACGCGCTCCGCGAGGTCTGGGGCGTCTGGCGCGAGACGCCCGTCTTCTAGGTGAAGGCGTTCCTCGACAGGTGGGCGATCTGGATCGCGCTCGCCGTGCTCGTGATCGGCGTCGCCGCGTTCGCCACGACGCGGCTCACGTCCGGCAGCTCGAACGGCGGCGCGACGACGACGTCGCAGGCGTCGGTGCCGCTCGACCCGAAGGCGCGCGCCGTCGCCGAGGCGTTCGTCGCGTCCGCGGTCGCACGCAAGCACCTCGCCAGGTCGTGGGAGCTCGCCTCGCCGGAGCTGCGCGGCGACCTGACCCGCGACGATTGGCTGACCGGATCGATCCCGGTGCAGCCGTACCCGGTCGGCAAGGCCACCGCGCGTTACACCGTCGTCGCGTCGCACCCGGACGAGGCGGTGCTCGGCGTCGCGTTCGTCCCGCACCAGTCGGCGACGGCGCCCGGCGACTTCCTGATCACGCTCGACCGCAGCGGGGGCTCCTGGCTCGTCTCGAGCTGGGTGCCGAACTCGCAGGTCGGTCCGTCCTCCTCCGGCGGATAGCGCGTCGTAAACTCAACCCGTGGCGCACACGATCCGAGTCGTCGTCGCGAAGCCCGGTCTGGACGGGCACGACCGGGGCGCGAAGATCATCGCCCGCGCCCTTCGGGATGCCGGGATGGAGGTGATCTACACCGGCCTCCACCAGACGCCGGAGCAGATCGTCGAGACGGCGATCCAGGAGGACGCGGACGCCGTCGGGATCTCCATTCTCTCGGGCGCCCACATGACGCTCGTCCCGCGGATCCTCGAGCTCCTGCGCGAGAACGGGGCGGAGGACGTCCTCGTCGTCGTCGGCGGGACGATCCCCACGGACGACGCGGAGGAGCTGAAAAGGCTCGGTGTCGCCGGCGTGTTCGGCCCGGGCGCGTCGACGGCGGAGATCGTCGACTTCGTCAAGGGCGCGGTCCCGGCATGAGCGTCGACGTCGGGCGGCACGGCGCCGTCGTCGTCGTCACGATCGACCGACAGGAGGCGTTGAACGCACTCGACGTCGGGACGCTGACGGAGCTGCGCGACCGGCTTTTCGCGCTCGCGGGCGACGACGCGGTGCGCGCCGTCGTGCTCACCGGCGCGGGCGAGAAGGCATTCGTCGCCGGCGCCGACATCAAGTACATGAGCGGGCTCGACCCCGACGGCGCGAAGGCATGGGGCGCGCTCGGCCACGAGGCGACGCGGCTGCTCGAGACGATGCCGAAGCCGACGATCGCCGCGGTCAACGGCTTCGCCCTCGGCGGCGGCTGCGAGCTCGCACTCGCGTGCGACCTGCGCTACGCGTCGAGCCGCGCGAAGCTCGGCCAGCCGGAGATCAACCTCGGCATCGTCCCCGGCTGGGGCGGAACGCAGCGGCTCGCGCGCGTCTGCGGGATCGGCGTCGCGAAGGAGCTGATCTATACCGGCCGCAACGTCGACGCGGAGGAGGCGCTCCGTATCGGCCTCGTCAACGCCGTTGCCGATCCGGTGCTCGACCACGCGCTCGACGTCGCGCAGGCGCTGGCAGCGAAGAGCCCGGTCGCGCTCGCGCTCGCCAAACGGCTCGTCAACCTCGCTCCGTCGGGGCTCGACGCCGAGGTCGACGGATTCGGCGAGCTGTTCTCGAGCGAGGACGCGAAGGAGGGTCTCACCGCCTTCGCGGAGAAGCGCGAGCCGCGCTTCACCGGCCGCTAGCGCATCAGATAAGGAAGGAATCCGGGCGGCCGCCGCGTATTCGGTCGGTCCGATGCGCGTCCGGATCGTTGTCGCGTGCGCGCTCGCGGCAGGGCTTGCGGCGGCCGCCCCCGCGGGTGCGCTGAATCCGCAGGAGGCGGGCCTGCAGGTCGCGCTGCGCGCGCAGGGCCTCTACCTCGGGCCGATCGACGCGATCGTCGGGCCACGGACGAGGGCGGCGGTCCGGGCGTTCCAGCATTCGCAAGGGCTGCCGGTGACCGGGAAGGCGGACACGCGCACGCGGCTCGCGCTCGGCCCGCTCGGCCGCCACCTCTACGGGACGCGCCAGCTCGGTCGCGGCTCGTTCGGCTGGGACGTCGCCGTGCTCCAGTTCCTGCTCGACCGCCACGGGCTGAAGGTGCCGGTGAACGGATACCTCGACGCGCCGACGCTCCGCGGGCTGCGGCGCTTCCAGCGCGCGTCCCGGCTGACCGTCGACGGCGTCGGCGGTCCGCGCACGTTCGCGGCGCTCCGCGGCGTGCGGACGCGGGCGAAGGCGCGCGTCGTCACGGCCGCGACCCACGTCTACGTCGTCAGGCCGGGCGACTCGCTGACCGCGATCGCCCGCGGCGCCGGCGTCTCGCTCGCCAGGCTCGCCCGCCTCAACCACGTCGACCCCGCACGCGTCCTCCTGATCGGGACCCGGCTGCAGATCCCCGGCCGTCCCGCGATGGTGCAGACGACGCGCACGGCCGACGTGACGGAGACGACGAGCGCGACCTCGGTCCGCGCCTCGCTCGACCGGTGGGCCGCGCACTACGGGATCGACCCGAGCCTCGCGCACGCGCTCGCGTGGATGGAGTCCGGCTACAACAACACGCTCGTCTCCTCCGTCGGCGCGCAGGGCGTGATGCAGCTCCTGCCCTCGACCTGGGACTACGTCGAGACCGTGCTGATCGGCCACACGGTGCCGCACGACGCCGACGGCAACGTCCACGTCGGGCTGGCCTACCTCCACCACCTGCTCCAGGCCTTCAACGGGAACAAGAGCCTCGCGCTCGCGGCCTGGTACCAGGGCGAGCGCTCCGTCCGCGCGCAGGGCCCGCTCCGGGTGACCGACACCTTCGTTGCGAACGTCCTGGCGCTCCAGCGCCGGATGTGACCTCCCCAGTGCCCGTCCGCCGGACGGTGCACTACTGAATCGCGGCCACCGGGACGACGCTAGAGTCCCGCGAGGATGAAGATCGCGGTCTGCGTCAAGCACGTCCCGGAGGGATCGGCCCGGATCGACGCCGGCTCGAAGCGGCTCGACCGCTCGGGCGAGGGCGCGCTGAACCGGTTCGACGCGAACGCGGTGGAGGAGGCGCTGCGGCTGAAGGGCGAGTCCGACACCGAGGTCGTGGTCGTCTCGATGGGGCCGGAGAAGGCCGCCGACTCGCTGCGCAAGGCGCTCGCGATGGGCGCCGACCGGGCGGTGCTCGTCAGCGACGACGCAGCGGCCGGCTCGGACCTCGTCGCGACGAGCCGCGTGCTCGCGGCGGCGCTCGAGCGGGAGGGCGCGGATCTCGTGCTGTTCGGCCAGCAGGCCTCCGACGGGGACGGCGCGGTGCTCTGGGCCGCCGTCGCCGAGCGGCTGCGCCGGCCCGTGGTCTCGCAGGCCGCGGCGCTGACGGTCGAGGGCGGCTCGCTCCGCGTCAAGCGGCAGACGGAGTTCGGCTACGAGACGATCGAGGCGCCGCTGCCGGCGGTGGTCGCGGTCAGCGACGCGATCAACGAGCCGCGCTATCCGTCGCTGAAGGGGATCATGGGCGCGAAGAAGAAGCCGCAGGACGTGCTCTCGCTCGCCGACCTCGGCGTCGATGCGTCCGCCGCCGGGGAAGCGGGCTCGCAGACGGTCGTGCTCGCGCTCGCCGACCCGCCTGCGCGCGGCGGCACGCAGAAGATCGAGGACGACGGGAACGCCGCACAGGCGATCGTCGACTTTCTCGCCGAGAAGAGGCTGCTGTGAGCATCCTCGTCTTCCTCGAGCAGCACGACGGCCAGCTCCAGAAGGGCTCGCTCGGCGTGCTCGCGAAGGCCGCGACGCTCGGCGAGCCGGTCGCCGCCGCAATCGTCGGCGCCGACGCGAAGGCGGTCGCTCCGCAGGCCGGCGAGTTCGGCGCCGCAACGGTCTACGTCGCCGAGGACGAGCTGCTCCAGCAGGCGCGGCCGCAGCCGCGCGTGGACGTGCTTGCGAAGGTCGTCCGCGACGGGAGCTACGACACCGTCCTGTTCGCGAACTCCGTGCTCGCCGCCGATGTCGCCGCCGGTCTCGCCGCGCGGCTCGACGCCGGCCTCAACTGGGATCTCGCGGACGTCGAGCTGCGCGACGGGACGCTCGTCGGCAAGCGGCCCGCGCTCCAGGACTCCGTGCTCGTCGACGTGGGCTGGAAGACGACGCCGCGGCTCGCGCTCTTCCGCGCCGGCTCGTTCGACGCGACGCCGGCCGGGGGAAGCGCGCCCGATGTCGTCGAGGTCTCCGTCGAGCTCGCCGAGCACTCGACCGCGGCGACGATCGTCGGCCAGGAGCAGGAGCAGTCCACCGGCCCGTCGATCGAGGACGCCGACGTCATCGTCGCCGGCGGCCGCGGCCTCGGCGCGCCGGAGGGCTTCGCGCTCGCCGAGGAGCTCGCCGCGGCGCTCGGAGGCGCGGTCGGCGCCACGCGCGCGGTCGTCGACGCCGGCTGGTACCCGTACTCCGCGCAGATCGGCCAGACGGGGAAGACCGTCTCGCCGAAGCTCTACGTCGCGCTCGGCATCTCCGGCGCCATCCAGCACAAGGTCGGGATGCAGAGCTCGAGCACGATCGTCGCGATCAACAAGGACCCGAACGCGCCTATCTTCGAGTTCAGCGACCTCGGTGTCGTCGGCGACCTCCACGAGATCGTCCCGAAGCTCACGGAGCTCGTGAAGCAGCAGCGCGGCCTGTGACCCTCTCCTAGGCAATGGCCGTCCGCGCCTCCGACTATCCGCCGCCGTTCCGGGTAAACGAGTACGTCGCCGAGCCGACCGATCCGGCCGACGAGCGCATCGAGGTCGGCGTGCTGATCGTCGGCGGCGGGCCGGCCGGGCTCGCATGCGCGATCCGCCTCGGGCAGCTGCTGGCGGACGACCCGGCGACGGCCGAGCGGCTCGGCGAGGTTCCGGTCGCGCTCGTCGAGAAGGGCAAGCAGCCCGGCTCGCATCTCCTCTCCGGCGCGGTCGTCAACCCGATCGGGCTGAAGCGGCTGTTCGGCGACCGCTACCGCATCGACGAGCTCCCGTCGTACGGGGCGGTGCACGGCGAGGCGGTGTACGTCCTCTCGCGGCGCGGCGCCATCCGCATCCCGCCGCCGCCGACGATGCGCAACCACGGCAACTACGTCTTCTCGGTCTCGCGGCTCGGCCGCTGGCTCGCCGAGCACGCGGAGGAGGGCGGGACGATGATCCTTCCGGAGACGGCGGCGGAGAAGCTGCTCGTCTCGCACGGCCGAGTGGTCGGCGTTCGAACAGGGGACAAGGGCCGCGACCGCGACGGCAAGGAGATGGGCAACTTCGAGCCCGGGGCCGACCTCGTCGCGAGGGTGACGGTACTCGCGGAGGGCACGCAGGGCCATCTCACCGGCGTCGCGATCGACCGTTTCGGCCTCGCGGGCGCCGAGCCGCAGGTGTGGGAGCTCGGCGTCAAGGAGGTCTGGAAGGTCGAGAAGCCGCTCCGCGACGTGATCCACACGATGGGGTGGCCGCTGCGCAAGGCGTCGAAGTACCGCGAGTTCGGCGGCTCGTTCCTCTACCCGATGGGTGACGACATGCTCACGATCGGGATGGTCGTCGGGCTCGACTACCGCGACGTCGAGCTCTCCGCGCACGACCTGCTCCAGGAGCTGAAGACGCATCCGAAGATCCGGAAGCTGCTCGCGGGCGGCGAGCGCGTCGCGTGGGGCGCAAAGACGATCCCGAGCGGCGGGTTCAACTCGCTGCCGACGCAGCTGTACGCGCCGGGCCTGCTCCTGTGCGGCGACGGCGTCGGGCTCGTGAACATCCCGCGGCTGAAGGGCGTGCACTACGCGATCGAGTCGGGGCGGCTCGCCGCCGAGGCGGCGTTCGCGGCGCTCCGGCCCGGCGCGACGCCGGGGCAGTCGCTCGGCGGCTACGACGCCGCGGTCCGGCAGGGGTTCATCGGCCGCGACCTCTACGAGGTGCGGGACATGCGCCAGGTGTTCGGCCGCGGCTTCATCGTCGGCGGCGCGCTCGCGAGCGCGATGACCGTCTCGAAGGGGAAGGTCGCCGTCGGGAAGCTCGCGGCGGAGCCGGACGCCGAGGCGCCGCTCCTGCGCTCGAACCGTGCGGCCGCGTACCCCGCGCCGGACGGGACGCTCACCTTCGACAAGCTCTCGTCCGTCTTCGCGTCGGGGAACAAGACGCGCGACGACCAGCCGAACCACATCCGCGTCGAGCAGCGCGTGCCGCGCGACGTCGCCGAGCTGTGGGCGCACATGTGCCCGGCGCAGGTCTACGAGGTCGGCGAGGAGGACGGCGACGGCACCGTCACCGTCCGCCTCGCGCCGTCGAACTGCGTGCAGTGCGGGGCGATCACCGCGAAGGGCGGCCGCCTCACCCCGCCCGAGGGCGGCTCCGGCCCCGAGTACACGCTCACGTAGCCCCAAGTAACAACTTGTTACAAGGCTCTTGGGCGAGTGTCGGAGCCGGAATGGTGCTCGTTGCCGGGGTGCGATGGGCGGTGCAAGGCAAGGACGCAGGGAGCGTCGATAGCCGTAGCCTAGTAACACGTTGTTACTTGGCGGTCAGCGAGCGAGCTCGCGCATGACCGCGTCGAGCGTCGCGTCGTCGGCGTGCGCGCCGTCGATCCGCGGCGCGCGGCGGAACAGCTCGGCGGCGGCGCGGTGGAAGCCGTCCGGGAGACCGGCGGCAGCGAAGGTGGCGGCGATCTCCTCCATCTCGAAGTCCCAGCGCCAGCCCTTCGTCGCCGCCGAGCGCGCCGCCTGCAGCGACCGGCGCGGGAGCTCCGGCAGCGACTCCTCCCAGTCGGCGAGCAGCGCCGGCTCGAGCCCGCTCTCGCGGGCGAGCGCGCGCACGGCGAGCACGAGCGCCGCGGCGCCCTTCGTATACCCGGCGTACGCCATCTTCATCGCCGACGCGTCTCCGACCCGGTCGGAGAGCACCGGCGTCGCGACGATCGTCCCGTCGAACAGCGTGGCAACCTCGGCCGCCGCCGCGCCCGACAGGTAGAGCCGCGTGTCGCCGGCCGCGCGCGGCGGCGCGCCGACGATCCCGCCGTCGACGAAGGTCGCGCCGCCGTCCTCGACGATCGCGCCGACCGCCCGCGTCGTCGCCGGCGACACCGCGTTCGCGTCGACGAACACGCCGCCGAAGCCGGCTGCCTCCCGTGCGACGTCGAGCGCCGCATGCGGCGGGCACACGGAGAGGATCGTGTCGCACCGGCGCGTCAGCTCCCCGACGCTCCCGGCGTCGACGAGACCTGCGGCGGCCGCGCGCCGAGCCGTCGCCTCGCTCCGTCCCGCCGGCGACCACAGCACGACGTGGCCGGCGCCGGCGAGGACCGCGCCGACGGCGGCGCCCATCTCGCCCGGATGCAGCACGCCGATCCTCGCCATCGAGCCTCCTCTCGGTTTACCGGTGTTTTACGCCGTCCGTACCGCCGCGTGACGACGCCGTCCGAGAGTGAGCGCACCGATGTTCCAGCGAAGGGGTCATCCGATGCGCAGCAGACTCGTCTTCCTCGTCGCGGCGGCGGTTGCGCTCGTCGCCGCCGCAGCCGCTCTGGCCGGTAACGGCCCGGCGAAGGCCCGAGGCGTCCACTACGCCTTCCTCGGGCAGCTGACGGCGCCGCCGTCGAACGGCGCCGTTCCGATCACCGTCGAGGGCGGCAACCGGTGGGCGCTCCGCGCGATGCTCGGCCAGCCGGTGACGCAGACGTTCGCGTACGACTCGACCACGGAGTTCCTGAAGTGGTCGAAGGGCGTCCCGGCGGTCGTCCAGGCAGGCGACCTCGCCGCCGGCGACTACGTCCGCGTCAACGTCGCCGCGCCCGCCGGCGCGACGCTCGCGGCGATCGAGCAGCGGCCGGCCGGAATCGTCGGCGATCACGGCACGCAGCTGTACACGCCGACGCAGCCGCTCTACCTGTTCCGCGGCACGCTCACGTCGGTCGGGACGTCGACGGTCGCCGTCCACGTGACCGGCGGCGACGCCCGCGCGATGCGGCTGCTGATCGGCCAGTCCGCCGACCGGTCCTTCGCGTTCGGCGACGAGACGATCTTCCTCCTCTGGCAGGGCAGGGTGCCGACCGTGATCCAGGCGCCGCAGCTGAAGACCGGCGACCGGATCGTCGTGCGCGTCCGCGCCGCCCGCGGCTCGTCGCTCGCGCAGGTCGAGGCGACACCCGCCGTGCACATCGGCGACCGCGAGCCCGCAACCGCGACCGAGCCGTGACGGACGGGGTCGACCGCAACGCCGCGAACGGCCGCCCTCCGGGGCGGCCTCCGGCGTTTTACGAACGCCTTACGCTGCTCGCCGCAGGCAGCACGATGATATGAGCATGGCCCACCGTCGGATCGCGCTCCTCGCAGTCGCTCTCGCCGTCGCGGCCGCGCTGCTCGCGGCGGCGCCGGGCGCGCTCGCGCTCCCGCGCGCGATCATCAACCAGTTCACCGGCCCGCGCGTGATCCGCGCCGAGGTGCTCGTCCTGGCGCCCGACGGATCGACGGCGCAGGACTACCGGATCGACCGCGGCGTCATCGTCCTCGTCACGCCCGCGACGCTGATGCTCCGCGAGCTGAACGGCGACACGGTTTCCGTGGCGGTCCCCACGGGAACGCAGGTGCAGAGCGGCCGAGGGACGGGCGGCGGCCTCCGCCGGGGGATGCGGATCGTCGTCTACCAGCTGGCCGGCGCACCCGCCCAGATCGTCCAGGGCGACGGGATCAACGCCCAGTTCTTCGGGCCCCGGCTGATCCGGGCGGAGGTGCTGTTGCTCGGCGCCGGCGCCTCGACCCAGGACTTCCGGATCGATCGGGGCGTCGTCGCGTCCGCCGTTTCGGGCACTCTGACGGTGCGTGAATCCGACGGCACCACCGTTCCCCTCCCGGTCGACCCCAATGCGCAGGTGCAGGGTGGCGGCCGCCGCGCGACCGCCACGACGCTGCGCAAGGGCACGCACGTCGTCGTCTACCGGTCGGCCAACGCTCCCGCAGAGCTCGTCCAGGTCGAGGCCGGCCCCTAAGGGACCATGACCGGGAACGCGACCGGGGGCGTCCTTCTTCTCGTCGAGGACGACGACTCGATCGGTCGTCTCGTCAAGCAGTACCTCGAGCAGCAGGACGGGTGGCGCGTGCTCTGGCTGCGCACCGGCGAGGAGGCGATGACGGAGCTGCGGCGGCACCCGGTCCGGCTCGTCGTGCTCGACCTCGGGCTGCCGGGGATCGACGGCTTCGAGGTCTGCCGGCGGATGCGCGCGCACTCGAAGGTGCCGATCGTGATGCTGACCGCGCGCGACGAGGAGCCCGACCGCGTCGCCGGGCTCGAGCTCGGCGCCGACGACTACGTCGCGAAGCCGTTCTCGCCGCGCGAGCTGGCCGCGCGGATCAAGGCGATCCTCCGCCGCACCGAGCAGCGCTCCGAGGACGAGGTGCTCGCCGCGCGCGACATCGTCCTCCGCCGCGACTCGCGCGACGTCACCGTCGGCGGGTCCGCGATCGAGCTGACCGGCAAGGAGTTCGACCTGCTCGCCTGCTTCCTCGAGCATCCGGGGATCGTGCTCTCGCGGGAGCGGCTGCTCGACCTCGTCTGGGGGATGACCTACCCCGGCGGCACGCGCACCGTCGACGTCCACGTCGCCCAGCTGCGGCGGAAGCTCGGCGACCCGGACACGATCCGCACCGTGCGCGGGGCCGGGTACAAGCTCCAGACGGCGTGAGCTCCAGGTCGAGCCTCCGGTCGCGGCTGTTCCAGGCGATCGCGCTGATCGTCCTCCTCTGCGTCGCGCTCACGCTCGGGCTCGGGCTGGTGCTGACACGGCGCGCCGTCGACGAGGCGACGCTGAAGGACGTCGCGCACCAGGCGGACCTCGTCGCCGGCAGCCAGCGGATCGCGCTCGCGCCGCTCGTCCACCTGCCCGAGCTGAAGCAGTACTTCGCGCGCCAGCACGAGCAGGCGAGCACCGACACGTCGAAGCTGCCCGCGTGGGCGCGCGCCGACCTGCGGCAGGGGAGCCCCGCGCAGGGCTCGGTGACGATCCACGGCACGGCGTACTTCTTCGCGGCGCAGCCGGTCGGGAGTCAGGCGTTCGTCCTGCTCCGCCCCAAGAGCGTGACGAAGTCGCAGCTGACGCCGTTCGTCGAGAGCCTGCTGATCGCGGCGCTCGCCGGCGGCGCCCTCGCCGCGCTCGCCGCGTTCTGGCTCGCGCGGCGCATCGCGCGCCCGGTCGTTCGCGTCGCCGATGCGGCGCGCAGCCTCGCCGCGGGCACGCATCCGGACCCGGTGCCGATCGAGGGCGCCGCCGAGCTCGCCACCCTCGCCGGCGCGTTCAACGACCTCGCCGCGCAGCTCGCGCGGGCGCGCGAGGCCGAGCGGAACTTCCTCCTCTCCGTCAGCCACGAGCTGAAGACGCCGCTGACCGCGATCCGCGGCTACGCCGAGGCGCTGCGCGAGGGCGCGGTCACGGTCGAGGACGCGACCGAGACCGTCGCGCTCGAGGCGGCGCGGCTCGAGCGGCTCGTCGGCGACCTGCTCGACCTCGCCCGGATGAACCGCACCGACTTCAGCGTCCACAACTCGGAGATCGACCTCTCGGAGGTCGCCGACGACGCGGTGCGCCGCTACCAGCCGCAGGCCGACGCGTTCGGCGTCGCGCTCACGGCGATCGCCGACGGCTCCGCGCCGGCGCTCGCCGACGCCGACCGCGTGCTCCAGGTCGTCTCGAATCTCGTCGAGAACGCGCTCCGGCTCGCCCCGCCAGGGGGCGAGATCAGGCTCGTCACCGCGCCGGGCCTCCTCCGCGTCGAGGACACCGGCCCGGGCCTGAAGCCGGAGGAGCACGAGCACGCGTTCGAGCGCTTCTACCTGCACGAGCGCTACGGCCGCGAGCGGCCGGTCGGCACCGGCCTCGGGCTCGCGATCGTGAAGGAGCTGACGCTGGCGATGGGCGGGAGCGTCGAGGTCGAGAGCGGCGACGGCCTGACGACGTTCACCGTTCGCCTCGCGGTGCCGGCGCGCCAGCCCGCGCCTGCCGCATAGATTCTCCGCATGGTCACGCTGGACGACGTCGAGCGCGCGCAGCGCGCGATCGAGCGGCGCGTGCACCGCACGCCGCTCCTCCGCTCCGGAACGCTCTCGGAGACGCTCGGCGCGGACGCGCGCTTCAAGGCGGAGCTGTTCCAGCGCACCGGCTCGTTCAAGGTGCGCGGCGTGCTCAACACGCTCTCCCGGCTGACCGGCGAGGAGAAGCGCCGGGGCGTGATCTCGATCTCCGCGGGGAACCACGCGCAGGCCGTGGCATGGGGCGCGCGCGAGGAGGGGATCGACGCCCTCGTCGTCATGTGGCAGGACGCGAGCCCGCTGAAGATCGAGGCGACCCGCGGCTACGGCGCGACCGTCGACGACTCGCCGTCCGGGCCGGCCGACGCGTTCGCGCACCTGGAGCACGTCCAGGCGGAGACGGGCCGGACGCTGATCCATCCCTTCAACGAGCCGGCGGTCGTCGCCGGGCAGGGAACCGTCGGGCTCGAGATCCTCGAGGACGCGCCGGACGCCGACGTCGTCCTCGTCCCGTGCGGCGGCGGCGGGCTCGTCACCGGGATCGCCGTCGCGGTGAAGGCGAAGCGGCCGCAGGCGCGGGTGATCGCCGTCGAGCCGGACCTGTCGCCGGCGCTCCACGAGGGGCTGAAGGCCGGCGTCTCGGTGCCGGTGACGCCGAAGAGCGCCGCCGACGCGCTCTCGGCGCCGTTCGCGGGTCAGCTCTGCGTCGACCTCTGCGGCGAGCTCGGGGTCGAGTCGGTGCTCGTCGCCGAGGACGAGCTCGTCCACGCCTTCCGCTGGCTCTACACGCGGACGAAGCTCGCGTGCGAGCTCGGCGCGGCCGCATCGACCGCGGCGCTCCTCTCCGGACGGGCGGCGGTCGAGCGCGGGCAGACCGTGGTCGCGGTCGTCTCCGGGGGCAACGTGGCGCCCAAACAGGCCGCTGCTATCCTGGCTTCATGAAGGCAGACATCCATCCCGAGTACGTCCTGACGACGGTGACGTGCTCCTGCGGGAACACGTTCCAGACTCGCTCGACGAAGCCCGAGCTTCACGTCGAGATCTGCTCGGAGTGCCATCCGTTCTACACGGGCAAGCAGAAGCTCGTGGACACGGGCGGCCGGGTGGAGCGCTTCCAGCGCCGGCTCGAGCGGGCCGAGCGCGCGAAGAGCGCCCGCTAGCGCGGGACCGGCCGGGGCATGCAGACGGTCGGCGGACAGGCTGTCCTCGAAGGCGTGATGATGCGGGGACCGGGGAACTGGTCGGTCGCCGTCCGCACTCCGAACGGCTCCATCGAGCACGTCTCGCGGCCGATCCAGTCGGCGATGGCGACCCACCGCCTGCTCCGTCTGCCGATCGTCCGCGGGGTGATGGCGCTCGGGGAGTCGCTCGCGATCGGCTTCCGGGCGCTCGCCATCTCGGCGAACTACGCCGCGCAGGAGGCGAAGGAGGCCGAGGAGGAGGGCCTGCCGGAGCCGGAGGCGGAGAAGGAGCTCTCGCGCGGCGCGCTCATCTTCGCGTTCGCGGTGGCGATCGGGTTCGCGGTCGCGTTGTTCAAGGTCACGCCGGGGCTGCTGACGGAGCTGCTGCCGATCTCGAGCGGCGGCTGGTTCGTGATCGTCGAAGGGCTGATCCGCGTGACCATCTTCGTGCTCTACCTCGCGCTCATCTCGCTGCTGCCGGATCTGCGCCGCGTCTTCCAGTACCACGCGGCGGAGCACAAGGCGATCAACGCGTACGAGGCGGGGGAGGAGCTCGAGCCCGAGATCGTCCAGCGCTACTCGCTCATCCACCCGCGCTGCGGCACCGCGTTCCTGCTCTGGGTGATGGTGATCGCCGTCTTCGTGTTCGCGTTCTTCGGGCGGCCGGACTGGTACTGGCTGATCATCACGCGGATCCTGCTCCTGCCGGTGATCGCTGGCCTCGCGTACGAGCTGATCCGCTTCGCCGGCAAGCACACGGACAACCGCGTGCTCATGGGCGTGCTCGCGCCCGGACTCTGGCTCCAGCGGCTGACGACGCGGGAGCCGTCGCTCGACCAGCTCGAGGTCTCGATCCGCGCGCTCCGCACGGTGCTCGACCTCGAGGCGAAGGGCGACCCGCAGGCCGGCCGCGTCGAAGTCATGGCCTGACAGGCCACGGCCCGCGCCGTGACGCTTCCGTTACGCGTGTCTGACACCGGGAGGTGCCCCGCCCGGACACGGCCCCTGTCCTGCGAGCGCGCTCCGGCGTGTGCGGGACATGTCTCGGTGTCCTGACACCGGGGCATGGCCGGCGCGTACCGGTGCGCCGCTCTCGTAGGCTTGTCCCGTCAAGCCACGAAGAGGGAGACGAAGGACATGGCGACCGACCGGCGTGCAGACGTGACCTGGAACGGCGGGCTGATGGACGGGAGCGGGACGATCCGCTCGACGACGAGCGGCGCGATCGGCGAGCAGCCCGTGAGCTGGGCGGCGCGGTCGGAGGACGTCGCCGCGGGCGGTAAGACGAGCCCCGAGGAGCTGATCGCCGCAGCCCACGCGTCCTGCTTCTCGATGGCGCTCTCCGCGGGGCTCGCGAAGGCCGGCACGCCGCCGGAGCAGCTCGACACCTCGGCCACCGTCACCTTCCAGCCGGGCGAGGGCATCACGAGGATCGCCCTCACCGTCGAGGGCCGGGTCCCCGGAATCGACGCGGCGGCGTTCGAGGAGGCGGCGCAGGGCGCGAAGGCGAACTGCCCCGTCTCGAAGGCGCTCGCCGGGGTGCCCGAGATCACGCTCGACGCGCACCTCGCCCGCTAGACCGCTCGCAGCCTGCCGGTCTCGACCTCGTAGACGAACCCGGTCGCGCCGAACGAGTCGGGGAGCAGCGGCGCGCTGCGGATCGTGTCGACGCTCTCGCGCACTCGCTCGTCCACGTCCGGGAACGGCTGGAAGTCGACCGACTCCGACTCCGGCCCGAGCTTCGCGTGGATGTCGCCGTTCGTGAACGTGACCATCCCGCAGTCGCTGTGGCCGATCACGATCGCCTCCTGCGTCCCGAGCAGATGGTGCGAGATGACGAGCGACCGCAGCGTCTCGTCGTTGACGATCCCGCCGGCGTTGCGGATCACGTGCGCGTCGCCCTCCTCGAGACCGAGGAACTTCGCCGGGTCGAGGCGTGCGTCCATGCACGTCACGACGGCGAACCGGCGCCCCGGCGGCATCGGCAGGCCGCCCTTGTCGAATCCGGCCGCGTAGGCGGCGTTCGCGCTCTGCACCTCGTCGACGACCGACATGCTCCCTCCTCGCTGGAATGCCCGGATCGACCGAAGCTATAGAAAGTAAAGCGGTCTGCGCAAGTGGCTACGCTGTGCCCGCGATGGCCGCGGACTT
>Ga0335069_10007804_pt1 | contig 15405 bp, 10 predicted proteins | sample Lox_Sample_11_FD_206714 | JGI IMG/M metagenome (GOLD analysis project Ga0335069, IMG submission 206714) | Soil microbial communities from Loxahatchee National Wildlife Refuge, Florida, United States - Lox_Sample_1.1 | ecosystem: Environmental > Terrestrial > Soil > Wetlands | place: USA... | reverse complement strand
CGTGCTGAGCAGCGGCGGCGACCGCATTTTCCCCAAGGGGTTTCCCGTGGGTACGGTGCAGCAGATTAATCCCGGCAGCGATCTTTTCCTGAACATACGCGTCAAGCCGGCTGCCGACCTCAGCCGGTTGGAAGAGGTGCTCGTGGTTACCAGGATGGTGGAGAACGCTCCGCAGACTTCGGAGCCCTCCAAGCCGTTGCGCGCAGCTGACATCCTGGCGGAACGACTGCCCCGCGTGCCGCAGAAGCCTCCTGCAGTTCCCGCAAAAGGGACAGCCGCAGCCCCGGCACCGGCCACGAAGCCGCCAGCGGAAACCGCCTCCACCAACCCGAGCCAGGGCGCGACCGCTGCAAGCACTACGGGAACGCCGCCAACCGGACCTGCGGTCGTCCAGTCGCTAACGACCGGCGCAGCCGCAACCGCTAAGCCTGCGGTCAAGACTTCCGGGCCTGCCGCTATTCGCTCCGCTGGCGCGACACCAGATTCGGCCGCGACGAAGCCAGCCGCAAAGCCTCTGGAGGCGACTCCTGCATCTGGCACAGCCGGGGCCACCACCGGAACCACTGGCGAACCTGCGGTCGCCGAACCGGCGGCGAGCAAGCCCGCTGTGAACGGGAATGCAGGAAAGCCCAGGCAAAACGGTTCGGCCGCAAAGCCTGCCAAACCCGCCGTTCCGCCGCCACAGCCGCCGCCGGGCGAGGAAGTCCCGCGATGATCGACATGCCCATTGTGCGCACCAGCCGCGAAGAGATTGAGGTTTATCGGTTCGGGCCGATCGTGAGCGTGCTGATCCCGACCATGGCACTGGTCATCCAGGCATTCGTGCCCGTGAGATTCCGCTTTTTCGCCATCTTCGACCTGCCTCTGCTGGTGACGATCTTCTTCGCCGTGGCGAGGCGCAGCCAGGTGGCCGGTTTGCTGACCGGCGCGGCGGTCGGCCTGGTCCAGGATGCGCTGACCCACCAGGCCATCGGGCTCTATGGCATTGCCAAGACAGTGGTCGGTTACGGTGCGTCGTCTTTGGGCGTGAAGATCGACGTGGAGAACCCGGGTACAAGGCTGCTGGTTACGGCTGGGTTTTACCTGGTGCACCAGGCCGCATACTTTCTGGTGGCCAGGAACATACTCGGAGCCACCGTGGGATGGCTGTGGGCACGCACGCTGCTGGCCGCCTTGCTGAATGGCGTGGCTGCAATCGTGCTGTTCGCTGTTCTCGATCGCTTCAAGCACAGCGCGTGAAGGGCATTTGTAATTTGTGATCTGCAATTTGTGACTCGGCAGCGCTGACCACTGGCAACTGGCTACTGACAACTGCTTCCGATGGATCGTGACGACAAAGTCCCGCAGTTCAAGCTGACCGCCGTGCAGTACGTGATTCTGGCGGTGATGGTGGTGTTGATCTTCCGCCTGGCGCGGCTGCAGGTTGCGGGCACGGAAAAATACGAGACCCTGGCGGAGCGCAACCGCATCCGCACCATTCCCATCCTGGCGCCGCGCGGCAAGATTCTGGACCGCGAAGGGCGCATCATCGTGGACAACTATCCTTCGTTCTCGGTGCTGCTGCTGCGTGACCAGACCCGCGATCTGAACGCCGACGTGGACCGCATCGCCGAGGGCTTGCACATGAGCTCAGAGGCCGTGCGCGAACGGCTGCGCCGGTTCGCCTACGCTCCCCAGTTCCAGCCCTTGATCCTTAAGGATGACATCACGCCGGACGAGCTGGCGTTCGTTGAATCGCACAAGAACGAGCTGCCGGAACTGGAAACCATCATGGTGCATCGCCGGCTGTATCCCAGGAACGGCTTTATGGCGCACCTGATCGGCTATGTGGGCGAAGTCAGCGAAGAGGAGCTCAACCAGCCGCAGTTCGAGCTTTACGAACCTGGCGACGTGGTAGGTAAGTCGGGCGTCGAGCAGTATTACAACGACATGCTGATGGGCAAGGATGGCTCTCGGCGCGCGCTGGTCAACAGCCGCGGCAAGGAAGTGGGGCGCCTGAGCGAGACTCCGGCCGTTCCCGGCAAGCCCCTGAAGCTTACGGTTGACCTCGACCTGCAGATTGCCGCCGAAGAAGCCATCGACGCCAGCGGCAAGAGCGGCGCTATCGTCGCTCTGGACCCACGAACCGGCGAAGTGCTGGCCATGGTCAGCCGCCCGGCATTCGATCCCAATGATTTCGCCGTGCGCATCAGGCGCGAGGATTGGAACAAGCTGATTGCCGACGAAAACCATCCCCTGCTCAACAAGGCCATTCAGGCACAGCTCGCGCCGGGGTCGGTGTTCAAGATCATCATGTCGACCGCAGGACTGCAGGAAGGCGTCGCGCAGGACATGCACGTGATCTGCGGTGGGGGCAAGGTGTTCTACGGACGCTTCTTCAAGTGCTGGATCACGTCGCAGCACACCACGCATGGCGAAGTGGGTATCAGCAAGGCGATCTATCAGTCTTGCGACTCGTTCTTCTACACCCTGGCGGACAAGCTGGGCATCGAGCGCATCGCCAGGTACGCCACCGCGTTTGGGCTGGGACAGAAGACCCGCATTGACCTGCCCAACGAAGCGAGCGGCGTGATGCCCTCGGAAGAGTGGAAGATCAAGAACTTCAAGGAGAAGTGGTACGCGGGCGAGACCATCTCGGTGGGCATCGGACAAGGCGCAATCGCGGTCACTCCTATACAGTTGGCGCGCGCCATCGGCGGGATAGCCTCGCAGGGCGCGCTGCACCGGCCGCACGTGGCTTTCCCCGATGGACTCCCTCCCAATCTGCGCCAGACGCAGGCGCAATATCCCGACGAGCTGAAGGTCCCGATTGATCCAGCGAATTGGGAGATCATCACCGATGCCATGGCCAATGTGGTAAATCCCATCGGCACGGCCCCCAGCGCCCATCTGGAGGGCATCGACTTCGCCGGCAAGACCGGCAGCTCGCAGACCATCAGCAACGTGGCGAAGGCGAAGCTTACGGGAAGCAAGGCGAAGTTCAGGGATAATGGCTGGTTCGTCGGGGTGACGCCCCGCCGCAACCCCGAGATCGTGGTCGCGGTGCTGCTGGAGGAAGGCGAGCACGGTTACCTGGCGGCCCGGCTGTGCGCACAAGTCATCAAGACTTATGTCGAGAAGCAGCGTAAGCGCGCGGTGAAGATGGCCGACGCCCACCCGCGGGAAACTGTCGACGTGGCCGCGGTCTGGAACCGGGCGGCGGAAGGCGAGCCGGACGCCATGCAGGCCGGCCGGTTCCACCTTGACGTAGCGCCGCCGTCCCGGCGACCCGAGTCGCGCGCGGGACGCCCGCGTGACAGCCGGCGAGACGCCGTCACTACCGGAGCAGGCCAATGACGCGCTATTTCTCCTTGCGCGATTTCGACTGGCTGCTGCTCACCTTTGTGCTGGCAATCTGCGGTTTGGGCGTGATGGAGATCTACAGCGCCACCCTTCACACCAAATTCGCAGGTGTGCATACCAAGCAGGTGTACTGGATCATGGCGGGTGTGGTGCTGATGTTCCTGACGAGCCTGATCGACTATCACGCGCTGCTGGACAAGATTCACTGGTTCTACATCGCCTCCGCGGTCTCGCTGGTGGCCGTCCTGTTGATCGGCAAGAAGTACCTGGGCGCGCGGCGCTGGATCCAGATGCCCGGGGGGCAGCACTTCCAGCCTTCCGAGTGGGTGAAGCTGGTGCTGATTCTGGCCCTGGCCAAGTACTTCAGCGATTTGCACCAGAGGGAGGCATCCTGGAGCGATATCGTCAAGGCCAGTTTGCTGGCCGGTGTGCCCATGCTGCTGGTGCTCAAACAGCCGGATCTGGGGACGGCTCTCACCTACATTCCGGTGCTGGTGATGGCGTTGTTCCTGGGCGGCCTCCGATTCAAGCAAGCCGCCACCATCATTCTGCTGGGGGCAATGGTCTTCCCAGTGGTCTGGCATTACGGGCTCAAGCCCTACCAGAAACAGCGGCTGGTCAGCTTCCGTGAGCCGGAAGCCGATCCCCAGGGTTCGGGGTACCAAGTTCAGCAATCCCTTATCGCCGTCGGCTCCGGAGGACTCTGGGGCAAGGGCATCACTAAGGGGACACAAACACAGGGGATGTTCCTGCCGGTGCCGCAGACCGACTTCATCTTTGCGGCATGGTGCGAGGAGCATGGATTTGTAGGCGCTGTGGTTGTCCTGCTGTTATACTTTTTAGTGCTGATGCGTTTGGTCCACGACGCGCAGACGGCGCCTGATGGCGTCGGAGCATTCGTGGTCATGGGTGTGGTCGCGGTGTTGTTCTTCCACATCCTGGTAAACGTCGGCATGGTGGTTGGCTATATGCCGGTCACCGGGATCCCTTTGCCGCTGATGAGTTATGGCGGCTCGTCGGTATTGTTCATGTTCCTGGCGCTGGGCATTGTGATGAACATACGCATGCGCCGTTTCGTGAACTGACAATCGCCCGCCGCGGGCGAGGCCGCGGCATGATTCATCCACCGCCACAGGGCGGCGTGAGCAAGATTTTCGTATCGCCCCACGAGAAGAGGGCGGAACCGGCCGCACATGAGGGGCCGGACAGGATTGAAGCAGTGGGTCCCCGACGAGGATCCTTCAGGTCCCGTTGGGTGCTATTAGCGCCGCAGGGCGGGTAACGGCCCCGCCGAAGCGGGTTGCCTTTCGAGGCAGCGCTTCGGGAGTGAGGCCACAAGTCTTGCGATGACGCCTAGGTGAAAAGATTCCAAGCCGTAGTCTTAGAATCCTACCCGAGCGCCGCCGGGCCTTTCTGGCAGATCCAGAGGCCGGTGCTTCCATGCTTCGTTCCAGACCCGATGCCGGGCGTTATCGCGACTCGGCGGCGGGTCGGTGTCCCCTCCTCCTGTTTCCGTGCCGGTAGAGGCCGTTCCTTTAAGCGAGCGGCCGCGGAGACAGTATGTCAAAGGAACTCTACGTCTCCTCGACGCCACATGAGACCAAAGTGGCGGTGGTCGAGGATGACCAGCTCAGTGAAATCTATTTTGAACGCGAGAACGAATACACCCTCGCGGGATCCATTTACAAAGGCCGGGTTACCCGTGTGCTGCCGGGCATGCAGTCGGCATTCGTCGATGTCGGCCTGGAGCGCGACGCGTTTCTCTACGTGACCGATTTCCTGGAGGAGCAGGAAGACCAGGAAGAGTTCGAGCAGGTGATCTCGCGAGCGCACGAGGATGCCACCCGCAATGGCGGGCAGCAGCGCGCGGAAGCTGCTCCTTCTCTGCCGCCCGTTGAACCGGTGCAGGCGGTTGCCGAGGAACGAGAGATCGCTCGTCCGGCCGCCTCCGAACCGGCGCGCGGCCCGCAGCGTGACAACGGAGACGAGGGCGGAGGCCGCTGGCGCGGGCGCCGACGTCGTCGCGGACGCGGTCGCGGCTTCCCCGAGAGTAAGTTTGCGCGTCAGGAGCAGCCGCGTCCGCAGGAGGCCGCCAGTACGCCTCCGCCCGCGTATCAACCGCCACCCGCCTACCAACCGATCATCCTGCCCGGCGAATCCATCTCCAAATACCAGCGCCTGGCGCAGGCGCCAACCGCAGCCGAGGTGAGCGCCGGGGCCGTGGAACGGGCCGCCGATGCCGCCGCTCTGGCTGCCTCCATGGAGCCGTTGAGCGATTCGCTTGAGAGCGAGCACCGGGCTGAACCGGATCGCTTCCCTGCGCCGGCGGAAGAGGCCGGCAGCTTCGGCGCTGGCGCCGCGGTGCGGGAGAGCCATGAGCAACCGCAGACTCTGGATGATGATGAAGAGGAAGAACGCTTCGACCGGATGAACGTTACCAGGGTCTTCGCCGGCGAAGAAGCCGAAAGGGAACGCGAGAAACCTGAGACCGGCGCGGCGCCGAGCGAGCAGCGTGACGAGCAGCACATCGCCCCGGCCTTCACGCCCGGCTCCGGCCTGATCGAAGAAGAGGAGATCGAAGACGAAGAGACCGAGCTTCCGCAGCCGGAAGACGACCTCGACATCGCCGAGTACGAAGAACTCGAAGAGGAGACCCTCGATCGCGCTGGGTTCAGAGCGGATACCGAGAGGGTGGAGGCTCCCGATCTTACTGAAGCCGTGGAAGAGGCCGATACCGATCGCGCCGCGATTGAAGCGGAAGAGGAATTCGAAGAGGAAGGGGAAGAGCAGGGGGGAGAGGCAGAGTCCGAGGAAGAGGAAGCCGAAGCGGTCGCCGGCAGCGAAGGGACTGAGGCCCGCGCCGAAACCCGCGGGCTCCCCGGCACGGCGGGCTTCCAGCAGAGAGCTGAGCGCCCGCCCTTCGATCGTCGCGGTGGCCGCCGCCGCGGCGGACGCCACCTGCGTTCCCGCCGCAACATCCAGCGCGGTCCGGCGCCCAAGATCACCGACCTGCTCAAGGAAGGCCAGGAGATCCTGGTGCAGATCGCCAAGGAGCCCATCGGCAAGAAGGGCGCGCGCATCACCAGCCACATCGCGCTGCCCGGACGCTTCCTGGTCTACATGCCGACCGTGAACCACATTGGCGTCTCGCGCAAGATCGCCAGCGACGAAGAGCGCCAGCGGCTGAAGCGGCTCATCCTTGCCGAACACCAGGGACCGGGAGGCTTCATCGTCCGCACCGCGGCCGCGGGAGCGAGCGACGACGATCTTCGCGCCGACGTGCGCTTCCTGTTCAACCTGTGGTCAGAGATCCGCAACCGGGCCGAATCCAGCAAGGCCCCGGCGTTGATCTATCACGACCTCAACCTGGTGGAGCGCATTCTGCGCGACCAGGTGACGGCGACCTTCACCCAGATCTGGGTGGACACCGAGCAGGAGTACGAGCGCGTGCTGAGGTTCGTCAGCCGCTTCCAGCCAGGCCTGGTCAAGCGCGTCAAGCTCTACGGCAAGGAGACGCCGCTGTTCGAGCAGTTCAATATTCAGGAAGAGATTAACAAGGCGCTCAAGTCGAAGGTGTGGCTGAAGAGCGGTGGCTACATCGTCATCAACCAGACCGAGGCGCTGGTGGCGATCGACGTCAACACCGGCAAGTACGTGGGCAAGACGGCGCGCCTCGAAGACACCATCGTCAAGACCAACGTGGACGCCATCAAGGAGATCGTGCGCCAGATCCGCCTGCGCGACCTGGGCGGCATCATCGTCATCGACTTCATCGACATGGACGAGCGCCGCAACCGCCAGCGGGTCCTGCAGGCCCTGGAAGAGGAACTCAAGCACGACCGCGCTCCCTCGAAGGTGCTCAACTTCAACGATTTCGGCCTGGTGGCCATCACCCGCAAGCGCGTGAAGCAATCGCTCGAACGAACGCTGGGCACGCCGTGCCCGTACTGCACTGGCACTGGCCTGGTGAAGTCGGTGAGCACGATCTGCAACGAGATCTACGTCGAACTGCGCAAGCTGGCCAAGCACGTGGACCGTAGCGACATCATGCTGCGCGCCAATCCCGAGGTGGTGAAAGCCCTCAAGGGAAACGGCGGGCGCTGGCTGCAGGAGATGGAGGAACTGGCCGGACGCACGATCATCGTGAAATCAGATCCCGCGCTGCACCAGGAGCAGTTTGATTTGAATTAGTTGTGCGGTCAGTGGGTGCCCATCCTTCGCGAAGCGAAGGGTGTGTGTTTCAGCTATTGCTTACTGCCTTACAACAGCACAAGCTGGGCAGGAGCACTGCGGGCCAAGTATCAGTTGTGTTCCACAAAATGGGCAAACGGTGTCGTTCGCTGGCTGAATGGTTCCAAGTCTTTCCTTCAGAGACGGTTCCTTCGGCGTCTGAATCAGATGGAATAAGAGAATTATTGCTCCGATTGGCGCACCAAGGCGAAAAATCCAACTTCCGACACGAAAGTCAGGGGTGACGGGCGCACCCCAAGACATTATTGAGAGAACCACTAGGACCACTAAGCCAGCCCATTTGAAAGAACGTCGAGTCTTGGTGGGGGCGTGCGGCTGACGGCCACAGACCGTACAGAACCATCGCTTCCAAAAGCCGAGTGGCAGCAGCGGAATCCAGAAAAAGTGCCACACATCGAACGTCCGAGTCTGTACCACACGGCGCGGCCCATCGCAAGAAAGACAGTAGTCATTTCGGAATGCCAGACGCTTGGCCCGGAAGTGGTACATCCCATGGATTAGTAGCATGTCAACCCGAGCAATTGTCGAACAGCAGCCAAGCGAATACAAGCCAAGCAGATTTCGACTCAAGACGGCGGTAAGTGGCGAGAAGAGGCCTTATCACCACTAACCCACCGGCTGTTACTACTGTTTTGTTGTCAGTCAGCGGCTAGGACGACTTACCTCGCCGACACGGCGATACAAACAGGGTTGACGCATACGCCGCGTCTGCGTAGACTTACAACTTCGATATGAACGGCACCCGATTTAGCGCCGACTTTGGCTACCGCTACTGGTTCGAGAGTAGCGGCGCGGGCGCTCCGTGCGTGCCAGCCTGATGTAAGGCGCACAAGTTCAGCAAGCCCCGAGCCGCGATCTCTCAAGGATCGCGGCCTTTGTTTTGTGCTGTAGTTGTCATCCTGAGAGAAGCCCGAACCGAGCGTAAGCGAGGTGAGGGCGAGCGAAGTTGAGCCGACTTGCGGGCGTTTGAGCCCGCGGGCGAAATCCCGAGCGAAGCGAGGGAGCTCCGTACGCCGGTGCCTCGAATCGTTCGTGTGCGTAAACGGCAGTACCAAGATCCTTCGCTTGCGGCCGCGCGGCCCGCGGGGCCGAAAAACGGAAACACGCGGTCGCAAGCTCAGGATGACAAGAACATGAGTGGACTTTGATAACGTGAGAAGGAGAATCGTCATGATCGTAAACATGAAGGATGGAGCCACCGAGCAGCAGATCCAGCACATCATCGAGCGCGTCCGCGAAGCCGGATACCAGGCGCACGTCACGCGCGGCGAGCAGCGCACCATCGTCGCCGCCGTGGGCAGCGGGCGTCGGCATGAGATCGAGGCCCTGCAGGCCGCGCCCGGCGTGGACAATGTCGTTCCCATCGCGCAGCCGTACAAGCTGGTGAGCCGCCAGGTGCGGCCGGAAGGATCGGTCGTCGATGTCGCCGGCGTGCGCATCGGCAACGGTGAACCGGTGGTGGTGATCGCCGGACCGTGCTCGGTGGAATCCAGGGAGCAGCTTCTGACCACGGCGCGGGCAGTGAAGAGCGCGGGCGCCCGTCTGCTGCGCGGCGGCGCCTACAAGCCGCGCACGTCTCCGTACGATTTCCAGGGATTGGGCGAAGAAGCGCTCGAGCTGCTTTCGGAGGCGCGGCGCGAGACCGGATTGCCGGTCGTGACCGAAGTGATGAGCACCGAAGACGTGGACACCATCTGCGAGCACGCCGACATGCTGCAGGTGGGCGCCCGCAACATGCAGAATTTCGCGCTGCTGCGGCGTCTGGCGACCGTCAACAAGCCGGTACTGCTCAAGCGCGGGCCTTCGGCAACCGTGAAGGAATGGCTGCTGGCGGCGGAATATCTGCTCACCGGGGGAAATCCCAACGTGGTGTTGTGCGAGCGCGGCATCAAGACTTTCGAGACCGAGACTCGCAACACGATAGATCTCGCGGCCGTCGCGCTGGCCAAGGAACTCTCGCACCTGCCGGTGATCGCCGATCCGTCGCACGGCACGGGACGGCGCAGCCTGATCGCGCCGCTATCGAAGGCGGCAATCGCGGTGGGAGCCGACGGGCTGATCATCGAGGTCCATCCCAACCCGGAGCGCGCCTTGTCGGACGGACCACAGTCGCTCGACTGCCGCGAATTCCAGGCGATGATGCGCGAGCTGACGCTTCAGAAGTGTGTCCCGGCGGTGGCCTGAAGGAGGGCTCTAGGATCGCCAGGCTGCTTTTCATTAATTCAGATAAGTATCACTGTATCAATAAGTTGCAATGGTGTCCCCCTTGCCATGGGCGCTTCTGATTCAGCCGAACGGGAGCCTTACTACCTCAGTAACGAAAAATGGCCGAATTTTGAATCCAGTGCGTTAATACCACTATCTATTGTGGTTTCTAGCCGCCAATCTACACAATCTTGACAATCGCTTGGGCCCACTCCAGAAGTACATGGCCTAAAATCCCCCCAAAACACGGATAAAACAGGGATTAGTTCCTTGACAGCACTTACGGTAAGGCTGGTATAACTCGCGCAGTCTCCCCCGAAAAAGCAGGTTCTGTGTGAGGTCCGGGAGTCCGGGCCGGATATCGGATCATGGCCCGCCATGGCGGGCGGTCTCTCCTGTGGAAAGGGCATAACTGGCATGGCGGAAGCGCGGGAAGTGATGAACATCAGGCAAGCGTCGCAGTATCTGGGCGTGAGTCCGGACACGCTCTACAAGTACGTGTACGAGGAAAAGATCCCTGCCTTCAAGCTCGGTAACCGCTGGAAGTTCAAGAAAACCATCCTCGACCAGTGGATGGAACGCAAGAGCGCGCTGAGTGAGGGCCGGGGCAAGAAAAAACCAAGAGCCGTACGCACCGCGGGTGCGGGGAACTAGAGGCTACATGTTCGGAATCGGAGCAGCGAAGAACGTCGTGGGCCTGGACATCGGGTCCAGCAGCATCAAGGCCGTGGAGTTGAAGAGGAGCAAGGGGCAGATCGAGGTGGCGCACATCGGCTTCGAGCCCCTGGCCAGCGACATCGTGGTCGACTCCATGATCGTGGATTCCGGCACCGTGTCCAGTGCCATCAGCAAGATCTTCACCGAGAACGCCATGAAGTCCAAGCTGGTGGCCACCTCGGTGAGCGGTCACTCGGTGATCGTGAAGAAGATCTCCATCCCCACCATGGGCGAGCAGGAGCTGTCCGAGCACATTGGGACGGAGGCGGCACAACACATTCCTTTCGACATCGCCGACGTCAACATCGATTTCCAGATCCTTTCTGAAGACCTCAGCGGTCCGCAAATGGACGTGCTGCTGGCGGCGGTCAAGAAGGACAAGATCCTCAATTACACCAACGTGCTCTCGCTCGCGGGCAAGAGCCCCGCTATCGTGGACATCGATGCCTTCGCGCTGCAGAACTGCTACGAGTACAACTACGACCCGGCGCCGGGAGCGACCGTGGCCCTACTGAACCTGGGCGCCAGCGTGATGAACATCAACATCGTGAAGGGCGCGACGCCGCTGTTCACGCGCGATGTGAGCGTGGGCGGCAATCAATATACCGACTCGCTGCAGAAGGAACTCGACCTCAGCTTTGACGACGCCGAGGCGCTCAAGCTGGGCCGGCAGGTGGGCACAGTCAGCGCCGACGCCAAGGGACCCATCCTGCAGCAGGTCACCGAGATCATCGTGCTGGAGATCCAGAAGACCTTCGACTTCTTCCGCGCCACGGCGCCGGGCGAGCACATCGAGCGCATTTATCTGGCCGGCGGCTCTTCCAAGGTGCCGGGATTGATGGAGGCGTTGCGCCAGGAGTTTTCCATCCCGGTGGAGTTGCTCAATCCCTTCCAGCGAGTAGGGCTGCCGCTGGGCCAGACTGCTTCCCTGGTGGACCAGAACGCGGGCCAATTGGCAGTGGCTGTGGGCCTGGCCTTGAGGAGCTTTGAGAACCTATGATCCGCATCAATCTGCTGAGTATTCCGAGATCGAAGCGGGGCAAGCGGACGGTAGCGGCGGTGTCGGCCGTCAGCGGCTCCGGGCCCAACCTTATGGTAGTCGCGCTGGTGGTAGTGATCCTCACCGCGGCGGTCAACCTGGGCTGGTGGTTCAAGCTAACCCACGAGAGCCGGCGCATAGCCGCCGACATGTTGAAGGCGGAAAAAGAGAACCGCGACCTTCTCCAGGTGAAGGCTCGGGTGGAGCAGAAGAACAAGCAGGCAGAGGCGTACCAGCGGCGGGTCGACGTCATCGACCGCCTGCGGGCGCAGCAATCCGGTCCCAAGGAACTGCTGACCATGATCGGCGACACGGTGAATGCCACCGATGCCGTCTGGCTGAACAAGATGAACGATGACGGCGCCAACATTCACATCGAGGGTACGGCGCTGAGCATCGATGCGGTCGCCAACCTCATGGCCAACCTGAAGCGCACTGGCTACTTCAAGAATGTAGAAATGAAGGAGTCCTACCAGGACGACCAGGTGCGCGCCATGCAGGCTTTCATTTTTACCCTGGTCTGCGAGAAGCAGCCGCAGAAATCGTAATCGGGACGGTCACACATATGGCGAAGTTCAGCGAATTGCCGGGCAAGACACAAGTGGCCATGATCGTGGGCGGAGCGGTCGCTCTGACCGTCGGCTTTTATTTCCTCCAGCTCCGGAGCATGACGGAGGCCAATGGGAGGGCCAGTGCCGCGCTTCAGGCCAAGCAGCGCGAGAACAACGTGCTGCGGCCGTATCGCGATAAAGAAAAAGAACTCGAGCAGAAGATTGCGGCCCTGCAGCAGCAGCTCGAGATCCTGAAGAAGATCGTTCCCGACGAGAAAGAGGTCGACCAGTTCATGCACATCATGCAAGCCACGGCCAATTCCGCCGGGGTGGAGATCCGTCGCTACACCTCGAAGCCGCTGGCTACGCATGAGTTCTACACCGAGGCGCCATTCGAGATGGACATCGACGGCCCCTACTACTCGGTGCTCAACTTCTTCGCCCGCACCGGAAAGCTGGAGCGGATTATCAACGTAGGGGGATTGCAGATGGCGTCGGTAAAGAAGCCGGGTGACGCCAAGGTGCGTAAAGCGTATCAGTACGCGCCCAGCGAGAGCGTAGTGGTGAGTTGCGTGACCACCACCTTCTTCAGCCGGGAGAACACCCCGCCGGCGCCGCCGAAACCGGCCAACGCGCCTCCTGCGGGCGCACCCCCGGCGAGCGTAAGGTAGGAAAAGGCAATGATGAAGAAAACGCTTTTTATCGTGCTGATGGCAAGTTGCGGTGCCCTGGGACAGCGTCTGGACACGCCCGCCACCGTCGGGCGGGCCCTGGGGAGCCAGGGGGCGGCGGCGCACGCCGCACCTCCGGCGTCTGCCCATGTCGAGGCGACGAGCGCCCCTATCACCACCAACCGCAGCAACAGTGCCAGCGACACGGCGGCGGTTGACGAGGAGATAGTTCCGGAGCCCAAAGCCGGCATAGGCAAGCGCGATCCCTTCGTGAGTCCCATTTCCACCGCCAGTGGAACCCCCGCGCTGCCGGCGAGCAACTGCGCCAGCGGTAAGCGCTGTCTGGTAATCGATCAGCTGCTGCTGCGCGGGGTGGTGAGGACCGCCACGGGCATGATCGCGGTGGTCGCCAACTCGGTCAACAAGGCTTACTTCTTGCGCGAGAACGACCCGGTATTTAACGGTTCCGTGGTGCGCATCACCGGCGACTCGGTGGTCTTCAAGGAGAACACCGTAGATCGGGTTGGGCACCAGTCTACGCGGGAAGTCGTGAAAAGGGTTACACCCCCGCCGGCGTAACGCGGGGTTCCCGGCGCGCCTGTTCCTAACGCGCTGGGGTGCAAGTGGTGGCGGCGTTGCCGCCGACATAAGAGGCTAACCTCAGCGGCAGGGGTCAGGTTGCCGTACATTCCGCACAAGGCGGAATGGGGAGACAGAAGATGAGGGGAAAGCAACTGCTGGGGATTATCCTGATGGTGCTCGTGCTGTCGATGATGGCGGCAGCCGCGGGGCCGCAACTGACCGCGGTCAGTGTCGGCACTCAGGACAACAACACCACCATTACCATCCGCGCCAGCGGCGCCTTTACCCACACAGAGTATCGGCCTTCGGATAATCTGCTGCTGGTGGACCTGCCGGGAGTCTCGGCGGGCGTGCTGGCGGGGCAGAGCCAGCCTGTACAGGGTCCCGGGGTTGCTGCTTACCGCGTGGAGTCGTTCCAGGGCTCGGATGGCACCGATGTCGCACGCGTGGAGTTGACCCTGACTGGCGCTCCCTTCGTGACCTTCAACCAGGACAAGGGTGCACTGGAAGTGCGCGTGACCGCGGTGGAAGCGCCGGCGGCAGCGGCGAAACCGGCGGCTGCAGCCGCGCCGACAGCCTCCGCTGCGTCAACGTCATCGTCAGAGCAAGCCTATGTGCCGCCCGCCCCTCCGGCCAGCCAGGCGGTGCAGTCTGCCTCCGCACCCGTCGCTGAAAGCGCTGTGACCACCCCGCATCAGGCCGCCAAGTCGAGCCAACCCGTGTGGGTGCGCAGCGTCAATGTGATCCACGGCAGCCAGGGCATCGAACTGGAGATCCGCAGCAACGGCCCGCTGCAGCCGACGGTGACCAAGATCGCCGATCCTGATCGCATCGTCGTCGACCTGGAGAACGCCCGCACGCTTCGCCCGGTGCAGGTGCCGGTCAAGAGCGACAGCATCAAAGGCGTTCGCATGGCCCTCCACCAGGTGAATCCTCCGGTGACGCGCGTGGTGGTGGATCTGGAAGCAGCCCGCGATTATGAACTGGTCCCTTCGGAGAGCGGCCTGCGGATGAAACTGCGCGCTCCCTCGCAGGTGGCCAGCCTGAGTGCGCCTCCGGTTCCACCGGCAGCCGCGCCGACGATGCCTGTGCTCCCCAAGGCGCCCGCCATCGCGTCACAAGCAACTGAGCAGGACAGCGCTCCCCAGCCTGCAAGTACCGCAGCCGGCAGTCGTGAGCCGGCCAAGGAAGTGGCCAGTGCCATGCCTCCGGCCAACCCGGCCGTGCAGCCAGCCGCCGCGCAGGTAGCCGCGGCGCCCGCGGTCACAACCCAGCCCGCGTCCTCCCCGGCCCAGGACTTCGTCATGGTGCAGCCGAGTTACAGTCCCAAGGCGGAGACCGAGCAGCCGACTGCCCGCGCCGCCGACGCAGCTTCTAAGTTTTCCGGAGGCAAAACCGAGGTCGCACTGTCGAATACGCCGGTGGCGCCGGCAGCCAGTGCCAGCCTGCATGCGGCTACTCCCGTCAGTGCCGCCCAGCAGCAGCCTGCAACGCCTGCCCTAATGGGCAACCGCAAGTACACGGGCGAGCCCATCTCGGTGAACCTGAAGGACGTCGATCTGAAGGACTTCTTCCGGCTGATCCACGAGATCAGCGGCCTGAATATCGTGCTCGATCCGAACGTCCACGGCACCCTGACCCTGGTTCTCGACGATGTGCCGTGGGACCAGGCCCTGGACATCGTATTGAAGAACAACGGGCTGGAACGTGAGCTTGACGGCAACGTGCTGCGCATCGCCACCGTGGATACGCTGAAGCACGAGGCCACTTCGCGTCGCGAGCAGGTGGAGGCTCAGGCGCTGGCCGCGCAACGGATCACGGTCACGCGTTTCCTCAGCTACGCCCACTCGAAGGACTTAGTGCCCACCATCAAGAAAATGCTCTCAAAACGCGGGGAGGTCATTTCTGATGACCGCACGAACGCTCTGATCATCCTGGATATCCCGCAGGTCTTTCCCGAGATCGACCGCCTGCTGCCGCAATTGGACCGCAAGACGTTCGAGGTGGAGATCGAAGCCCGCGTGGTGGCTGCGACGCGCAACTTCGC
>Ga0335069_10007803_pt1 | contig 15406 bp, 10 predicted proteins | sample Lox_Sample_11_FD_206714 | JGI IMG/M metagenome (GOLD analysis project Ga0335069, IMG submission 206714) | Soil microbial communities from Loxahatchee National Wildlife Refuge, Florida, United States - Lox_Sample_1.1 | ecosystem: Environmental > Terrestrial > Soil > Wetlands | place: USA... | reverse complement strand
TGCCGACGCATCGAGCTATATCGAGTTTCCCCCGGAGGAGATTGCCGGGATCGAGAGCGTGCCTGATTCGCCGGCAATGAAGTCCGGACCGCATCCGGCGACAGAGACCGCTACCGGAAGACTGACTGCGGCGGATCTGCACGAGATGCTGACCACCGCAGGGCAGGCGCATCACCTGGATGTGGACCTGCTGGCCAGCGTGGTGAAGGCCGAAAGCGGCGGCAATCCGCGCGCGAAGAGCCGCACCGGGGCGCAAGGCCTGATGCAACTGATGCCGGGGACGGCCAACGAACTGGGCGTGGAGGACAGCTACCAGCCTGACCAGAACGTGCGCGGCGGCTCGGCTTACCTTGATGAACTCCTGACGCGGTATCACGACAACCTGGCGAAGGCGCTGGCCGCCTATAACGCGGGGCCGGCCGCGGTGGACAAATACCACGGCATTCCGCCCTACCGCGAGACACGCCTGTATGTGGCGCGGGTGATTCACGAGTTCAACCGGCGGGTGCTGGCGCGGGAGCGGGCGGCGAACGAAACGGTCCGGGCCAGCGCCGGACGATAGTGGACGCTTTCGGGCCCCGGTTCCGCCAGATCAACGACTTGCAACGTGAATTGAAAAGCTGGGCGCGACCCGGGCCAGAGCCGAGCGTGGCCGTCTGCGCCAGGCCGCCGGGGAGCGTCCGATTTCCTTCCCTTCATTGCGGTTCCCATCCATCTTCCGATTCAGCCTGGCGATTTTTTTGACGCGCGGGACTGCATCGTAGACTGGACGAAGAACCTGCGCATTGGAAATGGAGCTTGCTTGACGAAAAAGCGGTGGATTGTCGGTCTGGTGGTGCTGGTAGCGCTGATCGCGCTGGTGGTTTGGGCAAGACAGCGGATTCACTTCGACTTTGCCGAGTTCCGGTCGCAGCTGGCGCTGGCGGACTGGCGGAGAATTGCCGCCGGGCTGGCGCTCATCTATGCGGGCTACCTGTTGCGCTCGGCACGCTGGGCTCTTCTGATGCGCCATAACAAGCGTGTGGGGATCTTCTCCCTGCTGGGTACGCAGGTGATGGGATTCACGGCCGTGGCGCTGATCGGACGCGTGGCTGACCTGGTGCGGCCCTACATGGTGGCCCGCAAGACCAAAGATGAGTTGAGTTCCCAGATTGCGGTCTACATTGTGGAGCGGCTGTCGGACATGGGCGCGGTCGCGCTGCTGTTCTCCGTGGCGGTTCTGGGGATTTCCCAGGCGGATGTGGCGGCGGCCATGAACCACTCGAAACACCTCGCCGCGATGAGCCAGCACGCTCCCGGCGCGGCGGCTTTCCTGTTTCGGTATGGCGGGCTGCTGCTGACGATCCTGGGCGCTCTGTTCCTGGCGGGGATCCGGATTGGCGGCGAGGTGATCGCCGTGGTCTTCGAGCGCGCCTTCGGGATCGTCTCCAAGAGCCTGGGACATGCCATCGGGCACAAGATCAGGACATTTCGCACCGGTCTGGACACGATTCGCTCGCTTTCCGATTTCGCGTGGCTGCTGGGGCTTTCGCTGGCCATGTGGGTGATGATCGCGTCCGCCTACTTCGAGACCATGCGGGCGTTCGTGGCCAGTCCGCAACTGGCAACTATCAGTCCATCCAAATGCATGCTGCTGATGATGGTGAGCGGCGGAGCGAGCGTGGTGCAGTTGCCCGTGCTGGGATGGTTTTCGCAGATCGGGTTGGTGGCGGCGGCCATCACCGCATTTTTTGCTGCCGCCCCAGAAGCTTCCACTGCATGCGCGGCCATGCTGCTGGTGGTCACTTTCCTGGGAATCGTTCCCGTGGGCCTGATCTGGGCGCAAATCGAAAATGTGAATCTGCGCAAGGTCACGGTGGAGAGCGAACACGCCGGCGAGCAGATCGGCGGCGAGGCGGGGGCGCTGGATTAAGAACTTCCCCCGGCGCCTCATGGCATTCCGAGGCAGTCCCGATCACCGGGGTCTGGCTGCGCCCGTTACTGGGTTCAAACGGTTTCTCCTTGCCTGGCACTGGCCCTGCGAGGGTCGGATGCGGGCTGGGAGAGGGTGGGCTGTCTCGGTCTTCGCAGCAGCGTAAGAGAGGCAAAGGGAACCCCGAGAAGCAATGGAAAGCGTTTCCTCACGGGCAAATCTGCTTATCAAACGGCAGATCCGACGATATAGTTATTTGGAAAGGACATCGGGATGAGTCTACGGGAGGAGTTTCGGGACGACGTCTATGTCGCCGAAAGCTATCGCGCTGAGCCTGCTTACGGGGAATTGGGCGGAGGAATGGATTCCCGGAGACAGGGTGAGCGCGAGCCGATGGAACGCGACGCGTTTCGGGAACCTCCGGGACGGGAGCCGATGGGACGCGAAATGCCGGGGCGCGTGACCGGCTCGCCACTGCCCACGGGGAGCCCGCTGCCGGCGGGAACAAGCGGCGCGGCTGCAACCGAGGGACATGCACACAAGGCTGCGAATCCGCCGGGGCGGTCGTTGCCGGGAGCTACGACGGGCGAGGATCCTTCTTCGATGCAGCGAGCCATGAACATTCTGAGACAGGCGGCGCCGTTCGTGGCGCGGTTGTTGCCATTGATCGATGGAAATATCGCCAGCGCGGTCAGCAACCTGCTGTCGCCCCGTTCGCAACCCTCGCCTCCCCCGGTTACGGTTGACCTGACGCCGGTGCAGAATCAGATCGCCGAATTGCAGTTGCAGAGCGCTGACCTCCGCAGCGCCGTCCAGGAGCAGACGACCGGCCTGAAGCGCGTCGAAGATCAGCTGGAGATGGTGCGCGAGGCGACCGACCGCAACACTCTCGAACAGCAGGAACTTATCGAAGACCTCAAGGCGATGGGCAGCAAGGTGAATCTCATCGCCATGCTTCTTTCCTCACTTCTTTTGCTGTCAGTGATTTTGAACGTCATTCTTTATATGCACGTCAGGCGAGTACTTCCATAAGTTTTACTTCCGTTGCATTGACCCGGAACCGCAGGGGGATGCGATCCGGGCACGGGCCAGAAATGACGGCGAGTGCAAGGTTGTGAACGCACAATCGGGAATTCCGTCGCTACATCCGCCTCGGGCACATGCCGGAAGCGGATGTAGCGGGGAGCAAGCGGGACAGTCCAGACAATTCCGGGTTCCTGCCCTTGCAAGCCGATACGAAGCGATCAGGAGAGAGTTGAGGCCTGCAGGCCGGGCGGCAGCCATTTCCTGAAGGGCCCAAGGAGAACGATGCGGGATCTGACCATCGGAGGGCATGCGGGTGTGGGTCCGTCTCTGACGGCCGGCGGCCGCGTTTCGCCTGCAGCCGATCTACTCGCTCCGCTGCTGCTGGTGGCTGCGCTGGGATGCGCGATAGCGGCGCGCGTGAGCCACGGCTGGCTTGATTCCGAAGCAGCCATTGCGTGCGAGGCGACGGCGGCCCTGATTGCAGTCACGTGGACTGCGACGCGATGGACCCGCCGCTCCGTGCGGACCCAGGATCCTGTGTTGGGGAACATCTTCGAATCGGCGGGCCCGATGGTGATTGCGATCGGTCTGGACGGCACGATCACGCATATGAACCCCGCGGCCGAACGGTTGCTGGGGTACTTTGCCGGGGAGTTGGTGGGGACTCTGCGGACGGCGGAGATCCTGGCGCCGGGAGAGGGACCGAGGGTGATCGCCGAGTTGAAACGCATCAGTGGCGAGGAGCCCAATCCGGATTTGACGCCTCTGCAGCGACTGGAAACGTTGATGGACACGGTGGGACGGATGCCGCCAAGCCATGTGCCGAGCTTCGAGACCCAGTTCCGGCGCAAGGACGGGACTCTGTTTCCGGTCACGCTCAGCGTTTCGGCCTTGCGCGACCAGCAGGGGGTAATGAAGGGCCTGGTGGTGGTGGCGCTGGATGCGATGGCGCCCTTGCGGCAGGAGCAGGCAGCGCGGGAGTCGCAGGAACGCTATCGCGATCTGTTCGAAAACTCGATCGAAATGATGGGGACCCTGAGCCCGTCGGGGCGCTTTCTTTATGCCAATCCCGCATGGAAGCGCTGCTTTGGGTTCGACAACGCTTCGCTGATGGCGTTGGATTCCTTCGAGGACTTGTTTGGGCCGGATTGCCGCGAAGAGGTGACGTCCCTGTTCCGCCGCGCGCTGGACGGCGAGATGATCGATCGCGCGGCGCTCCGCAACCACACGGACGACGGCCGGGTGCTGGAGTTTGAGCTGAGCCTGAGCCAGCGCCACAAGGCGGGAAATCCGCTGGCGGTGCGATGCCTGCTGCGGGACGTCACGCAGCAGAAGCAGAGGGAACACCGGCTGGCGCTGCAACTGGTGGTGAGCCAGATCGTGGGCGAGAATCCCTCCGCGGAGATGGCGGCCACGCGCATCCTGGAGGCGATATGCGTCTCGCAGGGCTGGGACCTGGCGGTGAAATGGGAGGTCAACGCAGACGAGAACCGGCTGGATTTCTCAACCGCGTGGAGCGCGCCCAAGCTGTCAACCCAGGCCATGATCCAGGAGAGCACAGGGCGGACGCTGCGCATGGGCGAGGACCTTCCGGGCCGGGTGTGGATGGAAGGCCGATCGGTGTGGGTTGCCGACCTGGCAAACTCGCCGCGTGGCCCACGCACCGCGCTGGCGTTGCAGCACAACATGGCGTCGGGATGGGGCGTGCCGGTGCGGGTGGGCAACAAGACCCTGGCCGTTCTGGAGTTTTATTGCCACCTGCGCATGCGCGAAGACCCCGAAGCGCTGGCGGCGGTGGAGACCGTGGCTTCATCACTTGGACAGATGCTGGCGCGAACGCAGGAGCGCGGACGCGCGGAAGAACTGTCCAGACAGCAGGAAATCCTGCTCGATTCGGTAGCGGACGGAATCTGCGGCATGGACCGGTACGGGATGGTGGGCTTTGCCAATCCCGCCGCGGCGCGGCTGCTGGGTGCGCCTGCCTCCCGGCTGGTGGGAAGACCGATCCATGAGGTGCTGCACGGCACGGCAATCGACCGGCGCAAATGCGAAGAGGATTGTCCCCTGCGCCGCGCCACAGAGCGCCAGGTGGCCTGCGCCGGCGAAGACACGATCTACCGCGCCAACGGCACTGCCATGCCGGCGGAATACTTCTTTACGCCGATCATGGACCAGGGCCGCTTTTCGGGCTCCGTGCTCAGCTTTCGCGATATCAGCCAGCGGTATGCTCTGGATCGCCTGAAAGATGAATTCATCTCCACGGTCAGTCACGAACTGCGCACGCCGCTGACGTCGATTCGCGGCGCGCTGGGGCTGCTCTCCTCGGGAATCCTGGGCAATATCAATGAAAAAGCCGCCAGCCTGCTGCGCATCGCGGTCACCAATTCGGACCGGCTGGTGCGGTTGATCAATGACATTCTGGACCTGGAGCGGATCCAGAGCGGCAAGGAGCCCATCACCTTCCGTGCGCTGCAATTGAGTGACGGAATGCAGCCCGTGGCGGAAGCGGCAGGGGTGCAGTTGCTGCACGACACCACCCAGGCGGAGATTTCAGGGGACCCGGACAGGCTGCTGCAGGTTTTAACCAATCTGTTGTCGAATGCAATCAAGTTCTCTCCGCCCCAGTCGACGGTATCGGTGATGATGCGGCCGGGAGCGTCCGGTGTGACGATGTCCGTAATTGACCAGGGACGCGGAATTCCGGCGGACAAGCTCGAGGCCATTTTTGGGCGCTTCCAGCAGGTGGACGCATCGGATTCGCGGCAGAAGGGCGGCAGCGGGCTGGGCCTGGCGATCTGCCGGACGATCGTGCAGCAGCACTCGGGACGCATCTGGGCGGAACGCAACCCGCTGCGCGGTTCGACTTTCCGCATGTTCCTCCCCTATCGGCCGGAGGCGATTCCCGCTCCCCAGGTGAGCGGAGGGTTGGACCTGGACCAGGGGACAGTGCTGGTGGCGGATGCCAACCGCATGACGCGACCGATGATCGCCGAACAACTGGCGCGGCACGGATATCGCGTGCTGGAATCGACCACGGTGGAACAGACGGTGGCCGCCGCACAGGAGGGGGTGGAAGCCATTTTGGTGGACACCTCTCTGGACGGAATGAACGGCTGGGAGGTTCTGCCGCTGCTGCGCCGCGCCGACCCGAAAAGGCGAACGCCGATTGTGCTGTTGAGCCTGGCCAGTCAGAATCGCGCGGAGCTGCCGGGAGGGGCCGAAGGACTGCTGACAAAGCCCGTGGAGGAGGATGTGCTCCTGGGAGAGCTCGCCCGCGTTCTCTGCGGCCCGGGCGAAAGGGTGCGCATTCTCATCGTGGAGGACGATGTGGACCTGGCGGGAGTGATTGCCCATGTGTTCGCGCGGGAGAGCATCGAAGTCCGCCAGGCTTATACCCGGCAGGGCGCGCTGGACGAGTGCTTCCGGTTCCAGCCGCACCTGATGGTGCTGGACATCGGGTTGCCGGATGGCGATGGGTTCAACGTGGTGGACGGGGTGCGGCAGCTTGAAGAACTTGCCCACATGCCGCTGGTGGTCTACTCCGGACTGGACCTGGGCCCCGAGGAGCGGCGCCATCTCACTTTGGGACCGACCCATTTTCTGACCAAGGCGCGGGTCCAGCCACAACAATTAGAGGCCCTGGTCTTGACGTTACTGCACAATTCGCGTCAGATGGATGAAGCTCCCCCAATTGTTTCCGCCGACCGGCAGCCCTAGCGGCCCGGGCGCGTGTGTTGACTGGAATCCGTGCGCCTGAATCCGGCACAGATTCCAAGGGCTCGTTACGCAGCGGCGGATCGAACCGGGGACTGGGAGCTGCAGATGACGCACCGCATTCTTATCATTGACGACGAAGATGATATCCGCGAAGTGGCTGCATTAAGCCTGGAGACCGTTGCCGGCTGGGATGTTGCCGTGGCCAGCTCCGGGGCCCAGGGCCTGCTGCGCGCCGCGGAATACAATCCGGACGCCATTCTGCTCGACGTCATGATGCCAGGGATGGACGGGCCATCCACGTTTCGGGAACTGCGCAAGAATCCGATCACGGCCGGCATCCCCGTTTTGCTGCTCACCGCAAAGGTGCAGAGCACCGATCAGCGGAGGTTTGCCGACCTTGGCGTCGAAGCGGTGCTGTTCAAGCCATTCGATCCCCTCACCCTCCCTGCGCAGATTGCCGGCGCTTTGGGCTGGAACTGAGGAACGTCACCCCGATGGACACCGGCGCACAGCCCGCGCTGAACCAGGCCCTTCAGCAACTGTGGATCAAATTTCTGCCGCAGATGGAGGAACGGGTATCCGCGATGGAATCGGCGAATCGCGCGCTCGCCGAGGGGGTTCTGTCGCCGGAGCAGCGCAGCGAGGCCGCCATGGCCGCACACAAGCTGGCAGGCGTGCTGGGCACCTTCGGGCTTGGGGAAGGAACGGAACTGGCGCGCGAAGCAGAATTGATCTACTCACGTGAATCAGGGGCCAAGCCGGAGGATGCGGGCCAGTTGGATTCGATCACCCGCCAGTTGACGGAATTAATTCGGAATCATTCGTAGGCAACCGCGGCTGATGGCAGGACGCCGGGGCGCCGCCTCCCCATCAACAAAACCCATGCACTGAGCCGTTACACTCGTAGGAGTGACACGAATCGCCTCAGAATCGGGCCAGCTTGGCTTCACCTTCGAGACGCAGGTGCCGATGCGGCGCATATGGCCGGTGCGCGAACTGGTGGGCCAGGTCCGCGAACTCGTCGAAGAGCAGTTCGGAGACGTGTGGGTGGAGGGCGAGATCTCCAATTTCCGGCCTGCTCCGTCGGGGCACATGTATTTCACGCTGAAGGATGCCGATGCGCAATTGCCCGTGGTGCTCTTCCGGCGCCAGGCGCTGCTGTTGCGCTTTCGCCCGGAAGATGGACTGCACGTGCTGGCGCGCGGACGCGTGAGCGTATATGACCAGCGTGGCCAGATGCAACTGGTGGCCGAGACCATGGAGCCGGTCGGCGCGGGTTCACTGCAACTGGCATTCGAGCAGTTGAAGGAACGGCTGAAGGCCGAGGGGCTTTTCGATGCGGCCCGCAAACGGCCCCTGCCTTCGTTTCCGCGCACGGTGGGAATTGTCACCTCGCCGACCGGCGCGGTGATTCGCGACTTTCTGAACATCGTAGGCCGCCGCCATTCAGGGCTGAATGTTCTGGTCTGCGCGGCGTCGGTGCAGGGCGAGTCAGCGTCCGCCGAAATTGCCGCCGCAATCGATTGCCTGAATGCGTCAGGCATCGCGGACCTGATCGTGGTGGCGCGCGGCGGCGGCTCGCTTGAGGACCTGGCGGCGTTCAACTCCGAGCGAGTGGCGCGCGCAATCGCGGCATCGAAACTCCCCGTCGTCTCCGCCGTGGGACACGAGACGGATTTCACCATCGCGGACTTTGTGGCCGACCTGCGCGCGCCCACGCCGTCTGCCGCGGCCGAGCTGATTACCGAGGCGCAGCATCGCATCGCCGAGCACATGGCGCGGTTGAATGCGCGCCTGGATCGCGCCGCGCATTTCCAGTTGCTGCAGGCGCGGCAACGCTTCACGCGGGTGCCGGCAAGCCGCGCGGAATCGCGCGTCATGACGCTTCTGCATCGGCTGGAGCAGCGGCTCGACGATGCCAGCCTGCGCATGGAAGGCAACAACAACTGGCAGTTGCGAGAAATGCAGCGGCACGTGAACAACTTGAGCGCGGCGGTGCTGCGCCACGATCCACGACAGCGGCTGGCGCACGCCCGGCAGCACTTTGCCGCCGGCGCCGCGCGCATGGAAAATGCCATGCAGCGCATGATCCATGACAGGCAATCGCAGTGGCGGGCGATGCATGCGCGGCTGCATTCGCTGTCTCCGCTGGCGGTGCTTGACCGCGGGTACGCGCTGGTGCTCGATGAGCAGGGCAAATTGATTCGATCTGCGAAGCAGGTGCATGCGGGCGATGTGTTGACGACGCGTGTGAGCGATGGCGCCATCACCAGCCGCGTGGAAGATGCTGCGCCGAAGAGACGCGCGGGTAAACGGGAGTAGACAAGGGACTATGACAACAACTGCAAGGAAGCTGTTTGGCACGGATGGGATTCGCGGCATCGCGGGAGAAGCGCCGCTGGATGCGATCACGGTGTTCGCCACGGGACTGGCACTGGGACATTCACTGTTAAGGACTGGCGCGCCACCGCGGGTGATTCTCGGGCGCGACACACGCGAATCGAGCCCATGGATTTCCGCAGTGCTGGCAGCGGGTTTGCGCAAAGCCGGAGCAAGCGTGGAGAGTGCGGGAGTGGTGACGACGCCCGCCGTGGCGTTCCTGGCCCGCACCCATGGGTTCGCGGCCGGCGTGGTCATTTCGGCTTCGCACAATCCGTGGCGCGATAACGGCATCAAGCTCTTCGGCGCGAACGGGTACAAGCTGCCCGACGCGGTGGAACTGGCGATGGAAGATGAGATCCTGTTGCATGCAAACCTCGCCACTGCGCCGGATCCCGCAACGCTGCCGCCTCTCGCAGACAATGAGATGCTGCAGCAGGATTACATCGAGTTCCTCCTGAACTGCGTGCCTGGCTTGCGGCTCGACGGGCTGCGCATTGTGGCGGACTGCGCGAACGGGGCGGCCGCGGCGATCGCGCCTGAACTGTTCCGGCGGCTGGGCGGCGAGGTGACGCTGCTCAATATTTTGCCCGATGGCCGCAACATCAATGCCGGCTGCGGCGCGCTGCATCCGCAGTGGGTGGCGGCGGAAGTGCAAAAGGACAATGCCAGTCTGGGAGTGACATTTGACGGTGACGCCGATCGCTGCATGCTCGCCGGTCCGCGCGGAAATGTCATCAACGGAGATGCGATTCTGCTGATGACCGCCCGCGATTTGAAGCAGCGCGGCATGCTCGCTGGCGATGTGGTGGTGGCGACGACCATGTCGAACATGGGGCTGGAGGCGGCGCTGAAGCGCTCCGGCATTGCGATGATGCGCGCGCCGGTCGGCGACCGCTACGTGCTCGAAATGATGCAGAAGCACAGCGCGGCGCTTGGCGGCGAACAGTCGGGGCACATCCTCTTCCCTCACCTGGCGACGACCGGCGATGGATTGCTGACCGCACTGGTGGTGCTCGATCTCATTGCACGTTCCGGCAGGAGCATCGACGAGCTGACCTCCGATCTGAAGGTGTTTCCGCAGGTCATCGTCAACGTGAAGGTGCGGGAGAAGAAGCCGCTCGAATCAGTCCCATCGATCGTGACGCGCATTCGCGAAGCAGAACACGAGCTGAAGGATTCGGGCCGCGTGGTGATTCGCTACTCAGGGACTGAGGCGCTGGCGCGCGTGATGATCGAGGCAGAGGATGAGAGCGCGATGCGACGGCACGCGGACGCGATCGCGGAGGCGATCCGCGCGGAGCTGGGCGCGTAGCTCGCGCACCGTCCTCATTGGAGTTTGTGTCATCCCATCCTTGACACGATGAACCTGTGTTAAGGATGGGGCGCCTGGCTGCAGCACAATCGCCAACCTACCCGCGCAGAACTGCGGGCGCGTGAATAACGGACGACAACTCCTCGTAAAGATGCTCCGGCAGCTTGAGCGCCGCAGCGGCTATGTTCTGTTCGACATGCGCAGCCTGCGACGTGCCGGGAATGGGCAGGATGTTTTTTGCGCGCTTGAGCAGCCACGCCAGACCCACCTGCAAGGGCGTCGCATTCAGTTCTATCGCCACTCTTTCCAGAGCATCATTGGCAAAGCGCATCTGCGCCATGGGCGCCCAGGGCATGAAGCCGATGTTGTTTGCGGTACAGTAATCGACAACAAAGTCCCACTCGCGATCGGCGAAGCTGTAGCGATTCTGCACGCTGACGATAGGCACGATTCTGCGCGCGCGCTCGATGTATTCAAGCGCGACATTGGAGAGCGCGACGTGGCGGATCTTGCCCTGTTCGCGCAGCCGCGCAAGCGTCACCATCGACGCGTCGAACGACGCCGCAGGGTCAGGGATGTGCAGTTGATACACATCGATGCGTTCCAGACGCAGGCGCTTGAGGCTGCCTTCGAGCGCTTTGGTCAGGTGCGCGGGGCTGGCGTTGTGCGTCCACTGTCCCGGGCCCGGGCGCTCCCATCCTGCCTTGGTCGCGATGACGAGGCCGGCGGGATATGGATGGAGCGCTTCCGCGATAAGTTCCTCAGAGACGTTGGGGCCGTAGGAGTCGGCGGTATCGATGAGGTTGACGCCGAGCTCAACGGCGCGGCGCAGCGTGGCGACGGCGGCGGGTTTGTCGTTGGGCGGGCCCCAGATGCCTTTGCCGGTGATGCGCATGGCGCCGAAGCCGAGACGGTTGACGACAAGATCGCCGCCCAGCGCAAATGTGCCGGCTGCGGCGGCGGAGATGGATGGCGTTGTGCCCATGGAGTCGACTCCGTGATCAAGGATTCATTGTGTCGGTGCATCGTAGGCATCAACGTTTGCTTGGATGACATTTGCGCATGAAGAGATTCACCAGCCGGGCAGCAATCTCATCAAAAGTGGAAGTGTTATCGCAGCTCAAAGGTCGCGCCAATTGGGACCGAAGCCCAGATCGGCAACCAGCGGGACGTTGAGTTTCACCACGCCTTCCATCTCTGCGCGCACAAGAGCTTCGATCTCATCCTTCTCATCATCGGGGACTTCGAAGAGCAGTTCGTCGTGTACCTGAAGCACCATGCGAGTTCTCAGCTTGCGCTCGGCGAGTTTTCGATCGAGCGCGATCATGGCGAGCTTGATGAGATCGGCCGCGGTACCCTGCAGCGGCGTATTCACCGCCGTGCGCTCGGCGAATCCGCGCTGATTGGGATTGCGGCTTTCAATGTCGGGAATGGGACGCAGGCGGCCGAAGAGCGTGCGCACGCTGCCCGTGCGGCGCGTCTCCGCAAGCGTCTTCTCGATGAATTCCTGCACGCCCCGGTAACGCGCGAAGTAGCGGTCGATGTAAGCGCGTGCCTCCGCCTGCGGGATGCCGAGCTGCGCGGCAAGACCGAACGGTGAAATGCCGTAGACGATACCGAAGTTCACAGCCTTGGCGCGCGCGCGGGTTTCCTTGTCCATGGTTTCAGCTGGAACGCCGAATACCTCGCTGGCGGTGAGCGTGTGGATGTCTTCGTTGTTCTGATAGGCGCGCATCAGCAGCGGATCGCCGCTGAAGTGCGCGAGCAAACGCAGTTCGATCTGCGAATAATCTGCGGACAGCAGTTGTGTGCCGGGAGCGGCAGTGAAGGCAGCGCGGATTTCGCGGCCAAGTTCGGTGCGGATGGGAATGTTCTGCAGATTGGGGTTGACGGACGAGAGACGTCCCGTTGCAGTGGCGGCTGCCTGAAACGTGGTGTGCACGCGCGAGTCGGCATCGGCCAGCAGCGGCAGTGCGTCAATGTAATTGGATTTCAGCTTGGAAAGGTGGCGGTATTCGAGCACCAGGCGCGGCACCTCGTGCTTCTCCGCAAGCTGCTCCAGCACGTCCTGCGCGGTGGAGATGGCTTTGCCCTTGCCGCGCACGTTGGGCGCGGGCAGGCCGAGATGGGTGAAGAGGACTACGCCCAGTTGTTTGGGCGAGTTGATGTTGAAGCGCTCGCCAGCCAGCTCGAAGATGCGCTCGCCGACACGTTCAATCTCTGCGCCGAATCGCGTTGAAAGCCCGCTCAGAACATCTTTGTCGATGCGCACACCGGCCTGCTCCATGCGATAGAGCACGGGAGCGAGGGGCAGATCGATATCGGCGTAGACGCTGGTGACATTGCATTCATCGGCGTGGGCGCGTAGTGCGGGAACCAGTGCATGCACGATGGCTGCAGCCGAAGTGAGCGAGGCCGGCGGCGCGTGGCCGTTGCGCGCGGCCACATCCGCAAGCGATTGCGTGCTGTGCGTGGGGTTCAGCGCGTACGAAAGCAGCATCACGTCATCGACTGGACCCGCAAGCTCGACGCCCAGCGCGTGAAGCGCGTGCATGGCCATCTTGCAATCATGCGCCTGCTTCGCAACATTGGCATCCCCCAGCAAAGCGCGAAGCTCATCGTCCAGTGGAAGAGACAAGGCGATGCCGGGCTCCGCGCACACGCCGACGCTGTAATTGGCCTGCTTGTCCGCGGCTTCCGCCACATCGAGCAGCGACATCGTTTTCGGTTCGGCGGGTTCCTCATCCGATTCCACCGGCACCGGCTGCGCTGCATTCATCGCAAATGCAAAACCATGTGCGCGCGCGGCGGCGAGGAACGCGGCCCGCTGTTCCGCTGTCGGGTTCTCAATCAGTTCGAACTTCACCGCGGTCTCCGCGGGGGCAAGCTCCTTGAGCATCGACGTAAACTCAAGTTCGGTGAACAACTCGCGGCAGGCCTCGAGATCCGGCGGCTGCGGCTGCATGGCGGCCAGATCGAGTGCCAGCGGAACGTTGCAGTCGATGGTGACCAGTTCTTTTGAAAGCAGTACGGCTTCGCGGTTCTGCTGCAGCGACTCGCGATAACCCTTGCGCTTCACCTCCTCTGCGCGATCGAGCACGGCCTCGACGGTGCCGAATTCCTTGATCAGATCAACGCTGCCCTTGTCGCCGATGCCGGGCGCGCCGGGTATGTTATCGATGGTGTCGCCGCGCAGAGCCATCACGTCGATCACCTTCTCCGGCGGCACGCCGAGAACTTCCTCGACTTTCGCAGCGTCGAGAACCAGGTTGTCTTTCTGCGGATTGAGCACTCTGACGCGCTCGTTGACGAGCTGCATCATGTCCTTGTCTCCGGAAACGATGAAGACATCGTGCCCCTGCTCGGACGCGCGGCAGGAGAGCGTGCCGATGACGTCATCGGCTTCGAATCCTTCCGCTTCGAGAATGGGAATTCGGAAAACTTCAAGCGAGCGGCGGATGTAGGGGATCTGCCGCCTCAGGTCCTCGGGCATGGCTTCGCGCTTGGCCTTGTAGCCCTCGTAGCCGACCTCCTCGAAACACTGCGTCTTCGAGTTCCACTTGCGTAGCGAGCCGATGGCCTGCGCCCGGTCGTCGCGGAAGACCTTGCCGCTGACGTCGAAGACCGCGGCGAAGTACTGCGGCGCAAAGTCCTGGCGCAGCTTCTTGATCATGTTCACAAAGACGTAGGTGGCCGCGGTGGGCAGGCCGGAGCGCGTAGACATGGGCCGCGAGCGCTGCATGGCATGGTAAGCGCGAAAGATGAACGACATTGCGTCGAGCAGATAGACGGGCGGCTTGGCTTGGTCTGGCACGTTAGTGAGTTTAACAGTGAGGAGCAGAGTGCGGTCACGCGAGGAACATGCAGTCGCCGTAGCTGAAGAACCGGTAGCGATTCTCCACAGCGTGGCGGTAGGCTGCAAGGACGCGCTCGCGGCCGGCAAATGCGCTGACCAGCATCAGCAGGCTCGATTGCGGCAGGTGGAAGTTTGTGAGGAGCGCGCCGACAAGCCGAAACTGAAAACCCGGCGAGATGAAGATCTCAGTGGATCCGGAATGCGGGACGAGAGGCGCGCCGGCTGCCTGCAACGCGCAATGCTCCAGGGTGCGCACGACCGTCGTGCCGACGGCGACGATGCGGCGGCACTCGCTCACAGCGCGGTTGATCGCTTCCGCGGTCGAGGCGCCGAGCGTGTAGCGTTCGCGATGGAGGCGGACATCGTCGATGCGATCGACCCTCAGCGGCGCAAATGTGCCCAGGCCTACATGCAGCGTGATGCGCGCAACTGCAACGCCCCGCACGGCGAGAGCATCGAGCATCTGCGGCGTGAAGTGCAGACCCGCCGTTGGCGCCGCGACGGAACCGCGCTCGTGCGAGTAGACGGTCTGGTATCGCTCGCGATCGGCGGCGGCATCGTCGCGATGAATGTAGGGCGGCAACGGAATGTGCCCGATGCGATCGAGGCTCGCAAGGAAATCACTCACCGGATCGAACTGCAGCAGGCGATCGCCGAACTCGCCGCGTTCCAGAACCTCGGCTTTCAGTTCGATGGCGCCGGTCGCGTTGGGAAAGACGAGAATCTCGCCGATCGCGACTTTTCGCCCCGGCCGCACCAGGGCATGCCACTGATTCGCGCCCACGGGTTCGGTGAGCATGACCTCGATGCGGCCGGTGGGCTTTTCCTTCTCGCGGCGAAGCGTGCGGCGCGCATAGAGACGTGCGGGAATGACGCGGCTGTCATTGAGGACGAGCAGATCGCCGGGGCCAAGCAGCGAGGGCAATTCTGCAAACATTGCATCGCGCAGGCCGCTGGTGGCGCGGTTCATCACCAGCATGCGGCTGGCTCCGCGCTCCGCCGGAGGCTCCTGCGCGATAAGCTCCTCGGGGAGATCGAAATCGAAGTCGCTGACGCGCAGATCGCGATGTGGGTCAATGGGTTCGTTCATCAATTAGCCTGAGACAGGTGCTGCAATGCGCGGAGGCGCGCGCGTTCGAGTGCGGCATTCAGCTCCTCACGCTTCGCCTCGAGCTGATCCGGTGCGATGTTCTGCGGAACC
>Ga0335069_10007802_pt1 | contig 15408 bp, 15 predicted proteins | sample Lox_Sample_11_FD_206714 | JGI IMG/M metagenome (GOLD analysis project Ga0335069, IMG submission 206714) | Soil microbial communities from Loxahatchee National Wildlife Refuge, Florida, United States - Lox_Sample_1.1 | ecosystem: Environmental > Terrestrial > Soil > Wetlands | place: USA... | reverse complement strand
CCGAGTTTCTTGGGGTCTGATACCGATCTCTTAGGTTTGCCCCCAAGTTTCTACTTGACAATTATGGTTCGTTCGCCGGAGAGTAGCACTTATCGCGGTGCAAAACACCCCGGAGTACCCGCTCTGGCACTCCGCAACTTTAAACATGGCCACCACTCTTGTCAGCGTGGAGACACGCGAAGTTGTGCGGTGTGATTACTGCAGTTTGGTGCAGTACAGAACCAGCAACTCCCTGTGCAGAAAGTGCCGCAGGCCCCTTGACATCGAGGAGCCCGCACAGTTGGCTCCTCAACTGGTCACAACGCAGGCCAACGCTTCGGCGGAGGCCGGTCTCCAAGTTGCGGCCCAGGTACGCGAGATTCGTCGTGCCCGCCACCTCAGCCAGCGCCAACTGGCGGGGCGCATGCAAGTGCCTCGCACCTACATCTCAAAGATCGAGAACGGCAAGGCGATTCCGACGCTCGGCTCGCTTGAGCGGCTCGCAGAGGCACTCGAAGTCGATATGCGTCAGCTTGTGCGCGACTCTCGCAGCCGTCGCGATGAAGAAGTCACAGCGATCATGGCCGACCCGTTTCTTGCGGAGATCGCGGCCGTGCTGCCGCATCTTGACTCGCTTCACCGGACACTGCTCTACGGCTCGGTTCGCGACATGGCCATGGGCCGACGCCGCACAGCTTAATCGTTGTCGGCGACCCCATTTCGTCTCCTTCGCGCGGATGCACTGTGCGTTCATGCGCAGTGCGTCCGTCGCCTTCGTTACCTCATTGCAAGCAGATATCTCGGTACCTTTGCGGGCTCCGCCTGCATGTGCTAGGTTCGATTGTGCCGCCGAACTTCTCTTTGGGGCCGACAGAGAAGCCCAGGTTCAGCGGATATGAAGGCGTGCCCTTCCGTTTGCGCCGGGCTTAAACTGTCTGGTTTGTGGGTCAGAATTGAGGGGCGCGACTCCATGCGGGACAGAAAGCATCGAGGCTACTGCATTGCATCCAAGTGGCATGCTGCGAATTGATGAGCTCACTCCGGAGGAGCGCGCCGTCTATTCCTTGCTAAAGCCGGAGGGGCTTCCTCAACACGTGGCCATCATCATGGACGGCAACGGCCGGTGGGCTGGAAGCCGTTCGCTGAAGCGATTCCTTGGGCATCAGCAGGGAGCCAAGAGCGTTCAGCTTGTCACTGAGACCGCCTCACGCATCGGCCTGCCATGGCTGACACTCTACGCGTTCTCTCTTGAGAACAATCTCCGCCGGCCGAAGGCTGAAGTCAATTTCCTGATGCGGCTGCTCAAGGTCTACCTTGAGGGCAATGTGCAGCGCATGATGGACAACAACGTCCGCATCCGCTACATCGGGCGCGTGCACGAGTTGCCTCGAGAGGTGCAGGACAAGATGCGCTGGGCTGAGGAGAAGACGGCTCACAACACAGGCACGACACTCACTCTGGCGTTGAATTACGGTGCTCGCTCTGAAATCCTGGACTCCTTCCGCGCGCTGGCTTCGGAGATCCAGCGCAAACACATCCAGCCTGCGCACATCACGGAAGAGGACATCCACCGCCATCTGTACACGGCGCACATGCCTGACCCCGATCTCCTGATCCGCACGTCGGGAGAGATGCGCATATCCAACTTCCTTCTGTGGCAAATCGCGTACACCGAGATCTTCGTCACCGAGCGTCTCTGGCCGGATTTCAGGGGCATTCATCTGCTCGAAGCGATAGCAGCCTTCCAGCGCCGCGAGCGCCGATACGGCGGCCTGAGTGACAGCGTCGGCGAGGTTGAGGAAGATACTGAGCGGATCAAGATCTCGGTCAGCTGAACGGGCTTCCTATCCCTTCGTACACGTTTGACGCAGCGCTAACGTAACCGCGGAGGCGTGTCGGGCTTACTCCCGACTTCACGGCCTAGCGTTGTATTCTCAACGCAGGCAATGAAAAGAGTTCTGACGGCACTTGTTCTGGCTCCGCTTGTCCTTACCATCGTGTTTTTTGGCCCGAAGTGGCTGTTGACGGTGGCCGTGGCCGGGGTCGCGATGATGGCAGCCTGGGAGTTCCTGGCTCTAACAGAGCATCGAGGGGCGAAACCACCAAGGCTGGCGGTCATGGTTGCGATCACCTGCCTTTTCCTGGGCAACTATCAGTGGCCGGAGGAGACGGGAACGCTATTCGGGCTTCTCTCGATCGGGCTGCTTGTCTATTGCACTTTCAGCTCTCCAGTTGAGAGAGCGCTTCCCGATGCGACATCGTGCATCTTTGCGTTGTTTTACCTGGGACTAACTCTTATCACGCTGCCGATGCTCGGCGAAGCTGCCAATGGGCCTTCACTGCTTGCGTTTCTCTTCTTGACCGTGTGGGCCGGGGATTCCGCCGCGATGTACGTGGGGCGAGCCCTTGGCCGGAGAAAGCTAGCTCCCGCGCTGAGTCCGAACAAGACCTGGGAGGGAACGATCGGTTCTCTGTTCGGCTCAGTGGCCGCCGCAGGAATTCTTCTTGGCGTGGCTCAGCTACTCGCTCAGTGGGGTTCGGTAAAGCTCTCGTTCGCTGACGAAGCCTGGTGGCACTGGCTCATCCTTGCCGCTGTGGTTAATGCGGCTGCGCAGGTTGGCGACCTTGCCGAATCAGCCCTCAAGCGATCGGCTGGCGTGAAAGATTCGGGTTCGATCCTTCCGGGTCACGGAGGCATGCTTGACCGCATCGATGCGCTCCTGCTGGCGGCCCCGGTGCTGTGGTACGCTCAGGGTATCGACTGGGTGATTCATCTGCGCCTCTGAGGGGCCAAGTCTCCGTTTCATCCTGCTGCAATCGCTGGACTTAGAAGAACGTTGAAACGTCTCGCCATTCTCGGCTCCACCGGCTCAATCGGCCAAAGCACACTCTCCATCGTCGAGCAGTTTCCAGAGCGCTACTCGGTGGCCACTCTTGCCGCTGGGCGCAACATCGAGGCGGTTTTTGCGCAGACGATCCGGTGGCGTCCGAAGCTCGTGTCCCTTGCAACCGAAGAGTTGGCATCGCAGCTTTCCAGCCGCCTTCGCAAGGTCGGAATCACTGAGGCCGAGGTCGTCTATGGCCGCGAGGGAACCGTGGCCTGCTCCACCCATGGGGATGCGGATTTTGTCGTCTCCGCCATCGTCGGGGTTGCGGGTCTGGAGGCTACCCACGCCGCAATTCTTGCCGGCAAGCCGGTCGGGCTAGCCAACAAGGAGTGCATGGTTGCAGCCGGTGAGATCCTGACAAGCGCCGCTCGCCAACGGAATGTGCCCATCCTGCCGATCGACAGCGAACACAACGCGGTCCACCAGTGTCTTCGAGTTGGCGCACACGGCGAGGTGAAGACGATCTGGCTGACGGCGTCTGGAGGGCCGTTCCGACAGCTGCCGCTTGATCAGTTTGCCTCAATAACGCCGGAGCAGGCGCTCAAGCACCCGACGTGGGTGATGGGCAGGAGAATCACCATCGATTCGGCGACGATGCTCAATAAGGGACTCGAGGTCATCGAGGCCTGCCGCCTGTTTGATGTGCCGCCCAGCAAGGTCTGTGTCACCGTGCATCCGCAGTCCACCGTGCACTCACTTGTTGAATATATCGACGGTTCAATTCTTGCGCAGATTTCGGTAACGGACATGCGGTTACCTATTCTTTACGCACTCGCTTTTCCAGAGCGTCCAGCGTCGGACCTTACCTTTGACCTGGCGGCATTGCGTCACCTTGAATTTGAGCAGCCCGATTTCGCCCGGTTTCCATGTCTCCGCCTGGCCTTTGAAGCGGCGGAGAAGGGCGGTGCCCACTGCATTGCTCTGAATGCAGCGGACGAGGTTGCGGTGGAAGCCTTCCTGGATCGGCGCATCCCGTTCATGGGAATCCCGGGTACAATTGAGAAAGTGCTTGCGTCCACACCGGAATCACACCCCGCAACCATCGCCGCGGTGCTTGCATCGGACCGGGAAGCGCGTCAAAAGGCTCGCGCGCTTCTGGCTTGAAACCGTGGCCGGCTGAGGCACGTGCGACGCAGTATTGAGGTCAGGACTTTACGTGATACAAAACCTTCTCGTTACCGCAATTGCTTTCGTAGTCCTTGTCGGCGTCATGGTCGTGGTCCATGAGTTTGGCCACTTCATCGTCGCCAAGCTCTGCGGCGTCCGCGTGGAGGCTTTTTCTGTGGGTTTTGGCCCACGGCTGTTTGGCGTCAAGTACGGAGACACCGATTACAAGGTCTGTCTGCTGCCTCTCGGCGGCTTCGTGAAGATGACCGGAGAGAATCCGGGGGACGAACCCGTTCCCGACGATCCGGGCGCATTCATGGCGCATCCGCGATGGCAGCGGATGCTAATCGGACTGGCCGGGCCGGTCGCAAACTTCATGCTCGCCTTTGTGCTGATGGTTGTGTACTTCGGTTTCATCAACGAGGTCCCGGACATCAAGGTGACGAAGGTCGAGTGGATCACCCCCGGGTCTGCGGCGGACCAAGCCGGACTCAAGCCCGGGGACATCATCCGTGGTTTCGACAACCTGGTTGATCCAGATGTGGCGACATTCACCGACCGGATCGACGACCTGCAGAACCAGACTGTTCCGGTGACCCTGGAGCGGGCGGGTGCGACGATTCAAACGTCGGTGCGGGTTCCGGGGAACCTGAAGCCCGGCGAACTCGAGTTCAGCCCGGCAGGCATCTTCGTTCAATACGAGAGCGGCCCGATCGGGATCGATCAGATCAGCCCCGGATCTCCGGCAGAGGCAGCAGGCCTGAAGGCTCATGATGCCATCGCCGCGGTTGACGGTCATGCCTTCCACACGGTTCCGACGCTGCTGGACTACATGAAGTCCGGTCAAGGGAAGGCGATCACGCTGACGATTTTGCGTGACGGCAGGGAACTGGCCCCGATCACCGTTCATCCGTTCGAGCAGGACGGACAGTGGCGCCTCGGTTTCGTTCCGGCGCAGCCGCCCGACATTCCAGTACGCATTCAGCCAATGAAGCTCGGGACAGCCATCGGCGCCTCCAAGGAATTCTGCGGCGAGAACTCGCAGATGATCATCAAGGTTCTCGAGCGGCTGATCACGCGAAAGGTTTCAGTGAAGCAGCTTTCAGGCCCGGTTGGCATAGCGGTGGCCGCGGGTCAGGCGGCGCAGGCCAGGGAATGGTTTCCAAAGTTCGGCCTTGCCGCCAGCATTAGCCTGAATCTGGGTATCCTGAACCTGCTTCCGTTTCCGATTCTCGATGGCGGCTTAATCCTCATGCTCATGATCGAGAGCATCATGCGGCGGGATATCAGCCTGATCGTGAAGGAGCGAATCTACCAGGCGGCGTTTGTGGTGCTGGTGGCTTTCTTCGCCTTCATCATGTTCAACGACGTGAGCAAGCTCCAGTTCTTCTCTCATTTCCGGCCGTAACAGGCAGGAGCAGGGAATAGGGAACAGGGAGTAAAACGCAGCAGCAGAACGGAAGAATTCGCAAGGTGCCAGTGACGACTCATCAGGTGCGCGTGCGGTATGCGGAGACGGACCAGATGGGCATCGTCTACTACGCGAACTACCTGGTCTGGTTTGAACTCGGCCGCGTGGAGCTGCTGCGGTCGCTCGGCCTCGCCTACAGCCAACTCGAAAAAGAACACGAGTGCATCTTGCCGGTGGTGGAAGCGACATGCCGGTATCGCTCTCCTGCCCGTTACGACGATGAAATCCTTATCGAAACCCGGCCGGCGATGCTGCGTGGGTCTGTTTTGAAGTTCGCCTATCGCATCCTGCGCAAGGCAAAGGATGGCGAGGAGGCCAAGCTTCTGGCAGAGGGCGAGACGGTGCACGTGGTCTGCGACGACCAGTTGAACAAGAAGCCGCTGCCGGGACACTACGCCGAGGCGCTGCGCGGATTGATGGCGCATCACGGCAGTTGAGCTGCCGGGCTCCAGAACAGCCGCCCGATCTGTATCCCATGTGAATGGCCGGGACCCCTCCCCCATCTCTGGAGCCAAATTATTCTCATAAAAGGAGTTAGTGCGGGGGTATGCCGCCAAATTACTCTTATGATTGGAGTTACGTGCAAATTCCTCTTAGCAAAGGAGTTAGGCGGAGCAGTGAGGGAAAAGTGAATCGTGGGACTGCCGTCAGCGGTCAATCTTCAGCCCTCACCCGCAGGAAGGCAACGCCGCGCATCTGGCGAAAACCTTGAATGGCCCCTATTCGTTATTTTGCGCGCAAGGAGGAATTAAAGTGCAATCCACGGGAAGGTTCCCTGGCGCGTCGTCTTTCGCCCTTCACCGATTTCTGAGTGAATTGCACTCCGCGCAAGCGGTGATCTGATCGGATTCGTTTTCTTCAGTCTCACTGGCCGGTTTTAAGGAATCAAGGGTCGCCGTGAAGCGTGTGAGTTGCTTGCCGCACCGCCGGCAGGCATAACCGTCGCGTTCAAAGACGCGGGCACGCCTTTCGCGCGCGTGGTCACCGGCCAGCGCGGGAAACAGCTTCGATTCCTCGGCCAGACGCTCCGCGCGGAATTTGCGGCAGGCCTCAATTTCGTCGGGAATCAGAACCTGGTACGGCGTGCCCTGACGATTTGGTTCGCCGAGTTTACGGATAGCGCCGATCTCCTCGAGTGCGCGCAGCGTTTCCTGGACTTTACCAAGCGAAATCTTGTTTTCGACGGCATTGGTATACGACGACTTCACCACCTCACGGCGAAGGCTGCTGCGGCTGACGCGGAGGACAGGATTGCCGTCCCTGGCGATCGAGTGGCGAAAGAGGAACCAGTAGAAGGCGGCGTCGTAGGCCGTGAGAATGGGCTGGAGATCGTCCACAATCTCCTGAATGATGACGGGAAGCTCCAAGGCCGAGAATCCGGCGTCGCCGTTTGGCGACACGGCCGACTCGACTTCGAGCTCGCTCAGAAGCTGGCGTATCTTCTCAATGCGCGCGTTCATGCTGCACCGAATTTTACGCCGAGCAGGCACCTGGTGGTGGCGATCATTGTCCCGGCGCGCAGGCCGCAGCGATCAACCCTTTAACGGCACTGCGGGCGGAATAAGCGGGAGCCGATCCGACCGTGAAAAGTACGGGGTGCGACCGAGTCGCACCCCTGGATGAAGACCGCAGCCGCTACTGGACCTGTTGAACGGTGGGAATGGAATCAGGGTCGTGAATGGGGTTGGAAGCGGAATCAGGGATGTGACCGGAACCGGATCCGGAAACGGCGTCATCCTCAGCTTCGCGGCGATCCCGCAAGTTGACGCGCCGTTCGACCTTGTCGGCGCGCAAGTCTGCAGCCTGGTTGCGGCGGTCCTTCCTCGCCTTGCGGCGATCATGAATGTGTGTGTTGTTGGGCAGGACGATCACCGGTGAAGTGCCTGGATCGGCCGGCGCAGCATGATCAGCGGGCGGCTCGTTTTCGATCCCCATAGCACAGGGCGCGTTCCCGCTGGTGAGGAGCCTGTTCAGAACCGGAATACTGACGCGCTGGGTTTCGACGAAGTCGACTCCTTCGACGGTCAAGGTGAAGTCAGAATTGTCGGCCCGGGAGATGTAGCCCTTCTTTGTGAGATACCAGGTGGTGAAGTCGAGGTAGTCGCGCGGGAAGCCCATGCGTTTTTCGATTTCAGTGAGGCTCACCTCGGGTGCGTAGGGATTTGTGCGGCGGCGATAGTAGAGCACGGCAAGCACGGCGATGCGCCTGTTAAGCTCTCCCTGAAACTGATCCATGAAGTCGACGGATTTTGAGAGCGGCGACTCCTCGGGGCGGTCATCAGGATGCTGGTTGTGCTCCAGGTCGTAGGCTGCGCGGCGGTCGGGGTCGGAGAGAACGTCGTAGGCCGCTTTCAGTTTGAAGAACTTCTCAGGATCGCCGGATACGGGGTTGTCGGGGTGGAAGCGAGCAGCGAGGAACCGGTAGACCCGGTGGATTGTTTCTGAATCGGCGTTGGGGCTGATTTGCAGGAACTCATAATAGTTGGGGTCGTTCTCTTCCGGCATGTGCGTCCTTATCGTCAATGGGGATCGAAGAATCAGTCCGAAATCTTTGAGCACCTGATTAAGCATTGAAGCACTAAATCGCTTGATTGCATATACTTCCGTGTGGCCATTCCGCGTCACCTCTGCTGACACTTTTGGTTGATTCGCGATGGCGGCTGGACAAGCGCATCGGCACGAGCGCGATGAGCGAGACCGACAGAGGAGCAAAGCCATCTCAAAATGGCGCACTACAGGAACGCAAGCGAATGATCAGACGCCGCCACTTCAGGAGGCGGATACCCCGCTCGGGACGAACTGGAGCGGGGCATCGATTGGATCAGGCGTGAAGTCTTGTCAGCGGCAGAGCCATCCGCCGTCTACAACGAGAACGTGACCCTGTACATAGCTGCTGGCTTCGGATGCCAGGAAGACAGCAGCACCGGCAAGGTCCGATGGCAGACCCCAGCGGCCGATCGGGATTCGGCCCAGAATCGCCTGCGATCGTGCCGCATCGGCGCGCAAAGGTGCTGTGTTGTCTGTGGCCATGTATCCGGGGGCGATGGCGTTGACGTTGATGCCTTTGTCTGCCCACTCATTGGCCAGCGCTTTTGTCAGTTGCGCTACTGCACCCTTGGACGCCGCATATCCGGGTACGAGAATGCCGCCCTGGAATGACAGGAGCGAAGCGGTGTTGATGATCTTGCCGTGGCCTTGCGCCAGCATCAGGCGCCCGGCGTACTGGCTAAGAAACCACACTGCGTTGAGATTGGTGTCGATGACCGTGTTCCAGAATTCCTCGGAGTGTTCAGCGGCCGGCGCGCGCCGAATCGTGCCTGCGTTATTCACGAGGATGTCGATGGAGCCGAACGCATTGACCGTGTCGTCTACCAGCATTCTGGCGGTCGCCTTATCGCACACATCGCCGGAACGGCAGATGAACTGAGCTCCGGTTTTCCTGACTTCCTCAATGGTCGATTCCAGAATCGGGTCGTAGCTGTGCAGTGTCACATTTGCGTCTGCCTGTGCGAAAGCGATGGCTATTCCCGCGCCCAGTCCTTGTCCTGAGCCGGTGATGAGCGCATTCTTGCCTTTCAGGCTGAAGAGATCGAGAATTCCCATAAGATTGCTCCGTTGCGATAAACGGTATGTCCAATTTGAGATTAAGCCTCTGAGACGGGTCACCGTGCGTCGCTCGTCCCGCGCTCCGGAAAGCTGGAGAATTTATTCTCACGGGCAGGAGTGCTCGCCCTCCTGACCAGGCGGCCTGTCGTCAGAATCGTTCGCCAGAAGGGGACGGATACGTGTGTATCAGTGTGCGAGCACGACCATCAATGCGAAGCCGTCGTAGCCCTTGCCCGCAACGGTCTGGAGCACGGTTGCACTGAGGCGCGGTTCGGCGGCTACCATTTCTGTAAATCGGCGTATTCCCTGGATGTCAGGATCGGGGTTGTTTTCTTCGATCACCGTTCCATCGCGAACCACGTTGTCCAGGACAATTACAGTTCCCGGCCGCGAGAGCTTGAGCGACCACTGGAGATACTCAGGATTGCTCGCCTTGTCCGCATCGACGAAGATGAGGTCGAAGGGGGCCGCCTGCTCCTTGGCTAGCGCCGCGAGACTTTTGCTGGCGCGGCCTTCGCGGAGTTCCACACGATCTGAAAGCGCGGCGCGCGCAATGTTGGCTCGGGCTACCTCGGCGTTGCGTGTATCCAGTTCAAGCGTAATCAGGTGACCGCCGTCGGGAAGGGCACGTGCGAGCCAGATGGTGCTGTAGCCGCCAAGGGAGCCAATTTCGAGAATTCGTCGCGCGCCGGAGATGCATACAAGCAGTTCAAGAAATTTCCCCTGGAGAGGCGTGACATCGATGGCCGGCAACTCGGCCTCACGATTCGCTTTGAGAGCGGCATCTAGCGCCGGATCAGCGGACAAGAGCTGCTGTTCGAAGTAGCGGTCAACTGCGGCCCATTTGCGGCTCCCATTTTGTTTCCTTTTCATCGAGACAACTCCTCTCCCAAAGTGGGTCAGTTGACCCGGCGCAATGCGAATCGAGAAGCAAGGTCTTGCGCGAAGGGGTTGCGGTCGAAACGAGACATCAGGAATCCTATGATATGCGGCCGGCATTTCGGCCCGAATGGAGAGCACATGGATAAGGTCCCCGGCGTTCTCATCGGTATCGTGAAAGACGTCACCGATCCAGACAAATTAGGGCGGACGCGAGTTCTGGTTCCTTCAGTCGACCCTTCCAACCCTGTCGGCTGGGCCCAGGTTGTGAGGCCGTACGGTGTATCCAAAGCGGAGTGGTTCAGCCCCGAACCAGGCGATCAGGTCCTGGTGGCCTTTGAATCAGGCGATGTCCGCAGACCCATCGTTCTCGGTGCACTGTGGAATCCAAACGACACACCGCCTGTCGCAAAAGGACGTGGGTGAGTCTGGCGGACTACTTGTCGCGGGCGACGACGAAGTCAGGGACCCAGAGGAGGGCGCGCTTGAAGTCGGAGTCGGAGAAGGAAGCGAGCGCCTGGCGAGACTGGTCCGCGTAGCGATTGGCGGCAGACATGGCGAACTCGACGGACCCGTGACGCTTGAGGATTTCGCGGATCTGCTCGCGGCTGACGTACTCGAAGCTGCGGTCATCGAGGACGCGCTGGACAGCCTGGCGTTCGCGGGCTGTGCCGTGGTCGATGGCATGAATGACGGCGAGCGTCGCCTTTCCTTCGCGCAGGTCGCTGGCTACGGGCTTGCCGAGGACCTCTTCGGTCGCAGTCAGGTCGAGCACGTCATCGACAATCTGGAACGACAGGCCGACAGCGCGGCCGTAGGCTGCGAGCTTGTCCTCTTCGGCTGGGGTGGCTCCGGCCAACACTGCTCCGAGCCGCATGGAGGTGGAAAAGAGGCAGGCGGTTTTGCGGAAGATCAGGTCGTAGTACTCGGCCTCGGAGACCGCCTTGCCGAGTTTCTGGATCTGCAGCAGTTCGCCCTCGACCATCTGCTGCGTAAGCGCGATCAGCAGATCGAGCACGCGGAGGTTTTTCTCCTCGAGCGCCACCTTGAAGGCCTGCATGTACAGCCAGTCGCCAGCGAGAACGCACTTTTCGTTGCCCCATGTGGTGTTGGGCGAAGGGCGGCCACGGCGGGTTTGCGCTCCGTCGATGATGTCGTCGTGGACGAGGGTTGCGGTATGGACCATCTCCACCACCGCTCCCAGCCGGATGGCGCTCGCGCCTGAGTAGCCGAGGAGATGCGCGGCAAGGAGCAGCAAAGAGGGTCGAATGCGCTTGCCGCCGCCCTCGCGCAGGTATTCGGCAATCTCGGTGATGGTGCTGACGCTGGAGGCGGCGTCGCGGCCCAACTCCTGCTCAATTGCCACGAGGTCTTCCCGCAGCAGGTCGAAAACCTCTCTCGCCGTCGCTATTGCCAGGGTGCTCAAAGGTCTCTGTGTCTCGCTTATTAATTTGTACGGTAATTCGTGAACTGCAGGTCGACGCCGAGGTCCCGGCCCCGAAGGGTGGCAATGATGGCCTGAAGATCGTCGCGGTCCTTGCCGGCTACTCTCACAGTATCGCCTTGAATGCTGGCCTGCACCTTCTTTTTCGAGTCCTTGACGATGCGGACGATCTCCTTGGCCTTCTCAGTGGGGATGCCCTGCTGGAGGCTGATCTTCTGGCGCACGCTCTGTCCAGCGGCGGGCTCGACCTTGCCGTATGTGAGGTTTTTGAGCGAGACTCCCCGCTTGACGAGCTTCTGCCCAAGAATCTCTTTCACCGCCTCGAGCTTGTACTCATTGGCTGATGCAAGTTGAATGCTGTCATTGCTTTCGAGGTTGATTTCGGAGTGCGAGTCCTTGAGATCGAAGCGCTGGCGGATCTCTTTGAGCGCCTGGTCGATCGCGTTGCGGACTTCCTGAATGTCGACTTTACTGACGATGTCGAATGAATTGTCCTGGGCCATACATCGATTCCTTCAAAAGGGCTGGGGCCGCCACTGGATGCGTTGCCAACTCTATCAGTTTCCCATGTCAGGCGGCAGCTCAAAAAGGCGGGCGAAGTTCCGAGTGGTCTCCTCGGCAACTCTTTCGGCGGTGACTCCGAGCGAGTCGGCAAGGGTCTGGGCGGTCTGGGTGACCCACGCAGGCTCGTTGCGTTTGCCACGCAGGGCCGCGGGAGCGAGCCATGGGGCATCGGTTTCGACGAGGATGCCGTCAAGGGGCATCAACGCTGCCACGTCGCGCAGGGGCTGCGCCTTGGGGTAGGTGAGGTTACCGGCGAAGGAGACCAGAAAGCCAAGATCAAGCGAGCGACGAGCCTCTTCCCAGCCGCCACCGAAGCAGTGCATGACGCCGCCGAGGCCTGTCCGCTTCCAACGCTCTTCGAGGATGAGAAAGAGATCATCCCAGGCGTCGGTTGACTCCTGGGTACCGCGGCAGTGAATGAGGATCGGGCACTTGCGGGCGGCGGCGATTTCAAGCTGGCGGACGAGGCCGGCGCGCTGGACATCATGCGGCGCGCCCTCGTGGTAGTAGTCGAGGCCGATTTCGCCGCAGGCGATGACCTCGGGCTCCGCGAGGAGGCTGTCGAGCCTGGTGAGCGCCTCGTCGTCGGCTTCGGGCGTGTTGTGGGGATAGATGCCCGCGCTGGCGAAGAGGCGCGGCATGCCGGGATTGCCGTTGAACTCGCGGCAGATGTCGAGCGCCCGATGCATCTCGGAGGGGTTTTCGCCGATGCCGATGGAGAGGACGGCGCCCACGGCGGCTTCCTTTGCGCGCGCCAGCATGGCTCTGCGGTCGTCGGTGTAGCGGGGGCTGTCGAGGTGCGCGTGAGAATCAATCAGCAAGAGATTCGTGTCCTCCGCTGTACCGAAGTGATTTGAAACTTCTCAAGTTGTTCCTTCTAGCATCCTGCATGTTCTAGAGAAGTGGTGGGTCAACTGTAACTCTCCCATCTAGAACGATGTATCCATCGCTGCCATCGGGCAAGACAATATCGAAGGTGGCACAGTTTTTCCAGTATCTGATTCTGCGAACCTTCAAGAGACTCCCAGAAGGGGCAGTTGTCGCTTGCTGTCTCGTATCGCAAGCATTATTTCCCCTGCCAGCGAAAACGGGAGTTGGTGAATTCGCCGTGATGGTGTGCTTGCGATCGTTGTGTATGTCTCGGACCCACAGGGCGGCAGCCGATAGCAAACCGGCGGTTGAGAGGATGCCGAGCGCAATCAGAACCACTTTCAACGGTATTCTCCAAAAGAGGATGAAAGCCTTACTTCAATCGCGCGCCAACCGGCACGTCTTCGAGAAAGCCGGCGAGGACGGGGGAGCCATCGGGCGGAAGTGAAGCAGCGAGCAACATGCCGTTCGATTCGAGTCCGCGCATCTTGCGAGGAGCAAGGTTCGCGACGATCACGATCTTGCGGCCGATGAGTTTCTCGGGCTCGTAGTACTGGGCGATGCCGGCGAGGATCTGGCGCTTCTCGTAACCGAGGTCGACCTCGAGGCGGAGGAGTTTGTCAGCTTTAGGAACGCGCTCGGCGACGAGGATCTTGGCAACTCGAAGATCCACCTTGGCGAAGTCGTCGATGGTGATGAATTGCGGTTCCTGTGGAGCGGCGGGTTCTTCTGAGGAGGCAGCGGGCGCTGGAGGAGTGGCAGGGAATTCCTTCACTTCACTGGCGGGAGCAGAGGCTGGCTCCGCAGCAGCCTGAACTGCAACGGGCGGCGCCACCGCTGGTTCGGGTGCGGGAGCCGCGACGGCAGCCGCAGGTGCTTTGGCGGGTGTGGGAACCGGAGCTTTGAGTGCGTTTTCGGGATTGCTTGCAGCATCAACGGCACTGCGGTTGTTTTCGTCTTCCAGGTTCTGCATACGGGTCACTGCATCCTTTTCAGTGCGGGGAAAGAGTGGCGCGGGTTCGCCGAGCCGGGTGCCGGCTTTGAGTCCGCCCCAAGCGAGGTTGGCGAGAAATGCATGTTTTGCCGCTTCGACTATCTCGCCCTGGCCGAGCTGCTGCCATACCTTTGCCGCAGCGTCGGGCAGGATGGGATATACAAGCGCGGTGATCACGCGGATGGCCTCGGCGGCCGTGGCCAGAACGCGGGCCTGCAAGGCCGTGTGATCTGACTCGGGACGATTTTCATGGCGCTTCCAAGGCGCGTTGGCGGTGAGGTAACCGTCAGTATCGGCGACGAGGGCCCAGAGGCTCTTCAGCGCTTCAGAGAAATTGAGATCGTCGAATGCGGGCGGAAACTCGGCGATGGTACGCGTTGCGGCCTCGCGCAAAGACGTCTCGGTGGGAGTTTCAGGGCCTGCTTCGGGCACGACTCCGCCGAAGTACTTGTGGACCATGTTGACCACACGGCTGACGAGGTTGCCGTAGCCGTTTGCGAGGTCGCCGTTGTAGCGCTGCACGAGGGCATCGAAGCTGAAGTTGCCGTCCTGGCCGAATGGGATCTCGCGCAGGAGGAAGTAGCGCAGGGCATCGGCGCCGAGTACTTCCTGTACGGTTTCGGCGCGCACGATGTTGCCGCGCGACTTTGACATTTTGCCCTGATCGAAGAGGAGCCAGCCGTTGGCGCGTACAGCGCGCGGCACCGGGAGTCCAGCGGCCATGAGAAAGGCAGGCCAGTAAACGCAGTGGAACCGGCTGATCTCCTTGCCGATGAGGTGAATGTCGGCGGGCCAGAATTTCGCGAATCGGGCCTGGTCTGCGGGATCGTCTGAGCCGTAGCCGAGAGCGCTGATGTAGTTCACGAGCGCGTCGAGCCACACATAGACCACGTGTTTCTCGTCGCCCGGAACAGGGATGCCCCACGAAAAGCTGGTGCGGCTGATGGAGAGGTCCTTGAGGCCGCTGCGGACAAAGGAGAGGACTTCGCGCCGTGTCGATTCGGGCTGCATGAATCCGGGATTGGCCTCGTAGAACTCCAGCAGCTTGCGCTCAAAGGCGGAGAGTTTGAAGAAGTAGTTCTCTTCGCTGACGGTTTCGGTGATGCGTCCGCAATCGGGACAAGGCGCGCCGGGACCCACATCGACCCATGCCTCGTCCGAAACGCAATACTGGCCGGTGTAGAAGCCTTTGTAGATGTAGCCCTTGTCGCGCAATGTGGCGAACAGGCGTTGCACGCCGCGCACGTGACGAGGCTCCGTCGTCCGAATGAAATCGTCGCAGGTAAGGCCGAGCCGGTCCCACAGGCAGCGGAATTCGGCGGCGATGGCGTCAGCGAACTCGTGCGGCGTGCGTTCTGCGATCTTTGCGGAGCGCTCGATTTTCTCGCCGTGCTCGTCTGTACCGGTGAGGAACCAGGTATCGATGCCGAGGGCGCGCTTGCGCCGTGCGATCGCGTCGCACACGATGGTCGAATAGGCGTGCCCCAGGTGCGGACGCGCATTTACGTAGTAAATGGGCGTGGTGATGTAGAAGCGCTGGGATGTGGATTCAGAATTTGCCATGAAGAATGTACGCCGCGCCCCTGCAGGAAAGAACAGGACTTAA
>Ga0335069_10007801_pt1 | contig 15408 bp, 17 predicted proteins | sample Lox_Sample_11_FD_206714 | JGI IMG/M metagenome (GOLD analysis project Ga0335069, IMG submission 206714) | Soil microbial communities from Loxahatchee National Wildlife Refuge, Florida, United States - Lox_Sample_1.1 | ecosystem: Environmental > Terrestrial > Soil > Wetlands | place: USA... | reverse complement strand
GCCCGCCCCCGTCAGTCAGCACCGGCCCGACCTGCCTCGGCCGATGATCGAGGTCATCGAGCGGTGCCTGCAGAAGGACCCCGCGCTGCGATACGAGAACGCCGCGGAGCTCGCGGCGGCGCTCGAGCCCATGGCGCCGCCGGCATCCCACGTGATCGTCGAGCGTGCGCGCATGGCGATGGCGTCCACCAAGGGGGCGACGCAGGACCGGGCGACGCGCAGCCCAGAGGCGTTCGCGCAGACGGCGCCCACTCCGGCGGCATGGGGATCGGGACGCGGCGAGTCGCCGTCGACGTCCACGGCGAAGGCCAAGAAGCGATCGCCTGCGCTCTGGATCGGCCTGGGCACGGTTGCTGCGGCGGCGCTGGCGGCCGTCATCCTCTACGCGACCCACGGCGCAGACGACCCTGCGGCCGCGTCGACCGCATCTGCGCCGGTACGGTCTCCCTCGGCGGTCGCGTCAGTGGTCGAAACCTTCCTGGCTCCGGCGCCTTTGGCCAGCGCGCCTCCGGAGCCGGCCGCTTCCGACACGGCCCTCCCCGCGGCATCCGCGAGCGCTCCGCCACGCCCAACCCCCACTCCCGCTACGCCCGCTACGCCCGCCACGCCCGCCACGCCCCCCGTGGGTTCGGCGAAACCGGATCCGACGCCCCGCGTACCCCCTACGGCCCGCCCCCGGCCCGTCGACGACATTCCTTCGTTACGTTGAAGCGCGCTTGGAGGTAAAGAGGGGACGATGCATTCAGGTGGCACTGGTGCGCGGGCGTTGGCCACGTGGGCTGCGGTTTGCGTTCTGACCGCGGCGCCAGCGAGCCTCGCCCAGCAGGCCGCGCCGGGTGGTGGCAGCAACGACAAGGTGGCGGCCGAAGCGCTCTTCGAACAGGGGCGCGCCCTCGTGGCACAAGGGAAGTACGCCGAAGCGTGCCCCAGGTTCGCGGACAGCGAGCGGCTCGATCCGTCGTCCGGCACGCTCCTCAACCTGGCCAACTGCTACGAGAAGCTCGGGCGCACGGCGACGGCATGGGCCACGTACCGTGAGGCGGCCAGCGCGGCGAGCGCCTCGGGCAGGGCCGACAACCTGGGCGTCGCCCAGCGCCACGCAGACGCGCTGGTGCCGAAGCTCGCGAAGCTCACCGCGACGGTGACGCAGGCGGTAGACGGCATGGTCGTGCGCCGCGACGGCGTGGAGATGCCTCGCTCCGAGTGGGGCGCGCCGATCCCCATCGACTCGGGGTCGCACACGGTGGAGGCGGAGGCGCCCGGATACAAGACGTGGTCGACCGACATCGACGTGCCGCAAGACGGCGCGCTCGTGACCGTCACCGTTCCGACGCTCGAAGCTGCACCCGTGCAGCCGGCGCCGCCCGCGGCCGCTCCCTCGGCGGCGACCACTCCGACGGAGGCGCTCGCGCCGGGAGTAGGCGCTGGTACCGACACCACTTCGGAATCGGTGGGCAACGGGCAGCGCGTGGCCGGGATCGTCATAGGCGCCGTCGGCCTCGCCGGGCTGGGCGCCTCCGCGTTGTTCGCCGTGCTCGCGAAGAACACGTACGACGATTCGCTCAAGAACTGTCAGCCGAACAACCCCGGCCTCTGCAACGGCACTGGAGTGTCGCAGCGAAACGACGCGCGTACCGACGGCAACGTCGCGAGCGTCGCTTTCGGTATCGGCGCTGCTGCGCTCGCCGGTGGCGTGGTCGTCTGGCTCACCGCTCCGCGCGCTTCGTCGTCGGTAGGCGCCGCGAGCCTGGTCATCGCGCCGACTCTCGGGGGAGCCGTCGTGCAGGGAGCCTTCTGATGAGTCGCTTCTTCGTCGTGCTTTCGGGCGTTGGTGCCCTCGCTGCGTGCGCCGCGGCGGTCGTCGCGTGCAACGGTTTGCTGGGTATCGGTCCTGCCTCCATGGAGTCGGACGACGGCGGCCCCGGCCCGGCGGCGCCCACGTGCCAGTACTACTGCGACACGATCATGCAGAACTGTCCGACCGGTACGCCGAACGCCGAGTACCTCACGCCGGCCATCTGCATGTCGATGTGCCCGGCCTTCGACAGCAACAACAGCATCAAGGATTCGAAGGACGACACGCTCGACTGTCGGATCTTCAACGCGCAGCAGGCCGCCAAGAACCCGGATCTGTACTGTCGGTTCGCCGGTCCCCTGGGCGGCGGCCACTGCGGGTCCGATCCGTGCCAGCCCTTCTGCACGCTCGACACGAGCTACTGCAACGGCCAGTGCGTGAACGGTGACTGCAAGCCGGTCATCTACTCGAGCCCCGCGGCGTGCGAGGCGGCGTGCACGCAGAACTTCCCGTACCTCACCGACGCGGGGGACACGGCGCTCGAGTCGACCAACACGCTCAACTGCCGCCTGTGGCACCTGGAGACGGCCTTCGTCAGTCCCGACAACGGCGAGTACCACTGCCCGCACACGGCCGTCGTCAGCGCGACCTGCTTCAATCAGGACGCGGGCGCGGACTAGCGAGCGCCTCGAGCGTGGCGCCGGCGGCCGCGTCCACCTTGACGGTCGCGTGCTCTTCCCCGCGTACCGGGCCGCGGTTGACGATGGCCACCGGAATGCCGCGCTCCACTGCGCGCCGCAAGAAGCGGTAGCCCGAGAACACGGCGAGCGACGAGCCGACGACGAGCAGGACATCCGCCGCGTCGACCGCGGCGAATGCCGCGTCCACCACCGGGCGGGCCACGTTGTCGCCGAAGAAGACGACGCGTGGCTTGAGGACGCCGGCGCATCGCTCGCACGGCGGCACGACGAACGCATCGATCACGTCGCTCGGAAGATCGGCATCGCCATCGGGCGCCGTGGGCGCGGAGAGCGAGCCCCAGTCTGGATTGAGCGTCAGGATACGTGCCTGCAGGGCATCGCGGCTCTCGACCGCGCCGCACGACAGGCACGCGACCTCGGCGAGCGCGCCGTGGAGCTCGGTCACGCGGCGGCTCCCCGCCTTGTAGTGCAGCCTGTCGACGTTCTGCGTGACGACGTGCACGACGACGCCGCGGCGCTCGAGCTCGGCGATCGCACGATGACCGACGTTCGGCTCGGCCAGACGCATGCGCTCCCAGCCCAGCGCCGACCGCGCCCAGTAGCGCTTGCGCACCGACTCGGATCGCACGAACTCCGGCCCATGGATCGGCCGTCGCAGGCCGCGCGCGAGCGCCTCCGGGCTCCGGTAGTCGGGGATGCCCGACTCGGTGCTCAGCCCCGCGCCCGTGAGGGCGACGACGCTCTTGCCGTGCACGAGCTCGCGCAGGCGCTCGATCATCCTCCAAGGGTGTAGCACCCGTCAGGGGTGCGGGAACGTCGGCGGCAGCTCGACCACGTGGAAGTCGTCGGGAGGCTCCCAGCAAATGTCGCTACCTCCGGTGAAGGACAGCTCGGCAAGCAACACTCCATGCAGGCGATCGGTCCACGCGTCCGCAAGGATCGCGAGCGGCGCGGGACAGACGTCGCAGCCAGGGCACCGCGTGCCCGCCTGGTGCGACCAGGTCGGCTGCTTCTTGCGAACGAGATCGGCGCTGCTCGTCGTGTCTCTCACGAGGAGGGCAGGCTCGCGGTACTGCACCTCGAGCCCGCCGCCCGAAGCCTTGTGGAGCTTCACCCAGTGAGTCTCGCCCAGCACCGCACGCGCCTTCGCCTCGCCACCGGCGTGCGACTCCGGGTGGTCCGGATCGGACACGATGATGCGTCGCACGACGCGATCGCTCGCGACATCGATGAAGTCGAGCAGCAGCCGCTCGTCGCCACGCGCTCCCAGACTCTCGTGATTCGCCAGGACCACGATGGTTCCGTCGTCGGAGACGGCGGGCAGATCGGCGAGCCATGGCGCTGGCGGTGGAGCGCCTCCGGCATCATCGCCGTCGGCGGCTCGCGCATCGGTGGACGGTAGGAGGAGGAGCGACAGCGCGGCGAGCGCGGCGATGGGGCGCATCGCCGGGAGAACGCCGACAGCGCTCCGCCTTGTTCCCGCTCTCAGGCCGGGACACCGGCGACGGCGGGCTCCTCGTCCTTGATCAGTTTCCGCAGGAAGGGGACCAGCACGACCAGGATCACGCCGACGGCGAAGCTTCCGCAGCCCAGCTCCGCGAAGAGACGCGAGTAGACCGGGTTCGTGGTCACGGGCGTGCCGTCGCCCGGCTCCGGAACCATGCCCGAGAAGTCACCGGCGAAGAGCGATGCGAGCCCGGTCACGAGCATCCACGCGCCCATCATGATCCCCTGGTACCGGCGCGGGGCGAGCTTGCCGATCATCGCGTAGCCGATGGGCGAGATGAGGAGCTCCCCGATGCTCTGGAGGACGTAGCTCCAGAAGAGCCACGAGAAGGCGACCATCCCGCTCCCATCGGCGAACGCGATGCCCGCCGGAAGCGCGAGGAAGCCGAGCCCCATCAGAAGGAGCGCCGCCGCGAACTGCTTCGGGATGTCGATGTCCCACCCGCGCGCGCGCAGACGGACGAACAGAGCCGACATCAGCGGCCCGCCCACGACGATGACCACCGTGTTGATGTTCTGGATCCACTGCGGCGCGATCTCGATGCCCCACACGTGGCGGTCGACGTTGCTCACCGCGAAGAGCTGCAGCCCGGCCGGCGCCATCTGGTAGAGCGCCCAGAAGACGAGCGACCCGAGCGCCAGCACCAGGTAGGCCCACATGTTGTTCCGCTCGCGCGCGTCCGGATGGCGCAGCGTGAGCCAGGCGAGCGCGAGCCCGACGACGGCGCAGATCGCCTTCACCAGTGTCTCGGTGCGGTCCGGGTACTGGAGCAGGATCCACACGACGGGTACGAGGCCGACCAGGATCCCCACGCCGGCCGCGAAGCGGCCGCGGAACTTGCGCCGGTCGGCCTCCTCCACGAGCGGCGTGTTGCGATCGGCCAGGGTCTTCCAGTACGCGGCGGCGAGGATGATCGACGCGAGGTTGCCGATGGTCGCGAAGATGAAGAGGCTCGCGTAGCTCTCGGTCAGCTGGTAGTGCCCCGCCGCAGTGAAACCGACGAAGAAGCCCAGGTTCATGCCGGCGTAGTTCCAGAGGAACGCGCCCTCCCGGCGCAGGTCGTCCGGCTTGAACCGCTGCGTCAGCATCATGTTGATGCAGGTGACGTTCAGCCCACTGCCGGTCAGGAACAGGGCGAGCCCCCAGTAGAGGAGGGCCTCCGATCCGCCGGCGATGCATGCGCAGCCGACCACCTGCAGCGCCATGCCGCCGACGAAGAGGTTGCGGTTGCTGAGGAAGCGCCCGCCCAGGTACCCGCCGAAGAGGTGCAGCCCGTAGTTGAACGCGCCGAAGACGCCGAAGATGGCGGTCGACTTCTTCGCCGTGAAGTGGAAGTGGTTCGTCAGGTAGAGGACGAGCGTCGAGTAGAGGACGGCGAAGCCGAGCGTCGCGAAGATCTGGATGAAGAAGAGGACCCCTGACCCTTCGGGGATGCGTGCCAGCCGGCTCCTCGCGGACGCGCTCATGAAGAGCGGGCAGCTTACCTAGGAAGAGGGCTTCAGCCAGGCGACGATTCGCTCAGCCAGGTAGTCGCCGCGGTCCTCCTGCACGAAGTGGCCGCCCCAGAAGCGCTCGTGGGGCTGACCCTTCGCGCCCGGCACGTGCTCCTGCAGCGGTGCGTCGGCCCTGCCCAAGATGGGATCGTTCTTGCCGAAGAGCGTGAGAAACGGCTTCTGCCACCGGCCGAGGACGTCCCAGGCGGCGCGGTTGGCGGGGATGGCCGGATCGTCCTCGGTCGTCGGAACGAGGCTCGGGAAGACGCGCGCCCCCGCCTTGTACGCGCGCGACGGGAACGGCGCGTCGTACGCCGCGATGATCTCGCGCGGCAGCTTGGTCACGCACCCGGAAGCGACGATGCGACCGATGGGGAAGATGGGCGAGTACGCCGCGAACGCGCGCCAGACGCGGAAAGCGCGCGGCACGGCTTGCCTCGCCGTCGGGAGGAAGCCGTTGGCGACGACGATGCGCGCGAATCGGTCCTCGTTCTCCGCGGCGACGCGCAGGCCGACGAGCGAGCCCCAGTCCTGGCACACGAGCGTGACGCCGCGCAGGTCGAGCGCGCGCAGCCACTCGGTCATCCACGCGACGTGGCGCGCGTACGTGTAGTCCGCGGGGTCGGCCGGCTTGTCGGATCGCCCGAAGCCCACGAGGTCCGGCGCCACGGCGCGCAGGCCGGCCGCGGCGAACACCGGGATCATCTTGCGGTACAGGTAACTCCACGACGGCTCGCCGTGCATCATCAGGACGGGCGCGCCGTCTCGCGGTCCCTCGTCGACGTGATGGATGCGGATCCCGTCCGACACCTCGGTGTAGTGCGGCGCGAAGGGATAGCCGGGCAGCCTACCGAATCGTTCGTCGGGCGTGCGGAGCACGTTCATGGTGCACGAGCTTAGCGGCTTGGCTTAGGCTCGGGATCGTTCCGATGGGGGTCCGAGCTCGCCAGGCCGTCGTCCTCTCCGCTCTCGCTCTCGGTCTCGGTCTCGGTCTCGTTGCATGCGGAGGTGGAACGCCCACGTCGCAAGCGCCCACTCCCTCCGCCGAGCCCGCGCCGCCGGCCCCCAGCGGCGGCGTCCCCCAGGAAGGGCCCATCGATTCCGGGAAGGACTGCGCGCACGTCACCGGCAAGTGCGGCGGAGGGACCTGCGCGCTGACGATCAAGAACGACTGCGATCAGCCGGTCCACTGCGAGCTGCAGGTGTCCGCCACGTGCCAGTCGCAGAACGGCACCGATGCGGCCAACGGCGGCGACCGGACGACGATCGCCGCGCACGAGTCGGGCGACCTCGGCGCGCAGGCGACCTGCTCCGGCCCCGTCGTGCACACCGAGGTGGAGAAGCTCGTCTGCAAGTGACGCCGCCCGGTCGCTTCGCCTCAGGAGAGGCCGAGCTCGCGTAGCATCACGATCTTGCCGACGACGCCGCCGGCCGCGAGAAGCTCCTGCGAGCGGCGCGCTGCCAGGAGCGGCAAGCGATGGGCGATGATCGGCCGGATCTTGCCATCACGCAGCAGCTCGAACAAGAGGGGTAGGTCCTCCTTCAGGGGCCGCTTGTCCTTGCGGTAGAGCGCCGTGATTCCGTAGAAGGTGCCGCGGCGTCCGACGAGGCGTGTGCCGACGTAGAGCGCGACGAAGCTGCGGATCGTGAGCAGGGTGCTCGGCTTGCCGTTGCGGACGGCCCCCATGAACCCGTAGCCGACGACGATTCCGCCGCGCTTGGTGGCGCGAATGCACTCGCGCGTGCCGGCGCCGCCCACGATGTCGAAAGCAGCGTCCACGCCTTCAGGGACGACCCGGTGCAGGGCGGCGTCGACCGGCCCATCGCGCGAAGGGATCGGCTCGGCGCCCAGGGCGCGCACCGCCTCGAAGTGCCTGGGAGCGCAGGCGGCGATCGTGCGCACGCCGTGAAGGCGGAGAAGCTCGCAGAGCGCCGTCCCCACGCCGCCGTTGGCGCCGGTCACGAGCGCGCTCTGTCCCGGGGCCATCTTCGCCGAGCGGTGAATCATCTGGTACGCGGTGACGTAATTGAGGATGAGCGACAAGGCGGCGTCGTCGACGACGCCATCGGGAACCGGCACGAAGTCGTCGGCGCTACGCACCACGTACTCCGCGAAGGCGCCGTGCACCGTGAGCGCGGCGACTCGCTGACCGACGGCCAAGCCCGTCACGCCGGCGCCGATCGCGTCGACCTTGCCCACGAGCTCGTAGCCTGGCACGAACGGGAAGGGCGGCGCAAAGAGGTACTTGCTCGTGCGCATCATGACGTCGGTTGCTCCGGCGCCGGTCGCGATCACCCTCACGCGCAGCTCGCCGGGTCCGGGGTCCGTCAGCGGGAGGGACACGTCTTCGAGGCGATCGAGGCCCCCTTTTCCCTGCAGCATGATGGCTCGGTAGGTGGTCATGGCAGCCCGGGACAGAGCCTAGGATGCAGGTCGCGCCTGGCTCGTCGCGTTGCACCCAACCGAGGCATGGATTATCGCCTCAAGCATGAGGTACGCAGCCGCCCTCGCCAGTACTCCCTTGCTCCTGCTCCTTGCCGCCTGCGGCCAGGCTCCCTCCGGGGACCGCACGGCGTCGCAGTCGTCCCCGATCGCGCAGGGGGACTCGGCGGACACCGCCTGTCAGGTGGTGCTCCGCGACACGTACATCAATTTCGAGAGCCGCATGGGGCCGCAGACCGACTGCTCGAGCGGGACCTGCTGGGTCATCATCACGGTCACGTTCGACGTCGCGATGACCCAGTCGCTCGCCGGAGCGGAGGCATACGTCCTGTACCAGGGCGAGGGCTCCACCGCCTGGCAGCAGTCGGCGCAGGCCGAACCCGAATTCGGCGCTCCCGTCGGCTTCCGCCGCTACCAAGTCACGCTGCGATCGGACACGTTCACCTCCGGGCCCGGCGATACCACCGTGCGCCTCATCCCGTTCCTGACGACGGGCGGAGCGCGACTCTTCGACCACAACCGGGTGCCCGATCCGCTGGGCAACTACGTGCTCGATGCGCTGAACAACTGGACCATCGGGGACGACGCCTCCGCGTGCCCCGGACAGACGCCCGCCGCCAGCTTGACGGCCACCTTCGCGACCGGCTGGCAGAACACGAGCACCGGAACGCTCGCCGGCGGCGGCAAGCTCGACGTCGCGTACGACGTCTACCGGATGCCGCAGACGCTCTCCTGCACCACCGACGGCGTCGACGCCTTCGCGACCATCGGCTCGGTGCAGTTCGAGCCCGGCGGGCAGATCCTCACCGAGGTGGCGACCGGACCGCGCGACCCCAGCACCGGCACCGTCGCGAGTCTCCCGCTCGAATTCGACGTGCCGCCCGGCACGACGTCGGCCGCCCTATGGTTCATGACGTCGAGCGACTGCAACGGCGGCCCGTACTGGGACAGCGACTACGGGCGCAACTACGTCTTCACGACGCCCTGAGCTAGTCGGCGATCTTGAGGAGCTGCTTGCCCTGGTTCTTCCCCTCGAAGAGCCGGCGCAGCGTCTTCGGCGCGTTCTCGAGGCCGTGCTGCACGTCGACCCGGTCGACGATCTTGCCCTCGCGCACCCACGTCCAGAGCTGCATCACCGCCTCGAGCGCGCGCGGCATGTAGTCGAGCACGATGAAGCCCTCCATGCGCCCGCGCTTGAGGAGCAAGTTGAGGTAGTGCTTCGGTCCCGGACGGAGCTCGGCGTCGTTGTACGTCGCGATCGCCCCGCAGAGGACGACGCGTCCGCGCATCGCCAGGTTCGCAAGCGCGTCGTCGAGTTGCTCGCCGCCCACGTTGTCGAAGTAGACGTCGATGCCCTTGGGGCAGAGCTCCCGCAGACGCGTGCCGACGTTCTCTCGCTTGTAGTCGATGACCGCGTCGAACTTCGCTTCCCTGAGGAGCCAGTCACACTTGTCGGGCCCGCCGGCGATGCCGACGACGCGGCAGCCCTGGATGCGCGCGATCTGTCCAGCGACCGATCCTGTGGCCCCGGCTGCTCCGGAGACCACGAACGTCTCGCCCGCCTTGGCCCTTCCCACGTCGAGCACGCCGAAGTACGCCGTGATGCCGGTGATGCCCAGGGCGCTCATCGCGAGCTCCACGGGCACGCCCGTCGGCAGCTTGTTGAGCGGCCGCTCCGCCCCGTTCTTCACCAGCGCGTAGTCTTGCCAGCCGAACAACCCGAAGATCACGTCGCCCGGCGCAAACGCTGGATCGCGCGATTCGACGACGCGCCCCGCGGCCGTCGAGCGCATCACGTCGCCGATGCGCACGGCGGGTAGATACGTGTCGCGCGCGATCCACCCGCGCTGCGTCGGGTCCATCGAGAGATAGAGATTGCGCACGAGGATCTCCCCGTCTTGCGTGGGCACCGGGGCGGGCTCTTCGGTCCAGCGGAAGCACGAGTCGTCGACCATCCCGGACGGCCGGGAAGCGAGGCGCCACTGTCGGTTCGTCGGAGCGCTCATGGTGATGGCGCAAGGTAGCACCCGTGCATCGCCGTGAGCCCCTCGTCTGGTACGATGACGCTCGATGGCCCGGCGCTCGTTCCGGCGGCTCGTGGCACTGGCTCTGGTCCTCATCGCGCCCGCGGCCTACTCGGGTTGCGGCTCGATCCTCGGCATCGACGACGGGCAGCCGATGCCGGACGCGTCGTCGCAGGACACGACCACCGGCGACGGCAGCGGCGGCAGCGACAGCGCGGGCGGCGACGCGGCGCAGGACGGAAGCTCGGGTTGCACGCCGGGCACGTCTCGTTGCTCGGGAGGAAACCCGCAGTATTGCGACAAGTCGGGCGGTTGGAGCAACGCGGGCTCCGCTTGCTCCAACCAGGTGTGCGAGGTGAACGACGCGGGCCTGGCCGCCTGCACGGGCAACTGCGCGCCAGGTGCCACGCAGTGTGCCTCGAGCGGCGGCGGTGTCGAGACGTGCGGCTCCGCTGGAAGCTGGGGCGCACCGGTCCCCTGCGAGGCCTCGGTTTGCACCGGCTCCAAGTGCGGCGTGTGCACGCCCGGTGCGATCCAGTGCGACACCGCGGGGACCGGCGTCCAGACGTGCGACACCAACGGGCAGTGGACCGACTCGCCCTGTCCCAACAGCGAGAAATGCTCCGGCACCGCCTGCACCGGCGCGTGTTCTGCGGGCCAGATGCAGTGCTCGGGCAATGGCGTGCAGTCCTGCGTCGGCGGCATGTGGGGCATGCCGCAGCCCTGCACCAACAAGACGTGCATCTCGGGCGTGTGCACCGGCGTGTGCGCGCCGGGCCAGACGCAGTGCTCGGGCAACTCCGTGCAGTCGTGCGACTCCAGCGGCCAGTGGGGCAACCCGTCGGCGTGCAGCGGCATGACTTGCGTGAGCGGCGTCTGCACCGGTGTCTGCGCCCCCGGGCAGACGCAGTGCTCGGGCAACAACGCGCAGTCGTGCGACTCCACCGGTCAGTGGTCCTCGACCGACTGCACAAGCGTGGACCAAACGTGCGTCGGCGGCACCTGCACGGGGCAGTGCGCGGTCGGCAACACGATGAGCTGCGGCAACTGCGGGACGGGAACCGACACGTGCGGTTCGTCGGGTCAGTGGGGAGGCTGCGTCGGCGGCGGCGCCTGCAGCCCCGGCGCGACGATGAGCTGCAACACGGGCTCCTGCAGCGGGACGGAGATGTGCACGTCAGGCTGCGCGTGGGGCCCTTGCATGTGTTCCAGCGGTAGCTCCTCGGGCGGATCGGGCAGCAGCAGCGGCGGCGGCATCTGCTCCTCACAGCCGAACGGGACGACGTGCAGCGGTGACGGGTGTTGCTGCGGCGGCACCTGCGTGACGGGCTGCCCGTGCGGCGGCTCGTCGAGCGGTAGCTCCTCGGGCGGCTGCAACGTCGGGTCGAGTTGCACCGGCGCGGCCAGCTGCACCTGCGGCTCGAACTGCGTGGACAACGGCGGCGGCGGCACCTGCGAGACGACGGGCTGCGGCTCACTGGGCGCCCCGTGCACCGGTCCCCAGACGTGCTGCTACCCGTACGTCTGTGTATCGACGGGCGGAAGCAAGATCGGGGCGCCGGTCAGGCCGGGCGAGAAGACGCCCGTCCCGCTCGCGACCGACGCGGGCAGCGCCAGCGCGGCGTGCAACTGCATCCAGGCGGGCTTCGGCCCCTGCAGCGCAGGGGTGGAGTGCTGCTCGGGCAACTGCAACGGTGGGACGTGTCAGTGAGCGGAGCCGCGGGGGGGCAGGGCGCCCGCGTGATGACCTGGACGTCCCGCGTGTGGTTCGCGCGCAACGCGAGCGGGGGGCAGACGCGCGAACCGTCGTCGCTCTCGCAGATGTCGCGCGCATTCCGGCAGGGCGTGCTCTCGCCCGATGTGGAGGTCGCGATCGACGGCGAGTGGGTCTGGGAGAACGTGCGCCTCGTGCTCGCGCGCTACGCGTCGCTCGCGCCCCCCAACGCGCACGATGCCCGAGAGACCGGGCGTTCGTCCGAGGGCTTCCCGGAGCTCGAGTTGACCTTGACGGGACAGATGGAATCGCCACCTGCAATCGATCGGAACGATGACCTGACGGTGCCGGCGCCCGGACCTCCGGTCGTGGTGGCCCCTTCCCCCGGGCCGCTACCTCCGCCCGCGCTGCCTCCGCCTCCGAGGTTGCCGTCGAGTCCTCCGCTGCCGTCCTTCGAGGGACAACCGAGCGTTGTCGTGTCGACGATCCCGCCGGCCGCGCCGCGGACGCTGCGCCCGAGCGCCGGCGCCGGGTCGCCTTTCGAAGAGGCCATTCCCTCGCGCCTGCCGTACTTCGTCTTCCTCTCGTGCGCGGCGGTCGCCGGGCTCGTACTCCTGGTCGGCGCGGGCATGGGCATCGAGTCATGCAGCGATCGGGTCGCGGACGCGGTTGACGCACGGACGACGCTCATCGCGGTGCTCGTCGGTCTCGCGTGGCTCCTCGGGGGCGCCGTCGTCGCGGCGGCGATCGCGATCCTCGGCCGCGCAGCCGCGGGCATCCTGCTCGTCATGCGCAGGATGGATGACGACACCCACGGCCGCTAGAACGCATCCGACAACCCCGTCCTGGGGGCCTTCCTGGTTTCTGGTGGGTCCCGGCCGTAGAGCATCCCGTGCGTCCCGATGCTGGGAAGACGCGCTTTGTTCCAGGGTAGACGCGCCTTGATCGACGGGAGACGCGCTCGCAGCCCGGGCGACGACGCCGGGTCGAGATCGGACCGGCTCTTCACCCCGGGAGAGCGCCTCGGATGGTCGGTAGACGCGCTTTGTTCTCGGTGAAAGGCGACGGGAAGGTCGGTGGACGCGCTTTGTTCTCTGTGAAACGCGACGGGAAGGTGAGTAGACGCGCTCCGTTCACGGTGAGACTCGACAGGAACGTCGGTAAACGCGCAGTTCGAGCCGCCGGCGTCGACGGGATCACTCGGAGACGCGCTCTGCTCGACGGTATTCGCGCATTGTGAGGACCAAGAGGCACATTCCCAGCGAGCAGAGCGTCCCCGGCAGGCGTACTTGCGACAGTGCGAGGCGTTCGGTCGACGGCGGCCACCGAAAATGGCGAAGTCACCACGGAAGGAGCGGCGATGCTCGAGATCCGAGCGCGATTCACAGGCCGAAAAGGCGGTCCGACGACTTGCAGGTCGAGTTTTCTCTCCGACAAAGCGCGATTCGTCACCCAACCAGCGCCATTCCCTGCCCGACGAGGTCGTCTTCCGACCCAACCATGCCGTCCGCTCGGCCCAAGCGCGAACCTATCGACTCCAATCGTTCACTCGAACGACCCGACCCGAGTCAGACCCAGTGAGCTCCGTGGCTCATGGAGAACGCGTAGTTGACGAGCGTGATGATCGCCGCCGAGAGCGCGAGGCCGCGCGCGCCGCGCAGCTCGAAGTTGCTCATCAGCTTGTCCGTGATCCAGAGCAGCACGGCGTTCACGATGAGCGGGACGAAGAAGAAGAGCAACCCGAGGGTCAGCAGTCCCGGAACGAAGAGCAGGGCGCGGATGAACCACCCGAGGAAGAAGTCGAGCACGCTGAATACAATCGCCACGGCAACGGCCGTGCCGACGCTCTCAACGCGGACGATCCCAGGAAAAAACCTGGAAAGCGCGAATACTGCGAGCGCAAGACCACCGATGTGCAGGAGGGCGTGCATCGGGGCAAGCTAACCACTGCCTCGCCCCGCGCTAGCGGGTCCTAGAGGCTGTACGGGGCGTAAGCGATGCACATGGGCTGATCCGTCGGGCGCCTGTTCATCACGATGGCATCGCACCCATGCCGTGCCGCTTCCTCGCGATAGCAAACGAGGATCGCCCCGCCGTCGGGCTGCGGGTACCAGTGCATGTCGCGGCACCTGCGAGTGATTAGCCCCATCTCGACGTAGGGCTGGTCGGGCGGTGCGGCGTCGAGAAGCACGACGTCGTCCGCTGAACGGGGCGCGCGATCGCGGGGAGGATCGTTCGCAGGGACAAACGGATTCACCTCGAAGCACCCTGCGAGCAGCGAGACGCCGAGGATCCCGCAGAGCCTGCCGTACGCGCGAAGCATGGCGATTCAGGTAGCAACGGGAGCGCCAACGGACGGTCTCGATCCGTTAAGATGAAGCTGACCCCCTCAGGTGCCGATGAAGTACTGCCCCAGCACCGTCTGCCCGTACCGTCGCCGCACCCGGCGGCCCGTGGAGTACGAGCACCACGTGGTCACGTGCGCCGACTGCGGGACCGCGCTGGTCGACGACCGGAGCGTCGCCCGCGCCGGCATCGCGCCGGTGGACCCGACGACCGAGCCTCGTGGATACCGGGAGCCGGCGATCCTCGCGTCGGCGGCGGCGGCGGCGGAGAGCCGTGCGCGAGCCGCGCGCGTCGACGTGGTGACCGGCGTCTGCTTCCTCGTGCTCGGCGTGCTGCTGATGTTCGCGGCGGGCCAGCGCGCGTCGACGGGGATCAGCTTCGTCTTCTGCGCCCTGCCGCTCGGCTACGGTCTGGTGCGCCTCCTTCGCGGCGTCGCAATCAAGTGACACGCCAAGGGAAGCGGGACCGCCATGCGGTAGAGTGCTCCGCCCAATCGTGAGCACTTTCCCCGTCGACCGCGCTCACCCGCCCAGCCGCATCGTCTACCGCGACGCGACGCGGTACCTCGAGCTTCGTCCGTGGGCCTTCGGCGACGTCGACGCGCTCATGGAGGCGGTGACGAGGAGCGTTCCGGAGCTCAAGGCGTTCATGCCGTGGGCGCACCTTCCGCTGACGCGCGAGGGCGAATACGCGCTCGTGGCGAAGTTCCAGGCCGATTACCACGCGGGTCGCGAGTACGTGCTCGGCATGTTCTCCGAGTCGGGCGACGTACTCGGTGGAGTCGGAATGCATCCGCGCGTCGCGCTCAATCCACGTGCGCTCGAGATCGGCTACTGGTGCCACAGCGCGCACGCGGGCCAGGGATGGACCACGCTCGCCGTGCGAATGCTCACCCTGCTTGCGTTCGACCGCTTCGCGTGCGACCGGCTGCAGGTGACGTACGACGAGGTCAACGCCGCGAGCCGTCGCGTCGTCGAGAAGTGCGGCTTCCCGTTCGAGGGTGTCGTTCGCAACGTGGTTGCCGCCGTGGCCGACGAGCTGCGCGCCGGCGGCTACCGCGGTACCGGTCGCCATCGGCTGCACGCCCTCGTCCCCGAGGATGTTCCGCTGCTCGACTGGGTGTCCGAGGTGCGCGCCGGATTGACGCTGTACGACGCGCTCGCCACCGCCACGGGCTAGGGTTCGGGTTCATGCTCCGCCTCCGCGCTCGTCCACGAACCGGTGGTGGCCGGGGCGGCGCATTGTGAAACGATGACCACGATGAGGCTCTCTTCGAATCGACATCGGCTCGGTGGTGTGGCCGTGGTGACTGGATGGCTGGTGCTCGGCGCGTGCAACGACCACAAGCCCGTCGGCGTCGTCGACGACGATGCGGGCAAGGATGC
>Ga0335069_10007800_pt1 | contig 15409 bp, 17 predicted proteins | sample Lox_Sample_11_FD_206714 | JGI IMG/M metagenome (GOLD analysis project Ga0335069, IMG submission 206714) | Soil microbial communities from Loxahatchee National Wildlife Refuge, Florida, United States - Lox_Sample_1.1 | ecosystem: Environmental > Terrestrial > Soil > Wetlands | place: USA... | reverse complement strand
GCCCTGGACAGCGTCAGCGTCATCGTGCGGGGCACTTTGGTGCAGACCCTGACCCCCCATCGGCTCCTGGGCAGGGTTCAAGCGGTTAATTTTCTTTTCATCAGCTCGTCGAATAATTTGGGGGCGTTTGAATCGGGGGCCGCGGCGGCGCTTGTCGGGGCCGTGCCGGCCGTGGTCTTGGGGGGACTGGGCAGTATTTTGGTGGTGTTGGCCGTGGCTAAAATTTGGCCCGAGGTGGCCAGGCTGGGCCCCTTGGAGAAGGCCCGAAAAAGTTGAAACCCGGTCAGTGGATGGCCATGACGACGGTTTTTTGGGACGCCCGGAAGCCGGACTGCTTGAAAAAATCCTCCGCCGGCCCCCGGTAAACCAAACCGTAGATCGTGGTCAGTTTCAGGCGCTTGCGGGAATCCTTGACCTTGCGCAGCAACTTCCCGCCCACCCCCTGTTTTTGGAAAAAGGGATGCACGGCCAGCTCGGTCAATTCGCCATAGGGCCCTTGGTGCCCTTCCTTCACGGAAAGAAAGGCGAAGCCCACGGGCTGGCCGTAAAGGCAGGCCACCCAAGCCAATTGCCCCGACTTGAGCACTTGGGTGATCCGGGCCTCGGCGGAGCGCAGGGTCCAATCCTCGTCCCGGAAAGCCGCCTGGTAAATGAGCGCCAGGGCCCGGCGGTCGCCCGCGCGGGCGGGCCGAATCAGGAAGGGCTTCAAGGGGCTTTAAGCCGCCTTCCGCAGACGGTCGGCCCAATCCCCCCAGATGATGAAGGCCCAGATCACGATGATCCCGCTCCAAGCCACCAGGGTGGGGTTGCTGGGCGGCGGCGTGAGCAAGGTGACGGCGTACAAAGTCGCCAGGGCCAGGACCAGGGCGTAAAAAACCCAATCCCCGCCCGGGGCCTTGCGCTTGGTGGTTTTCTGGTAGACCCACACGCCGGCGGCCAAGAGGCCGTACTCGACCAGGATGGTCCCGATTTTCGAGTTCCAAAGGCCCAAGCCCCAAAAGGGGCCTTGGGGCAAGAGCGGAAGGTCGGGCCGGTGGACGACCACGTCCAGTATCCAGTGGCTGAAGACCAGCGCCGCCAAGACCAGGGAATTGCGCTTGTCGCCCCGGGCGATGAAATAAACCAGCCCGAAAGCCGCCGCCCAAACAAGGGCCATGACCAGGCTGTGGCTGATGGGGTAATCATAGAAGTCAAAGGGCGAGACCCGGGTGATGCCGTTAATGATCCTAAAGTGTTCCGCGCCCAAAAGCACGAACACCGGCCAAAGCACGTCCAGGAATTGGGCCGCCAAGAAAAGCAGCCCCAGGGAAAGCTTGGGGGCGGCTTTTTTACCCGCGAAAGCCACGGCGAAATGTCCGATAAACATGAAGTCTCCTTGGAAAAGAAAGTTGGGACTTGGGAGTTAGGCGCCCCCTCCCGAATGTCCCTTTAGGTTCTCCGTCGCGTCCGAGCCTCAAATCCAACCGTTGGAACCCGCTTCAACCCCCGCGGCAAAGGCGGTTTTGAAAGGCCCCAACCTATTTTTTCGTGAGTCCCACCGTCAAGGCCGCCAAGCCCACCAACAAGGCCCCCCCGGCCAACCATTTGGAGGTCAGGAAATCGTCCAAGGGATCCTGCTGGGCTTTTTGCGGCGCGTCCAGCAAGGCCACCTGTTGCTTCAAAACCGTCAGGTCCTGCGTGTTGTCCCGCAGGTCCTTGTGCATGATCGTCAGCTCCTGCTGCAACTCCTCGTCGCTCAAGGTCTTTTGATCGGCCTTTTGGGAGACTTGGTCCAAGCGCTCGTTGACCTTTTGAAGGTTGGCCTCGTAGGTGTCCATGAGGTTTTTCACGAGCTTCATCTCATCCTGGCGTTCCTGGTCCTTGGCCCTCAGCAGTTGGGCCGAGGAGTCCTCGTCCTGTAGTTTTTGGTCGTAACGCGCCTGCAGGTCCGCCATCCGCTGGCCCATGTCCTTGAGCTTGTCCTGCAAGGCGTTCAAGTCCCCCAGGGTGGGCCCCGACGGGGGCACGAGGGTGGCCGTGGGCGAGGGGGTGGCAGCCGTAGGCGTCACCAGCGGGGTGGCCGGGGTCGAGGGGGCCGCTGTTCCCAAGGCCTGCATCATTTTCTTGACCCGGTTCTCGTAAAGCCAAGCCGACACCTTGCGGTCGCGCAAAAGGTCCGAGTAATCCTCCACCAATTGTTCCAGGGCCTGAAGGTCCTCCAATTGGTAGGCGCCCGAGGGGAGTTTTTTCAAATCCACCGCCTTCAGGCGGTCTTGAATGGCGATCAGGGCGTCCGTCACCTGGTCCTCGGTGAAAGTGGGCGCGGTCATGTCCAAGCCCTTGGGGTCCAAGTAACCGGCCTGGGCCAAATGTTGGACGGTCTTGGTCTCGTCCTGCGAAGCCATCGCCGGGGCGTTTTGGGCGAAGAGCCACTGGGCCGGCGCCGGCCCCAGGGCCAGGGCCCCGGCCATCAACGAAACAAGCAGAAGCCTCATGATTGACCCGCCGTTCGGTTGTATTTTTCGTAGGAATAGTCAATGAAGGATACCAGCGTGAAGCCCCCGCCCAACACCACGAAAATGAATTCCATCACGCCGGAGGTCACGTCGTCCCAAACCGCGCCGCAGACAAAATAAGCCGCCAGGGCCAAAAGCGACAGGAAGGACCAAGCCGCCAAGTTGGCCCTTAAGTAGCTTTTAGGATCCGGGCCGCCGGTTTCTTGACCCGGAGCCTGGGCTTTGGTCTCATTCATGGCTTTTTCCATTCCATCCCCCTGGGTCACTTGGCCCTCGATCCCGGCTTTTCCACGGGCAATCCTTGCTTGCAAAGGGGGCAATCTTTTTCGTCCCAGCTTTCCACCGCCAAGGTCACCAGGGCCTTCATGGGCACGTCGAAGGACTTGTCGGCCCCGCCGCTGCGGTCGATCAGGCTCCCCACGCCCACCACGTCGGCGCCCAGGCCCCGCATGACCTCAATGGTTTCCTTCACCGAACCGCCGGTGGTAATGACGTCCTCCACGGCGAAAAGGCGCTCCCCCTTTTCCACCGAAAAACCCCGGCGCAGTTCCATGGCGTCGGTGGCCTTGTTGCGTTCCGTGAAGATGGCCCGCACTTTCAGGGCCCGGGCCAGCTCTTGGCCCACGATCAGCCCGCCCAGGGCCGGGGACACCACGGCCTGGGGCTTGAGGGGCCGCACCAACTCGGCCAAGGCCTCGCAAAGCTTCTCGGCGATCCAAGGATATTGCACCACCAGGGCGCATTGCAGGTAACGGTCGCTATGGCGCCCGGACGACAGGCGGAAATGGCCCTTGAGCAGGGCGTGGGTTTGCTCGAAATATTTCAGGACTTCCTCGTTGGTCACCCAAGCCTCCATCAAAAATTTTCACCGCAAAGAACGCCAAAGGCTGAACCTCTCGTGAAAACCACAAAGCCCAACGACAAAACCTTTTTACCGCCAAGACGCCAAGTTCGCCAAGAAAACCAAAACCCAATCCCTTGGCGGAAAACCAAAAAACGAGCAATCAACCAATCACCATCACACCAACCCAAAGGAAAAAGCCCGATCAAAAACCCTTTTATCGGCTCAGGCGCCCGCCGAACGGACGATTCTTTCAATCCCATTTTTAAAAACAGGAACATTGAAATTAATCAAGAAACCAAGCTTGTTTCCCGAAAGCTTCAGATAGGTTATCACTTGGGCCCGATGGATCGGCAACAATTGCTCGATCACTTTCACTTCAATAACGACCTTCTTTTCGACCCACAAATCTAGGCGAAATCCGGCGTCCAACCGCACTTCCTTATAAACCATCGGAATATCGACTTGTCTTTGGACTTTTAGGCCGCGCCGTGAAATTTCATAGGCCAGGGAAATCTCATAGGCGTTTTCCAAAAGGCCCGGGCCCAGTCCCGAATGAACTTGATAAGCGCAATCCACGATTTCCTTAGCGATTCGATCCGTTTGCGAATCAACTTCCCCAAAATTTTCGCCTGGTTTTTTCATGATGTTTTTACGCCTCACTTGGCGAACTTGGCGTCTGCCCCAACATTGAGTTAATGGAAACGGGGCCGCCCTTGGGCGTGGGCGGTGAAATGGTTTTCGATTGGGTTTTAACTAAAAAAGGGTTTCATCTCCTCGACCAGCCTCTGGGCCTCGATCCGGGCCGCCTCGGCGTAATCATGCTCGCTGGAAGCATAAAGGATGGACCGGGACACATTCACCAGGATTCCGGCGCCATCCCGGGCCCGGCCCGCTTGAAGGACCGCTTGGAGGTCGCCGCCCTGGGCGCCCACGCCCGGCACCAAAAAGGCCGTGTCCGGCGCCAGGGCCCTCAGGTCTTTCACGTAATCCGCCTTGGTGGCGCCCACCACCAACCCGACCTCCCCCGCCTGGTCCTTGGCCCAACCGGGCGCGGTTTTGGCCACCTTTTGGTAGAGCTTCTCGCCGGAGGCCAAGGCCTGGAGCTGGAAATCCTCGGCGGAAGGATTGGAGGTCAGGCACAGCACGAAGGAACAGGTGCCCGGATATTTCAGGAAAGGCCCCACCGAGTCCTTGCCCATATAGGGGGAAAGGGTGACCGAATCGGACTTGAGGATACCGTAAAGGGCCTTGGCGTAAGCCTCCGAGGTATTGCCGATGTCGCCGCGCTTGGCGTCGGCGATGAAGAGGGTGTCATAGGGGATGGATTGGCGCAGCAGCTCCAGGATCTCGAATCCATGGGCGCCCAGCGACTCGAAGAAGGCCAGGTTGGCCTTATAGGCCGCCGCGTAGGGCCGGGTGGCCTCGATGATGGCGCGGCAAAAACGCAGGGCCCCCGGGCCGTCCGCGGGGACGTCCTTGGGCATCTTCCTCAAGTCCACGTCCAGCCCCACGCAAAGGCAGCCCCGGGTGCGGGCCACGGCGCTTTTCAATCGTTTGGAGAAGGATTCCATTTTCATGCCCCAGACCATTTCGGAGAATAAAAAGCGGTTTTGGCCGCCCAATCAAGCCGAGTCTTTAAAAATTCCGCCCGGCCCTTACTGGCCCGCCGGCCAGCGCAACACATCCAGCTTCACTTGGGCCGTGCCGTTCTTCATCATGTCCAGGCTCTCGCAGGCCGACTTGGAAAGGTCGATGATGCGGTCCTTCTTGAAGGGCCCCCGATCGTTCACTTTGACTTCCACGGTCTTGCCGTTTTCCTCGTCCGTCACCCGCACCACCGTGCCCAAGGGCAGGGTGCGGTGGGCGGCCGTCATGGCGTACATGTCGTAGACCTCGCCGCTGGCCGTCAGGCGCCCGTTGAAATCGGGCCCATACCAGGAAGCCACGCCTTCCATTTGGCTTTTCCAAGCGTCGTCGCCGGGCGCCACGCCCAAGGCTTGGTTGAAGGACCCCGGCGCCTCGCCGAAGAGGCCGCCCCGGCTGGTGGTCTGGCGGATCGCCACGCACCCCGAAAAGAGCGCTTGGGCCAGTAAAAGGACGAGGAGGACGGATGGGAAAGACGGGCCGGGACGAAAAAAGATGGTTTTTTCCTTTGAGCGGGCTTCGTGGGTTCAAGGATAATTAAGGCCCTGGGTTGAATCAACAGTTACTTTGCCCGCGCGGAGCCGCCTCCGCCTTCCGCATTCCCCGCTTTATTTGTTAGAATCCACCCATGCTTAAATTCCTTTACCTGGCGCCGGCGGCCCTGGCCCTCTGGCTCCTCGGCCCCCTTCCCCTTTCCAACGGCCAAGAAACCCTGGCCCAACGCCAATTCGAGACCGCCAAAAACTGTTTCCAATCCCAACTTTATTTCGCCGCCCAACGCTGGGCCCAGCTGGCCGCCTCCAACGCGCCCCGCTCGGCGGCGCCCTGGCTTTTAATCGGCCATTGCTTTTACCTGGAGGACCAGGACAACGGCGCGGCCTTTTACTACGCCAAGGCCCTGGCCCGGAACCCCTCCGTCGGCCAGGTGCCGGACTTTTTCACCCAATCCCGTCCGTCCCCCGGGCCCGCCCTGGCCTTGAAGGGGCCGGCCTTGCGCCAGCTCCAAAGGAAGATCGGCCAGATGATCATGGTCAGCGTGCCCGGCACCCGGCTCACCGGCCAGAAAAAGGCCCTGCTCAACGCCGGATGGATCGGCGGGGTCATCCTCTTCAACCAGAACATCGAAAGCAAGAACCAGCTCAAGGGCTACATCGCCCAGTTGCAGCGCAACGCCCCCACGCCGCTTTTCGTGGCCCTGGACCAGGAAGGCGGCGCCGTCAGGCGCCTCAAGGAGTCCCAAGGCTTCCAACGCCTGCCGTCCCTGGCCGCCTTGGGCGCGACCAAAAACCCGGACCTGGCCTATCGTTTCGGCCTCTTGAGCGGACGGCAGTTAAGGGAAGTGGGCGCCAACCTGAACCTGGCCCCCGTGGTGGACCTGGACCACGGCGGCGAGGGCTCGATCATCTCCAAGTACCGGCGGTCGCTGGGCAGCGATCCCCAATTGGTGGCGAACCTGGCCCGGCAGATCGTGCGGGGCATGAGGGACGAGGACATCATCGCCACCGCCAAGCATTTCCCCAGCGAGACGGTCTCCGCCGCCAATCCCCACCAGCAGATGGCCGTGGCCGACGTGCCCCTGGGGGAACTGGAGAGCCGGGACATGGAGCCCTACAAGGCCCTCATCGCCGACCACAGCCTGGACGCGATCATGCTCTCCCACGTGATCTATAAGAACGTCGACCCCTATTTCCCCGCCTCGCTTTCCAGCGAGATGATCCAAACCCTGCTGCGCCGCCAATTGGGCTACCAGGGCCTGGTCATTTCGGACGACCTGCGGATGGACGCCATCAAGCACTATTACCCCCTCAATGTGTCGGTGGTGCAGGCGGTCAACGCGGGGGTGGACGTGCTTTTGGTGACGGACAACTTGGAAAGACGGGTCATGGACGACTTGGTGGCGGCGGTGGAATCGGGCAAGATCCCCGTCAAGACCATCGACGAGGCCTATGGGCGCATCATGGCCACCAAGGAAAAATACGGGATCATCCGCAAGAAAAGGCCCGCGGTGGTTTCGGCGCCCCAAGGGCCGGTGGTCCTGGCCCAAAAGCCTTAAGTTTCAGGCGAAAGGTTGCGCCGGGCTTCCTACGAAGCCTTTGGGTGTTTCTTCACTTGGGCGTCGATCCAATGGTAGGTTTTTTCCATGCCCTCCCGCAAAGGACGGCTCGGCTTCCAACCGAGCTTCTGGCCGATCAGCCGGTTGTCCGAGTTGCGGCCCCGGACGCCCAACGGCCCGGGGATATGTTTGATGCCCAACTTCTTGCCGGCGATTTCCATGGCCAGCTTGGCCAATTGGTTGATGGTCACCATTTCCTCGGAACCGATGTTCAAGGGCCCGGCTTCTTTGGATTCCATCATGCGCCGGACGCCTTCCACGCACTCATCCACGTAAAGGAAGGAACGGGTTTGTTCCCCGTCGCCCCAAATTTCGATCTCACCCCCGTCCTTCGCCATGGCCACCTTGCGGCAAAGGGCCGCCGGGGCCTTTTCTTTTCCACCGTCCCAGGTGCCTTCCGGGCCGAAGATGTTGTGGAAACGCGCCACATGGACTTCCAGCTTGTAGTTGCGGCTGTAGGAGAAATAAAGGCGCTCGGAAAAGAGTTTTTCCCACCCATATTCGCTGTCCGGATTGGCCGGATAAGCCGAATCCTCGGAACAAATGGGGTTGTTGGGATCGGTTTGGTTATGCGCCGGGTAGATGCAGGCCGAGGAGGAATAGAAAAACTTTCGGACCCCCGCCAAGCGGCCGTAATGCAGGGTGTTGAGGTTGATGGAGGCCGAGTTATGCATCACATCGGCGTCATGCTCGCCGGTGAAGATATAGCCGGCGCCGCCCATGTCGGCGGCCAATTGGTAGACTTCCTCGATGCCGTCCATGACTTGCTTGACGAAGGATTGCTCGCGCAGGTCGCCTTGGATGAACTCGTCGGCGGGAAGCTGGGTGTATTCATGCGGCTTCAAGTCGACCGCCCGGACCCAAAAACCCTCCGCCTTGAGGCGCTTGACCAGGTGCCCCCCGATAAAACCGCCCGCCCCATTCACCAATATCCGCTTCATGCGCACCTCCCTTTCGCCCCCATCTTAGGAGCGGGAGGCCTGGGAGGCCATTCTTTTATGACCCTTTTATCCCTCGCTGATGAGCCGATTTAATTGCCCTTCCCAGCCCTCCAGGACAATTTGTTTGGAAAAATGGTTCCGGTAGATTTCGTGGCAATGCCTGAACATCTTCATCTTGTTTTTGTCGCTTTTGGCGAAGTCCTGCAACTCTTCCGCCAACTCGCCGATGTTTTCGGCGTGCAACACCCAGCCCACTTTGTATTCCTCGATCCAACGGGCGATGGCCGAATGGTCGTCGCCCTCGAAAAGGACGGGCCTTCCCGCCGCCAGGGCCCCGAAGAACTTGGACGGAACCACCAACCCGGTCCAGCCTTCCCGCAACGAAACCACATGGATATCCGTCGAGGACAGCCGGGCTTGCAGCTTGTCCGGGGGCGCGAACTCGGCGAAGCGCAGGTTGGTGTCTTCGGGGTTCACGGCTTTTCGCAGGGCGTCCATCCGGCTGCCCCGGGCGCTGTAGGTGAAAACGGCCTTGCCCCTCATCCGGCGCGCCAATTTAAGCGTCAGGTAAAACTCGTGGGCCCTCCCGAAGTTCCCCGAATAAAGCAGGCAAAGTTTGGCTTCCCCAAAGAGGTTTTTGCGCTCATGGGCGTCAACCGCCAAAGGCGCCGACGGTTCCTCCAGGGCCCAGGGCGTCAGCGTCACGCTTTGCCTCACCGGATAAGCCTTGAGCCTTTCAGCCATACAGGGGCCCAGTTGGGCCACCAAATCGCAGGCCCGGTAGGCCGGTCCCATCAAGGCTTTGGCCAAGCGGACGGGCAGATTCCCTTCTTGAAAGATCCCATCGGCCACCGCCGCCTCGGGATAAAGGTCAAAACACCAGTGGACTATCTTCAATTTGGGGTGGAACAGCCTTAACAGCGGGGCGACCAGCAGGGCGAAAACCGGGTCGGTTCCGATCAAGACCACATCGGGCCTGTCCTTGCCCCAAAAGAAGGACCGCCACAACCAAAATTTTTGGATCCAAATGGAATTAAACAAACGCCCCCAAAACCGGTGCTGGGGAAAATCCGGGCGCCAAACGCGCCGGATCAAAACCCCATTGGCGAATTCCGGCCCGCAACTGTAAGCCCGGCCGCGTTCATGGCAGCTACGGTTCCCCGGCCACACTTCCACGCCCCAGCCTTTGAGAGCCAAGCCTTCGGCCAATTCGGTCATGTGGACGGCGCTTACAACGTCGTCGGGACGGTAGTAGTGGTAAAGAAGGAGGATCTTGGGCACTGGCTTCTCTCGGGCGGCTTACTTTCTTACTTCATTCGATGTTATTTGAATCCACCCATTAAGTAAATCGATTTCCTTAAATAAGCTCAAATCTCGATCATGGGGCGTCACTTTTAAGAGGGTCGGTTCCCATCCCATCGCCAAAGGGGGACCTAATCTTTAGGCAACCCTTATTTTCTTTTTGGTCCGGAAATCAGAGGTTTTTTCGCGACCGCCACCATGCTTTTGGCCAGGCCAGGAATCCGACCCACGTGCCTGTAATGGATGTCCTTCTCGAATCCCGCTTCGGTCAACAAGGTGGAAAGGGTCTTCATGGACCAAAATTTAATATGGCCGTAGTCCCAAAGTGGATTGACGTGTTTGTCAAATCCCCCTGTCAAAGCGATGGCCAAGTTTTTCCAATAACCATGGAACGGCGTCGAAACAATAGCCGTGCCCCCCGGTTCCAAAAGGTCAAACAGCGTTTGAGCGTAACTGCGGGGCAGGAAAACATGTTCCACAACCTCCAAGCTCATGACTACCGGAAAGCGGCCATATTTGCGGGCCAAGGGGTCATAGGCCGAACCGGGATAGAGCTTCAAGTGGGGATAAGCTTTCCGGGCATGCCGGATGCCATCCGGTGAGGGGTCCACGCCCACCACCCGGTACCCTTTTTGGGTCAAAGCATTGGCCACGCTCCCATTTCCGCATCCCAAGTCAAAAATTTTCCGCGGCTTTAGCGGTTCCAGGATTCGCAGAACGGCGGGCATCAGATAAGCGTGAGCGCAGGTATGCTCGGCGGAGTCCCATTTAAAACTAATTTTTATTTTTTCATTTTTCATTTTTATTTTTTTTAAGCCTTAGTTCCCTCATTTTTGCCCGAACTTGAAAAATATACTGGGCGCGGATACAACAAGCCGTCAAGCCTTCCCAACCTTCCAAAAAACCCAGTTTGAAAAAATAATGGTATAAAAACCAAAAAAGTGACTCAAAAGGAACACGAATGGCAATTTTCTTGAGCCAACGACGCTGCTCTTGGGCGTTACCACGCCAATCGGGCCTAATCGAATCTTCGCCATATTTCCCCGTTTGAAGAAATTGAGTACGAAGACGAGCTTCCCAAGTTGAGTATTTGTTGTGGCGCTCAAGGTAAGCTTCCAGCCCCTTGAAGTCATCATGAATCAAGGAGGTTTTCATCTCGCCCAATGGCCCATCCACGATCAATCGTTCATGAACTTCCATATCCAAAGCACCAGCGGAGTCTTTTATGAGTTTTTCGAACCGGGCTTTTCCTTTTCGAAAGAGCAGAACCGCCTTGAATGAGAAGCCGCCAAAACGGAATTTCTTGCCAAGAAAATAAAATTGCTTTTGGATGAGATAAGCCGACGCGGGACCCGCTGAGGTTATTTTATCTTCTATTTCATCCCAAAGGGGTGCCGGGACTTCCTCATCCGCATCAAGGAGCAACACCCAGGGGGTCCGGATAGGTAGGTTATCCAAGGCCCATTGCCGTTTTTTGGGATAACCGCCTCTGTATTTAAATTGGACGACTTCAGCGCCCATTTTTTTGGCAATAATATGGGTTCCGTCGGTGCTCGCCGAATCTAAAAGGATAACGCGCTTAGCCCTTTTGAGGGATTCCAAGCACTTAGGCAAGTTCACCGCCTCATTCTTGGCGGCAACTAAAGCCGTAACAGGAAGCCGAGAAATCTTTTTCATGAACCAATTCTAACAAATGAAGGCGCCGAACCGCCGCCCAAAACCCACTCATAAAGTTGCTTCATTTCCTTGGCCACCGAAGGCCAAGTGTATTTTTCTTCCACCAATTGTCGGCCACGCTTCCCCATTTCCCGGCGTTGCGCGGGCGTAGCTTCAAGGGCTTCCCGAAGGGCCTTTTCCAAATGCTCCACGCCGATGGGAAACCACCAACCGCAACGACGGCTGTTCAATTCTTCCCAGGGGGCACCTTCGGTACAAAGCACCGGAAGGCCATTGGCCAGGGCTTCCGGAACCACATTGCCGAAATTCTCGCTGAAAGTAGGCAGCACGAAGAGATCCGCGGCCCGGTAAATCTCGGTCAGCTCCGCCCCATAAACCGGGCCAGTAAAGACAAAATCTTGATCCAACCCTTTTTCATGGATGGCCCGCTCCACCACCGCTTGGTAACCACCCTCATCCGGCCCCACCAGCTTCACTTTCCAGCCCTTGGGTTTTATCCGTGACCAAGCTTCCACCAGGTTCAGAAGGCCTTTTTTGGGATGGATCCGAGACACAAAAAGGAGGGTTTTAAATTCTTTTTCCCCCTCGACCCGTTCGACCCACTCCGGCAAGTCCAAACCATTTGGAATGACGGCCAAGGGGCCTCGAAACCCGAGTTTACGCAAATCATCCCCTTCGCTTTGAGCGGTCACATGAACTAACTTGGCATTATCCAAATCGTCTTTTTGATAAAGACGCCAAGCCAACGATTTTTTCAGAGACTTGTTATTGAAGGCCCATTGGGTCAGCATTCCATGGGGAGTAATCACACAGGGTATCTCAAAACGATGGGCAATACTGGAGGCTGTGTGGTTGGCCGGCAGCCAAACCCCATGGTTGTGGATAAGTTGGATATGGTTTTCAACGCAAATGCTCTCGATTTTGTTCCGCAGAGCCAGGCTCCACCGGACCTCAAAGCTCCCGAGACCAAAGGACGGAACCCTCTCCAGATGGACTAATTTCTCGTCCAAAACCCCGCTGGTTTGCTCATGGCGAGCCCGCACCGTCACTAAATAGCGCTGGACCTGTTCCCGGGCCAAAGCGTTGCTCCAGGCAGGCACACTATAAGAAGTCCCACCCCCGGTCTTGGAAAGCCCCGCCACGACCGCCAAAGTGCTGATCATTTCAAGCTTTCAGCTTTTTCAATTTACGGGCTTTAAGAAATTTAGCGGGATTACCGCCCACGACCGTCCAGGGTTTAACCTCGCGGAAAACGGCCGAACGGGCGCCCACCACGGCGCCTTCTCCAATTTTCACACCAGGAGCGATAAAAGCATCAGCGGCCACCCACGCGTTGGCGCCAATATGAATAGGCTTAGTCACCAAACCGAAACCGGAATCCTCAATATCATGCGTCGCCGCGCAAAGATGGGCGTATTGGCTGACGGTGGCATTGTCGCCAATGACTATTTTATCCACCGAGTAACAAATTACCCCAGGCCCCAGCGAACTGTTATTCCCCATTTCCAAGTTCCACGGCGCCCATATTTTCACGGAAGAATAAACATGGACACCTTTCCCCACCTTGGCACCCGAAAACCGCAACAACAAATTCCGCCAACCGAAACAAAAACTCGGGGTCCAACGGGCGCCCATCAACCAGATACCGTCCCAAACCAATCGTTTTAAACGGGTCAACAAACCCATCCGATCCTCAAAAACGATGGCTTTCCCTTTATCCGGTGGCATTGCTTTTTCCTGACGTCCTATTGACCGTTGAATTTTGCGTTTTCAAAATTTCAACACAAGCTTCAAAAACTTCCCCGACTTGAATCGACAAGATACATTTCATTTTCTTTTCCACACAGACGGCCAATTCGCACCCTTCACAATCAACCTGGGTCCTGAATATCTTGTGGTGATCCCCATAAGGGTACCAAAGTCCGGGATATGTCCTAGATGAGAAAATAGCCACGCAAGGCACTTTTTCCGAGGCCGCTAGATGCATGGTCCCCGTGTCATTCCCCAGGTAAAGCTTGCAACGGCTTAAAGCCACCGCAGAAGCCCTCACCGAAAGCGATCCCGCAAAGTTGTAACCGCAACCCCATTCTTCGACCAACTGGCGGCCCAGCTCCCGATCTTCAGGTCCACCCAAGACCACGGGCCAAACGTTTTCTTTTTCGATTAGTTTTTTGACCACTTCAGCATAGCGCTCGCGTGGCCAAATTTTGGCCGGCATATTGGATCCCGGGCCAATTCCGATCCAAGTGCGGTTAACCGAATCGGGTAATGTTTTCATAGTTTTTTCAAACTCAACTATGTCGTCAACGCACAGATTCAAATCCGTTCTTCGGATTTTTTGCGGAGTTTTAAGCCCAGAGATCAAAAGCCTCTCTAGTAATTGATCGGCTTCTCGCGCCAAGCAAGGTAACGGCGGAGTCAAACCAATAGATGTACGTCCCTCAACATCAACCAGTCCAAAAAATTCTCGGGCACCCAAAGACTTAAAAAACAACTTGTCTCTCCACATTTGAAACGTCGTGCGATTCAAAGGAGCCAAATAAACAACCGCATCCAACTTTAAATTCCGCAACCGCTTCCACGTATCAATCATTCGAACCCATCTCGAGAGGGACCATCCACCACAATTCCAAGACGGATATTGGAAAAAATCTTTAAATAACCCGGTTTTTTCGAAAAGACTCCTGCCAGAAACACGATTTCTTTCACTCGAAGAATTTCCAAGCAAGTAAAAGTCATCGTAAGGAAAAGCATCACGAGCTGCCCAAATCGCCGGCAAAGCGATCAAATGATCACCAAGTGAGCCAATCCTGAAAACCAAGACGTTCATATGCGCCTCATTAACAGACTCTAAGACTTCACTCTTTCAAAAAACCTTAAAGCTTTAAAATAAATAAAAAGAGTAATCGAACCGATAATTACACCCCCAAATTCGAGGGCAAAGTTCCCTTCGGCAAACCAAATGCGCCAAAGCAGTGTGACGGCAACAGAATATTCAAGAAGAGTTACATCAGGCGATGAACACAAAATTTTCTTTAAAACCCAAAAGAAAAACCCGCAGAAAAACATTCCAACCAATACACCCCAAACACCAAAATTGATATAAAACTCAATTAACCAACACAAATTATAGGATGTTGTAAAATCATTCGTGTCTACCAATCCATAATAGTGCGCCCATTCATTGCCAATTGCCGGGGTTGGTTTATCAGGCCACAAGAATCTAGGTATCCAAACTGTCAACAAAGGCAAATAAGTCCCGCCTAAGAAATATGGGACATTTGCAGGACTTTCCGCCATTACTTGCCCCAATGTCTTTGTATAGTCAACTCGTGATACGATCTCATTTCTCGAATCTAAAAAATCTGAGGAGGACAGGTTTCTGGCAATAACACCGCCGAAAATCTGTGCCTTTTCAACAACATTCAATTTCTGGCTGCCAGACCAGGTAAGTGATCTCATTTCTTTTTTCAACGGATTCAAAAGAAAAAAAATAAATAAACAGAAAAAAAGAGTTTTAAATAAAACTTTTTTCTTAATATTTAAGTAGACCAAACCAAAAAGAATCAGAACTTCGGCCATTTCCGCCAACAAACCCGAAGAAAAACCGATAAGCAATTGTGAAAAAACGAGACCAATCAGAGCAACATAATTCTCAATTTTTTTCTCACCGCGCAAAATAAAATCCGCGTAAATGAACACAAAAGAAAACGTTCCCAATGCCAACAAAGGCTGTTCGATAAATGTTATCTGCTCTCCATAACTCGAGAAGGCTATTCTATAAAACAACAGTAGCAAGACAACAATCCATGAGTTTCGTAACAAAAATTTTGGCGATATGTTACTTTTAATTTTCGCTTGTCGTTTACTCCCGAAAAAAAAAGGAGCAATCTTAAAATAAGAGAAAAACGACATCAATAATCCTCCAAGAACTATCTCTAGGGCGCCTTCCCTTTGATCAACTGATATTGCGGAAATGCGATCATTGATCAACAGCGATGACAAGCCAAACCAAACACCAACAAACAAAGAAAATAGCTCAAAAACCGGGAATGACCATAAATCCCCAATGTAGAACCACCTCATCAAAGGAATGAGTCCGATCGAGAAAACTAAAATCGACAACATATTTTTTGATGTACACCAATTCTCGTCGAAAACAAAAAACAACAATGACAAAATGACGAGGAATAAAAAAGCAAATGAAATTTTGCGAGAGTATTTAAGATCGGCCTCAAATACCTGGAGGGGGCGATAAAAATAATGTTCGCTTTGATCTTCAGGATTAATATTATTTTCCAATCACTTCTCCAATAACGCTCCTCAATCTTTTTCGGTAGCTATACCCCGATTTTAAACAACGTTCATATCCGGCTTTCGCAATTTTTCGCCT